>Ga0255039_10000333_pt1 | contig 15716 bp, 17 predicted proteins | sample BC1_12_1_MG_FD_181713 | JGI IMG/M metagenome (GOLD analysis project Ga0255039, IMG submission 181713) | Seawater microbial communities from Strait of Georgia, British Columbia, Canada - BC1_12_1 | ecosystem: Environmental > Aquatic > Marine > Strait | place: Canada: British Columbia | collected... | reverse complement strand
ATAGTCTCGGTCAGTGGTGCGGTGGTATCGGTCAGGCTCGGCACTTCATGCAGACACCCCCATCCCTTGCCGAGACTATAACTGGCCGCGTCGCTGGAGAGCATCAGCACTGGAATGCTGTCGGCATAGGCCTGGCCGATTGCGGTGAGCGCATTGGTAACACCGGGGCCGGAAATAACCAGCGCCACCCCGGGTTTCCCCGACGCCCGGGCATAACCATCGGCCATGAATCCGGCGCCCTGTTCGTTGCGCGCCTGTACGTGGTGAATCGAGCTTCGATTCAGACCCTTACAAAAATCCAGCGTGTGCACACCGGGAATGCCGAAGACCGTATCGACACCATATTTTTCGAGCAGCTCGATAGTTGCTTCGCCCACGCTGAGTTCGCTGTTGGTAGTCATAGTAGCCTTTTGTTTAAAGCTCAAAAAATTTGGTCACGGATTCGATCAGTACTGTATCACCGGGTAGCGCAAGTAGTCTGCCGGGGGCAGCCATGGCATCGATCCAGCTTGTCAGGCGCTAGCTTATAGCTGAATCAACGTCAGGTAAATCATGCTTTTACAACTTTTTCAGACAGTCGAGATATGCCGATTCGTCCGGTAGCTGATTGTTGCGCTGCGCACTCCAGAGTGACTGTCCGAGGCACTCCATCATGTCATGTTCAGCTTCATGCTGACCTTTCTGTGTGACCAGTTTTCGATGTATCGCCTTGACGCCAGGGGGTCGATCGACACCGACCTGTTCGCGTAGCGCGATATGCATTCCCATATGCAGAAAAGGATTGGTCTGCCCCTGCTCCGGGGTAAATTCCTGTTGCCTGACGTCGTCGCCGGTTTCGAGCAAGCTATGGTATTCGGGATGGATTTCGATAACGTCGGCGATCAATGCCTCCATTGGTTCGAGCGGCATTTTTTGCTGCAGCTTATGCCAGACGGCGAGGTACATCTGGCGCACTTCGTCGCGCGACTGAAACATTTATCGATTTCTACTCAATATTCTTGTGCCTGAATTCGCACAGGTCTTCGATGACACAGCTACCGCAACGCGGTTTACGCGCGATGCAGGTGTAGCGCCCGTGCAGGATCAGCCAGTGGTGAGCATCGAGCTTGAATTCGTCGGCGACGAACTTGAGCAGCTTCTTTTCGACCACCAGTACATCTTTACCCGGCGCGATACCGGTACGGTTGGAGACGCGGAATATATGCGTGTCTACCGCAATCGTAGGGTGTCCGAAGGCGACATTCAGGATTACATTGGCGGTTTTGCGTCCAACCCCCGGCAATGCCTCCAGGGCCTCACGGTTGTCAGGTACTGTCGAATCGTGCAGCTCGATAAGGATTTTACAGGTTGCGATAACATTTTTGGCCTTCGAATTAAACAACCCGATGGTCTTGATGTACTGTTTTACCCCGTCCTCACCGAGCACCAGCATTTTCCGCGGGGTGTTCGCTACTGGGTAAAGTTTGGCGGTGGCCTTGTTGACGCTGATGTCGGTAGCCTGTGCCGACAGCAACACCGAAATTAGCAGTTCGAAATTCGAGTGATATTCAAGCTCTGAACGTGGTTGCTTGATGTGCTCGCGCAAACGCGAAAAAATCTCGTGTCGTTTTTTCGAATTCATACGCTCTCGGCTACAGCGGAGATGACTTCCGTTTTTTCCTGTGGCCGCAGATCGAACCAGTTTTTGGCAGCAATCAGTATCGCCAGGCCGAAGAATGCACCCGGTGGTAAAACTGCGAGCAGGAATCCCCCGTAATCCGGATTTGGTTCGAATGTCAGGGCTTGTGCACCCTCACCAAACATGAGCTCGGCGTTGGCGAACAGGGTGCCAAAGCCGATAATTTCGCGCATCCCTCCAAGCACGGCCAGTACGAACAGGAAACCGAGACCCATCATCAGGCCGTCCAGCGCGGCGGGACCGGCCGGATTGCGTGACGCAAAGCCCTCGGCGCGGCCGATGATGGCGCAATTGGTAACTATGAGCGGGATAAAAATACCGAGCACCAGGTAGAGGTCATAAAATAACGCCTGCATCGACAGTTCGATTATGGTAACCAACGAGGCGATGATCAATACGAACACCGGCAGCCGCACTTCGCTGCGTACAAAGCCGCGGATTAGCGAAACAATAGTGTTCGACAGCACCAGCGTAATCAGCGTGGCGATGCCGAGGCCAATCCCGTTTACCACGGTGCTGGTGACCGCAAGCAAAGGGCACAACCCGAGTAGTTGCACCAGGGCAACATTGCTGTCCCATAAGCCGTTACGGGAAATTTTGCCTTTAGTCGTATCACTATTTGTCGTCATTGGTCGAAAATCATATCAGCGTTTTGTTGATAGTACAGCAGCGTGTTACGCACTGCCGCGACCACTGCGCGAGGCGTAATAGTGGCGCCGGTGAACTGGTCAAAGTCACCGCCATCGCGTTTAACACGCCAACGGTCCTGGCTTGGGTTGGTTAACGACTTGCCCGCGAAATCTTCGATCCACGATGATTTCCTGATCTCGACTGCATCACCAAGCCCTGGTGTTTCGGCATGCTTGACCACCCTCACGCCAGCCAGACTACCATCGATATATACGCCGACCAGTAGATGTATCTTGCCGTTGTAACCGTCAGGCGCGATGCTATTGAAAATAGCCGCCACCGGTTCACCACGTAACCGGGCCCGGTACACGGTAGAGTCATCATCGGTACCTAGCAGGGTCGATGCGGGCAGTTCCAGGGTGTCGGTGGCGATGTCGTTATCGAGTCTGTTCATGGGTAGCAGCGCATAGAGATTACGCAACAGCAGCTGCCGCTCGTTCTCGACTATTGCCGCACTGGTGCTGTACTCGGTGAGCGCAACCAGGGTCGTGCCAACGACCGCGAATAGCCACAGGAACACACCTGAGAGCAGGACCTGGCGCCGGCTAATCGCGATCATTTTTCGCCGTATACCCGTGGTTGGGTGTAGTAGTCGATTAGCGGTACGCACATATTCGCCAGTAATACCGCAAATGCGACACCGTCCGGGTAACCGCCCCAGACCCGGATCACATAGATCAGTAGGCCGATGAGTAAGCCGTAGGCTATTCTGCCCCTGTTGGTGGTAGCCGCGGTAACCGGGTCGGTAGCGATAAAAAAAGCGCCGATTACGACCGCACCTGACAGCAAATGAAACAGAGGGGAGGCGAATATTTGCGGGTTTACCAGGTAAAACAGCGAGGCCATACCGAGCACCCCGCCAAGCAGAGCCACGGGAATGTGCCAGCGGATGGTGCGCGTCAGCAGTAGCCACAGGCCGCCGATGAACCACCAGAATGCTATCCATTCCCAGCCCTTACCGCCAAACTCGCCAAAAACGGGTGAAGAACGGATTTCACTGATGCTGATATTCTGCCCGATTGCGGTTTTGACCTGGTCCAGCGGAGTCGCCGAGCTGAGAGCGTCCCATTGGCTGATGTCGGCATTTCCGAAAGTGTAGGCGAGTGTGTCGGCCAGGCTCAAGGTCGCCCCACTGACCAAACCCGGTAAATACCAGGTAGTCATTTCGCGCGGAAACGAAATCAGCAGCGCCACGTAACCCACCATCGCTGGATTAAACGGGTTGAAGCCGAGTCCGCCATATAAATGTTTGCCGGCCACCATAGTGAAACCGATCCCGATCAGTACCAGCCACCAGGGTGAATGCATCGGCAGGCAGAGCGCGAACAGCCAGGCTGCCACCACCGCGCTGAAATCGGTCAGGTGCGGCATCACTGGTTTGGCGCGTAATTTCAGGATCCCCGCCTCGAATGCCAGCGCAAACAGGACCGCGAGGATGATGTTGACAATTACCCCTGGCCCGAAATGCCAGGCGTAAGCCAGCGTGCCGGGCAGCAATGCGATGATGACCTGAATCATCAGGCGCTTGAGCGTGTTTCCCGGCGCCACGTAGGGTGAAGAAACGATAACGCTGGTCACTGCGAGTCATCCTGCAGCGACTTCTTGCGCGCCTTGACTCGATCCAAAGCCGCCTGTACCGGATCAGCCAGGGCTGCCGCGTCACCAGGTTTGGCATGTTTCTTCTTTAGTGCTTCACGCTTCAGGCGTCGACGTTCGTCGTCTTTCTGCTTTTTCAGTAACAGGCGTTTTTCCCGAAACTCGAATCTTATGCGCGCGCGATCCGATTTGAGCTGCGCCTTTTGTGCCGCCCGAATTTCGCTTTTGGCGGCGCGATAATATTGCACCAGCGGAATCTGGCTGGGACAAACCGCGGAGCAGCAGCCGCATTCGATGCAGTCGAACAGATGAAACTCCTGGGTGCTTTCGTAGGCTTTGGCGCGTGCGTGCCAGTAGAGTTGTTGCGGTAGTAGTTGCGCCGGACACACCTCGGTACATTTACTGCAGCGGATACACTCATCGTGATAACCCGGCGCCTGCGGAATGGTTTCCCTGAGCATCACCATAATGCTATTGCTGGCTTTGACGATAGGGATGCGGTCCGTGGAAAGTGAGAATCCCATCATCGGCCCACCCATAACCAGGTGCCCGCTGGTGCCATGGCTATAACCCCCGGCGAGTTCGACCAGGTGACTGATCGGGGTGCCCAGGCGTACCTCCCAGTTTCCGGGTTCGCTGATATTGTCGCCAGAAATTGTAACCACGCGCGAAATCATGGGTTGGTCAAATTCGAGCGCGCGTGTAATCGCGACACAGGTACCAACATTTTGGCAATACAGACCTATATCAAACGCAAGCTGACCATGAGGAACTTGCTTGCCAGTCAGGATCTGGATTAACTGTTTTTCTCCGCCCGATGGATAAATCGTCGGGATTGAAATTATCTCGGTACTCGCCAGTGGGGTTGCCACTAGCGCTTTGGACATAGCTGCGATCGCTTCGGGCTTGTTGTCTTCGATGGCGATCAGTGTTTTCCCTGGCTTAAGGATATGCTGAAGATACCCGGTACCGCGTATCACCTCGGCTGCCTGGTTACGCATCAATATATCGTCACAGGTTATGTAAGGCTCGCATTCAACGCCGTTGATGATCAGCGTATCGATACCCTGTGCCTTGCCTCGCGACAGTTTCGGCGAGGTCGGGAAAACTGCACCGCCGAGCCCGACAATGCCGGCACGGCAGATCAGGTCGATCATTTCGTTGGCGGATAGTTGTCGAGGGTCGACGATGACTGGCTCGGCAGCCTCGTCCTTGCCGTCCACATCGATGACAATACAGATATCCGATTGCCCCGAGGGATGGGCAATCGGATAGTCTTCGATTGCACTGATGATTCCCGAGGTGGGCGCGTGCACCGAGGCACAAAACAACGATGAGCTAGCCGCGATCATATGACCTTTTAAAACCCGGTTACCGACGTCGACCAGCGGCTTGTTATATTCGCCGATGTGTTGCTTTAACGGCAGCAACAGGCGTTCGGGTAAACTCGCCTGCTTCAGGCCGCTGCCAAGCGATTCGGCCTTGTGCCCATCGAGGTGCATGCCGCCATGAAAGTGATGCAGTTTAAACATCCTGCACCGCTTTTAGCGGGTCTGATGGCACTGACCATTTCCAGTCATCGATGGTTTGCTGCTCCGGGACCATGTCGATGCAATCGACCGGGCAGGGCGGCAGGCAGAGTTTGCAGCCGGTACATTCTTCGGCAATCACTGTATGCATATGCTTTGATGCGCCGAGGATGGCGTCTACCGGACAGGCCTGAATACACAAGGTGCAGCCGATACAGGTTTGTTCGTCAATCACCGCCACCAGGGGCACGTTAAGATGTTCACCGTGCTCAGCATTGAGTTCAAGCACTTCGGTATCGAGCAAGCCCGCGAGAGCCACGATGGTCGCCTGTCCGCCGGGTGGGCACTGGTTGATTGGTGCTTCGCCGTTGGCGATAGCTTCGGCGTAGGGGCGACAGCCCGCATAGGTACATTGCCCGCACTGGGTTTGCGGTAACAGTGCATCGATTTGTTCGACGACAGGATTACCTTCGACCTTGAAACGTATCGCCGCGTAACCGAGGATCAGGCCGAACAATCCAGCCATCAGGCTGATGGTGAGAATCGCGAGAATCACTAGCTAAACCTTGACTAGTCCCCCGAGGCCCATGAATGCCAGTGACATGAGCCCCGCGGTAACCAGGCCGATGGCGGAACCCTTGAATGGCGCCGGCACGTCGGCGACGTTGATGCGTTCTCGCATGGCGGCGAACAATATCAGCACCAGCGAAAAGCCAAGCGCAGCGCCGAAACCGTAGATCGCCGATTCGAAAAAACTGTTCTGTTCCTGGACGTTGATCAGGGCAACGCCAAGCACGGCACAATTGGTGGTTATCAATGGCAAAAATATGCCCAGTACGTTGTAGAGCAAGGGGCTGGTTTTGTGGACTACCATTTCGGTGAAATTGACCACTGCGGCGATGGCGATGATGAAAGCGATGGTGCGCAGGTACTCGAGTCCGAGCGGCGCCAGCACCCAGCTGTTGATCAGATAGCTCAGCACGGCCGACAGGGTGAGCACGAAAGTGGTTGCCGCGCTCATGCCGATTGCGGTTTCGACCTTGCGGGATACCCCCATAAACGGGCATAGCCCGAGAAATTTCACCAACACGATGTTGTTGACGAACACGGTGCCGACCAAAAGTAACAGGTATTCTGACATGCGCTGGATTATAAGGCCTGACCCGGGTGAAAAATACTGAATTTAGCTGGGGTCTTTATTAAATGTACTGATAGATTATGCGTAACAGGTAATGTGGCTCAGTCGGCGAACTCCCCGGGATCAAGATCTTTTGCCTGCTCGATGAAGCTGTCGATGGTTACGCTACCCTTAAGATGCCAGTTGAACGGGCTGAGGCTGTTCTGGTACTTTGCAGCCAAACTGAAATCGGAGAGCAACACGTGTAGATGCGGGCTTTGCAGGATCGAAGGCACCGCGATCGGACTGGCGATCAAAATAGCCAGCATGATGGCCCGGCTTTGCTTTAAATGGGAGATATGGGTCAGGTACAGTGCAATTGCGCACGGGATTATGGTCAGGTACCAGGCAAAGTGAAGCCATGTTGTCGGCCAGCTTGCCGAGAACAGGTAATTTAATTCGCTGGCGAGCATCGATATGAAATAAAACAGCAGGTACACCAGGCAAACCGTTGTAATCAGTTGCCTGATTTCCCAACGGTTTACCAGTAGTCGTTCCAGTATCGACAACGCGAGCACAAAAACCCCGATGGTGAGTACCGTTTCACGTAATACGTACTTCAGCAGATCGCTCCATTTCAAGGAATTGTAAGAATTCAGAAAGAAGTCGAGGCCACCAAGAATCAGGCAGACCAGGACCAGTAGCATTGTCCAGTAGACATGCCCGAATAAATGGTTACCGCGGCCATTACCTGCCAGCGGCCGGGTATCCGCGACCACATAATCGTTTGGCAGCAGCTGCGCGTGGATGCGGCCAATTTCGAGCTTCAGGGGTAACTTTTCAGTGATCAGTGATTGCAGGCGCTGATGATTGATCAGGGTCGGATTTACCTCGGCCAGATTGACCAGTTCGATCGAACTGTCACCATAGCGGATTATTTTGAGGTGGTGCGGCGCCACGGTCGGATCAGAGAGGATAATATCGTTGTCCAGGGCGCGGCCAATAGTGGTAACTTCACGCTCGATCTGCTGGTATCGATGGAGTCCGCGGGTCGTGATTTCGAGGATCAGGGTTTCCACTCGATCTGCTCCAGAAATCTTTGAATCAGCGGTAAAGTCGATTCGAAATCAACCCCCGTCATGATCAGGGTTATGAAAACCCCCTGCTTACTGTGACCCGTGAGAGCCGCGGTAAACAGGACATCGCTCATGCCTTCGTATTCGACATATTCACGCCGGCAAAGATTACTTTTCAGTTCCTGCGCTGAAACCTCTACAAACCAGGTTCGACAATTGAAATTGCTGACGATGTCTCGATCCAGTTTCGACTCGATCTGGTCCTTGTTCAGATTTTGATACAGGTTATAAAACTGGAGCGTGTTCAGGTCTTCCGATTCAAGCCAGAAATATTCGTAGACCAGGTTACCGACAAACTTGTTGTCACCATCGAGATACACATGGTTCTTGTTGGCGCAGCGAATCTGGTAGCGTTTATAGCGGGCGATGGCGCTGAGTTTCGCACTGTTGTCCCAGCAACGTACGGTTGGCGAAATAATGCCTGGTAACTTCAACTGGCGCAGGTCGAGACTGGGCCAGTCGGTTGTTAGCAATTGTTCAATATAGCTAGTTTCATACGCCAGCACCTGACGTGCAACCTCGGATTTGAGGTCATCGTCGTCACTGATGCCAGCGCCAGCCGATTGTTCGATCAGGTCGTTCAAAAATCGCGACGGTACGATGAAACTGATAGCGTTGCGGGCGGTGGCGACGTTAATCCCGATGGCTTCACCCTGGTCGTTGAAAGTGGGACCGCCACTCATGCCGGGGTTGAGACTGCCCGAGAACAGGATACGACTGTCATCGGTCTGATTCAAAATGCCGCCGTTAGTGCCCACCGCAATGGTAAGCCCGAGATCCAGTGGATTACCCATGGCAAATATCGGTGCGCCGCGGGGCGGCAGCGGGCTCATTTCGATGGCTTCACCAATTGGCTCATCAGCGCCGAGCAGCGCGAGGTCGTGGGCTACATCAAGACCCAGCAATTTCAGTTCGAGTTCCTTGCCATCACTGTCGGTGAATGAAATATAAAACAGCTCGGGCTCGAGGATGACCTGGCTGATGACGTGATAGTTAGTCGCGATCCGGCTGCCGTCGCCAACAATAAAGCCGGAACCAATACTCGACTTTTTGCCGGTTTCTCGATTCAGCACGCGTACCTGGAATACGCGCTCCTCGTTGAGCTGGTAGATTTCCTTGGAATCCATAGCCAGCGTTGGCGGAGAGTAAATTCCCGCGAGCAATAGACCGACTGCAATCAGGCGTAACAACAATTAACTGACTCGCATTCCTGGACTGGCACCGGAGTCTGGATGCAGGATATAGAGCTCGGTTTCACCGCTGCCGGCTGCCAGCACCATGCCCTCGGATACGCCAAAACGCATCTTGCGTGGCGCGAGGTTGGCTACCATTACCGTGAGCTTGCCCTCCAGCTCCGCGGGATCGTAGGCGCCGCTTATTCCGGCAAATACGTTGCGAGTCTCACACCCTATATCCAGCGTGAGTTGCAATAATTTATCAGATTTTTCGACGCGTTTGGCGGCAATAATTTTAGCAATCCGAAAATCAAGTTTGGCGAAATCGTCATAATTGATCTCGGCTGCAATGGCTTCGATCGACGGATCGATCGAAGCCTGTTGTATCTTTTGTTCGGCGACGAGATCTTCCCTGGTGGCTTCGATCATGCGTTCGATGAAAACCGGTTCGATCCGGGTCATCAGGGGTTTGAAGCGACTAATACCATGGTCTAGCAGATCGTTGCCAAGGTCGGCCCAGCCAGGATTCTCAACATTGAGAAATTCCTCGGCCTGTGCGGCGAGTTTCGGCAATACCGGTTTAAGCAGGATGATTAACTGGCGGAAACAATTCAGCCCAATGCTGCAAACGTCCTGCACCTCATGATGGCGCGTTGGATCCTTGATGGTTACCCAGGGCTGTTTTTCATCGATGTACTGGTTAACCTTATCGGCCAGCGCCATGATATCGCGCATTGCCTTGCCGTATTCGCGATTTTCGTAATAGTCAGCGATCGTCTCTGCAGCCTCGAGGATTTGTTGACTCAACGCATTGCTGGAGAGTTCGGCGGCGAGCTTGCCGGCGAAGGTCTTGTTGATAAAGCCGGCGCAACGACTGGCAATGTTCACCAGCTTGCCGACCAGGTCAGAATTGACCCTGGTGGTGAAATCCTCGAGGTTCAGGTCGATGTCATCGATACCTGGACCGAGCTTGGCTGCGAAGTAATAACGCAGGTACTCGGGGTTCAAGTGCTCGAGATAGGTTCGCGCCATGATGAAAGTGCCGCGCGACTTGGACATCTTCTGTCCATCCACGGTGAGAAACCCGTGGCAGTAAACCGCGGTTGGTTTGCGAAACCCGGCACCATGCAGCATGGCTGGCCAGAACATGGTGTGGAAGCGTGCGATGTCCTTGCCGATAAAGTGATGCAGCTCCGCCTTGCTATCCTGGTTCCAGTAGTAGTCAAAATCGTGATCGTTAGCCTCGCACCAGTTCTTGAAACTGGCCATGTAGCCGATCGGCGCGTCCAGCCAGACGTAGAAATACTTTCCCGGTGCGTCCGGGATTTCGAAACCCCAGTAGGGTGCGTTGCGTGAAATATCCCAGTCCTTGAGGCCTTCATCGAGCCATTCGTTCATCTTGTTGGCTATTTCGGTTTGTACGTGCCCGGCTTCGAACCAGGCTTTAAGCATGCCCTCGAAATCTTCCAGCTTGAAAAAGTATTGTTCGGAATCCTTTTCGATCGGTGCTTCACCGCTAACCACCGAAACCGGGTTTTTAAGATCGGTGGGCGCATAGGTTGCGCCGCAGTTTTCGCAGTTATCGCCGTACTGGTCGCTGGCACCACAGTTAGGGCATTCACCCTTGATGAATCTATCCGGCAGGAACATTTCCGCCTTTGGATCGTAAGCCTGTGAAATAACACGTGTCCGAATATGACCACCCTCGCGCAGCTGGGTATAGATGTACTCGGCGAAAAAACGATTTTCCTCGGAGTGGGTGCTGTAGTAGTTATCGAAGGCTACCCCGAAATCGGTAAAATCCTGCAGGTGTTCCTTGTGCATGCGCTCGATCAATGCTTCGGGAGTAATGCCTTCGGCCTGGGCACGCAGCATGATTGGCGTGCCGTGCGCATCATCCGCGCACACGTAAGTGCATTCGTGGCCGCGCAGCTTTTGAAAACGTACCCAGATGTCGGTTTGCACGTACTCGAGCATATGGCCGATATGAATTGGGCCATTAGCATAGGGTAGTGCACTGGTAACCACTATCTGGCGGGGCTTGGAACTCATCGGAAGGGCTGGCCTGGTCAAAGCAGCGTATTTTAGGGATTGGATCGGGCACTGTATAGAACATTCACACAAAAACTAAGTGATATTTGGTGACCGGCTCGGGTAAAATGCGGCTCCCTTTGCAAAACCTGACACAATGAATACTCATGGCGATTGATAAATCACAGATTGAAACGAAACTGGCGCAGGTCATTGATCCCAACATGGAAGCCGATCTGGTCGCCAGCAAGGCCGTCAAATCGGTCGAACAGGATGATGAAAACTGGAAGATCGAAATCCAGCTAGGTTATCCGGCAGCTGGTTATTTCGATGAATTGAAACAGGAAATCCAGGCCACGCTGGGCGCCATCGCCGGTATTGGCGAAGTGGAAATAAAAGTATCGAGTCTAATCAAATCACATGCCGTGCAACAGAACCTGAAGCCACTGGAAGGTATCAAGAACGTCGTCGCGGTAGCCTCCGGCAAGGGCGGGGTGGGTAAATCCACGACCGCGGTCAATCTCGCGCTGGCGTTGCAGGCCGAAGGCGCCACGGTCGGCATTCTCGATGCCGATATATACGGCCCCAGTATTCCGCGCATGCTTGGCTGCCAGGGTCAGCCGGAGTCAAGCGACGGCAAGAGCCTCGAGCCGATGATAGGACATGGCATCCAGTCGATGTCTATCGGCTACCTGGTGGAAGAGGATACACCGATGATCTGGCGTGGGCCGATGGTCACCCAGGCACTGGAGCAGTTACTCAATGATACTCGCTGGAATGACATCGATTACCTGATTATCGATTTGCCGCCCGGAACCGGCGACATCCAGCTAACCCTGGCGCAACGTATTCCGGTTAGCGGTGCGGTAATCGTGACGACTCCGCAGGACATCGCGTTGCTCGATGCGCGCAAGGGGTTGAAAATGTTTGAAAAGGTTGAAGTGCCGGTTCTCGGCGTCATCGAGAACATGAGTATTCACATCTGTAGTCAGTGCGGCCACGCCGAGCATATTTTTGGTGAAGGCGGCGGCGCACGAATGTCCGCGGATCACGGTGTCGATTTGCTCGGCTCGCTACCGCTCGATATACGAATTCGTGAACAGGCGGATAGCGGCAATCCAACCGTGGCGGCGATGCGGGATAGCCAGATTGGCGGGATTTATCGTGCCATCGCACGCAAGACAGCAGCCAAGCTCGCCACCAAGGCTCGCGATCATTCTGCAGCTTTCCCTAATATCGTCATCCAGAACAACTGACCAAAAAATGGTTCCGCTAGTTTTTGGTGTTACGCTAGACGTCTACGAGCAAAACCGACCCCGAAGAGTCCTGCGGTGAATAGCGCGATGATTGAGGGTTCGGCTACATTGATGGGGGGTTCGGGTACACCGGGTGCGGAAACATCCCAATAGCCGAGTACGGTCGGATCGAATCTTTCTTGTCCATTCCCCCACAAAAATTGCACCATGCCGGAGGTGGCGGTCTCGTTAAGATTATCTTGTCCCAAAGTGAGTATAATTTCGCGGTTAGTTGCCGTTGCGCTCGATAGACTGCTTACATCATATGACGACGAGCTATAGTTCTCTGCTAAACCAAATCCTCCAGTAAGACCCTGCGACTGGAATACTAAATCGTTGAATACTGTCTGCGACCAATTATTTAGCGAAATGGCATCCGGCCCCGACCATATGTCGCCCAGATATCTAATGGAAAATGCATTTTTATTTTGATCAGGTTCGCTATATCCAGTCATGTCCCCGTCTATATTGAATGAAACACTGTTTGTTGTATAACTTACATCTGAAAATATGAACACTGCAAACGAGGTCTGGGACCAAAATAAACAGGATACCAATAAACCTGTTTTTACTAGTTTTAGGGCCTGGTTTTTCATCACCTTATTCTCCTAAATTCATAGTTTCCTGGGCGTAATAACTGGCCAATACATAGGTAAATCATAAAAATGTGACGGGCTTCGCATAATTATCAAGATTGTTATGATTCGGCTGAGCGATGTTAGCACACTTTCGTTACCCCTTCCTACCTGAAATGTCAAGATTCTTTGACCACATATCGCTGTCAGAATGGTGTTTGAAATTAAAAATTGCCGCGCTGGTAATCGCTGAAAGCCTGGCGTATCTCGGCGTCTGTGTTCATGACGAAGGGTCCGCCGCGTGCCACCGGCTCGTTTAGTGGTTTCCCAGCAACCAGCAAAAAACGGGTCGCCTGGTCGCCACTGCGCAGCACAACCGTATCTCCCTGACTCAACACCGCCAGTTGGTCCCGGACCAGGCTGAGCCGAGCCGCCTCGGCATCTTCGAGTTTAACGTCGCCGTCGATGACATAGATAAACGCATTGTGGCCGATGGTGATATCTTCCTGGAAGTCGGTATCTGGCTGCAGCGATACGTCAAGGTAAAGCGGGTCGGTAAGCGGTTGGCTAACCGGACCTTCACTGCCTTGCGAAGTCTTGCCGCTGATGACCTTGATGACGGTACCGTTTCTGGATTCGCTTGGGATATGTGCCGCGTCATGCTCCTGGTAGGTCGGTGCGGTCATCTTGTGTGAGCCCGGCAGATTGATCCACAACTGGAAGCCTTCGAGCATTCCATCCTGTTGTTCCGGCATCTCCGAATGCACGATGCCTTTGCCCGCCGTCATCCACTGGATACCACCGGGTTCGATTACGCCTTCGTTGCCAGCGTTGTCTTTGTGGCGCATACGGCCATTGAGTAGATAGGTTACGGTTTCGAAACCCCGATGCGGATGCGGTGGAAAGCCGGCGATATAATCGTCAGGATTATCCGAGCGGAACGCATCAAGCAGCAGGAATGGGTCCAGATCCATCAATGCCGGCTGACCGATAACCCGAACCAGCTCTACTCCGGCGCCGTCGGAGGTTGCTTGTCCGGTGATGACCTGGTGGACCTTGCGAATATTCATGTTCCCTCCTAGGCCGCAATGGCCGGGTAGATTTGTTCGATCTGCGAGACGGCCTTGCTGAAACTCGCTTCTGCATCGACGTTCATCTGGTCGGCACCGATGATATTGATATCTTCGATACCGACGAAATTAAACACCTGCCGAAGGTAGCCGCTGACAAAGTCTAGCGGGCTATCGAGTGGTGCACCACCGGTGGTAATGACGATATCGACGTGTTTACCCTTGAGTAAACCCTCGGCCCCGTTGGCGCCATAACGGAAGGTTACGCCGGCACGACAGATGAAATCGATCCAGGCTTTGAGCGTCGCTGGTATACCGAAGTTATACATGGGCGTGGTTAAAACAATATGCTCGGCCCAGTTGAGTTCAGCGATGAGTTCGTCGGAAAAGCGCAGTCGTGCCTTCTGGGTTGCTTCACGTTCGTCGCTCGGAGTGAAGTTAGCCGCTATCCAGCTGCTGTCGATAAACGACAGGTCAGTATTCAGATCGCGCTCGCGCGTCTCTATAGCGGGGTTGTCCTGCTCGAGTTGACGGAGCAGGTGGTCGCCGAGTTTACGGCTACTTGAATCTCCAGGATTTGCGCTGGCATCCAGCCGTAGAATTCGTTTCGGGAAGCCTGTGGACGGATTGGTTAAAGTTTTTGAGTTCATTTCATTTGCCTTCTGGTTGAGGATGCAGATATTATTATTGTTCTAGAAAATATAATATATAATCAATTATACAAAAGATAATTGCTAAAATGAGAACAATATGAACCGCTTTGAAGAACTTGAAGCATTTGTTGCTGTGGTCGATTACCGGGGTTTCAGCAATGCTGGCGATAAACTGGGTGTCGCCAAGTCGATGGTGAGTCGGCGCGTCAGTGAACTCGAGAAAAGGCTCGGAGTGCAGCTACTGCAGCGTACCACCCGGCGGCAATCGCTGACCGAGGCCGGGCGTGAGTTTCATCAACGGGCGTTGCAGATTCTCGCGGATCTGAACGAAGCTGAACAAGTCGTCGCCGATACGCAATGCCAGATAGCGGGCAAAATCAGACTTGCCTTGCCATTGGGGCTGGGTGTGAGTCAGCTTGCCGAACCGATTAGCCAGTTCATGGCCGATAATCCCGCAATCGAATTCGAAATCGACTTGAATGACCGCCAGATCGATTTGATCGAGGAAAACATCGATCTCGCGATTCGAGTCGGAGACCTGGAGGACTCCAGTCTGATCGCGCGCAAGCTCGCCAGCGTGCATTTTGCGATTTGTGCGAGTCCCGAATATCTCGCCAGCTTCGGGGAACCACTGCACCCTGCTGAATTGTCCGCACGAGAGGTGCTGGTGTATAGCAATGTCGCGGTAGGGCGCCAATGGTATTACCAGCAGGACGGTAAACGTGTCAGTCCGCGGATGAAATATCGCCTGAGCGCCAACAACGGTGAATTTCTGGCAGCGGTTGCCAGTCGCGGTCAGGGGATTATTAGCGGCCCGTTGGTATATCTACAGGACTTGATCGAACGGGGTGAGCTGGTACAAATTCTAACCAGTTTCAGCAACCAGATGACCGGTATGTATGCGGTTTATCCGCCGGGTCGTCTGCTATCACAGCGGGTTCGGGTTTTCAGTGATGCGCTATACGCGCACTTTCACGAGCGCAATATCTAACCTGAAACATGCAGGTTAGCTGGCCTTGCGGGTTCCGATTTCGGCCGTCGGGAAAAAGCGGTCAAGTACTGCGGCCAGTTGTTTTTTGATGAATGGTTTGGCAATAAAGTCATTCATACCGACCTCGTATCAATTTCATAGTTGAGTTCGACCCCCTTTTCCCTGGCCTGCGGGGTTAGA
>Ga0255039_10000329_pt1 | contig 15815 bp, 17 predicted proteins | sample BC1_12_1_MG_FD_181713 | JGI IMG/M metagenome (GOLD analysis project Ga0255039, IMG submission 181713) | Seawater microbial communities from Strait of Georgia, British Columbia, Canada - BC1_12_1 | ecosystem: Environmental > Aquatic > Marine > Strait | place: Canada: British Columbia | collected... | reverse complement strand
TGCCGGCCCGATTACGGCCGGCTCAGCGTTGGCAGTTACTGCGCCGATGAGCCGGCCGTAATCGGGCCGGCACCCGGAGGATTTTCCTACTGGCGGCTACTCGATATCCTAGAAGCCGCGTCCAAGCGGGCGCGGATATGTGGATTCAACCTGGTCGAACTCATGCCCGGTGGGGATATCGGCGGTCGTGGCGCCCTGGTCGCAGCCCGCATCGTCGCCATAATGCTCGGTCTGATAGCCAGGCAAGAAACCGGTAACAGCTGAGCTAAGCGATCTCCTGTTGGTGGGACTTGACAAAATCGGCCATGCTGTTGAATTCCCACTCGATGCTGTAATCCCCCTGCGGAGGCGCTGTTGCGCCAGGCCCCTCGGCATCATGGCGCCGGTTTATCCATACCTTGGTCATGCCCATACTGGTTGCCGGCACCATGTCATGGGTCAGGGACTGGGCAACGTGCAGGATTTCCCGAGGCAGGATGCCGAAATCGCGTCGGGCACGCTCGAACATGTAATCAAAGTTGCGCAGGTCTGGTTTGTAGCTACTGATATCCTGCGCGGTATAAATCGCATCCCACTCGATTTCGAGCCTGGCGTTACTGCCCATGTAACTGATGCGGTCACAATTGGTCACCGTCGCCATCAGATAATGCCGGCGCAGGTATTGCAGGCTGGCGACCGAATCCTCGAACTCGGGCCAATGCTTGACCGAGCGCCCGAATGTCATCGCTTCCTCATCGCTAAGCTTGATTTGCCACTTTTTGGCAATTGATCGACTAACGTCTGCCAGCAGTGAACTATAGACCCGGGTGGGGGTATCGGTTTCCTGCTGCAGTTCAAATTCACCAAACAACTCGAGTACCTCATCGCGGCCCAGTTTCAGCGGCAGCTTGTCGAGCAATGGTCCGAGCGCGTTATAAATTCCACTCTCCCAGTCGATCAGGGTACCGTAGGTATCAAACGTCAGCATTTTAAAATCAGAAAGTTTCATTTTTTCGCCCGTTGTAGCTGCGTAAATCGAGAGTCAGATTGGAATGCGCCAACGACAGATACTATCATAGGAATTTTCTCGGGGAAGAGATTCCATTGGATAGGTAACACGATGCCCGAAATTCAAACTTTTCCGCAGCGAAGCGGTCTACCGTCGAACATCGAATCGTCAGATTGAATCTATGCCTGGTCCGTTTCACAAACTCGTTAACAAACTGATCAAGGTGGAGCCCCAGGAAATTTCCGCCGCGCTAATGTCGTTCCTGTTTGTTTTCACGCTGATGGCAGCGTACTACGTGTTGAGACCGGTGCGCGACGCCATGTCCAGTGACTGGACCGATGCCGAGTTGAGCTGGCTGTGGACACTTAATTTTTTCATCAGCGCCGCTGCCGTGTTGCTGTACGGATTCGTGGTCTCCAGGGTCAAGCTGCGCAAACTGGTGCCGGGAATCTATATCTTTTTCGCCACTTCATTTCTATTGTTTTATCTCGCTACACTCTGGTTTGAAGATACCGTCCTTATCGACAAGTCATTTTATGTCTGGGTCAGTTTCTTTGCATTATTTCATGTCTCGGTGTTCTGGAGTTTCATGTCCGATATCTACTCCAGCGGACAATCCAGGCGTCTATTTGGACTGTTCGGTGCAGGTGCAAGCATCGGTGCGGTACTGGGACCTTCAATACCCGTTTTACTGGGTGACAGGCTCGGTGTTTACAACCTGCTACTCATCGCGGCGTTGATGCTGTTGTTGATTGTGCCACTCATTTTCTATCTCGATAAATTCAGATCACGGAACTCAAACGAGCTCGACAACCACATCGACCCCGTTACCCTGCAAACCATCGGTGGTGAGTTTTTCAGTGGCTTTATCGATTTCCTCAGCCACCGTTTCCTGTTAGGCATCGGCCTGTTCATTGTGCTCTACACAATGATGAGCAGCTTTGTTTACTTCGAGTTGAAAAATATCATGGTCGAGTATGACCGGGCCACGCGTTCGCAGTACTGGGGCATGATGGATTTGATCGTCAATACGCTGGCCATCTTCACCGCCCTGTTTGCTACCAGCCGCCTGGCAACAAAATTCGGTCTCGCGGTGACCCTGGCACTGGTTCCGGTAATCCTGGTTTTCGGCTGGATCGCGGTTGCTATCGCGCCGGGACTCGCGCTACTGATTGGCCTGCAAATCACCCGTCGCGCTGGTAACTACGCAATTACAAGACCTGGACGGGAAATGCTTTTTACCGGGGTGGAACGCGAAACAAGGTTCAAAACCAAACCGGTTATTGATATCGTCGTCTATCGAGGCGGTGACGTGCTGGCTGGCTGGACTTACACCGTACTGGCGCAGGGTGTCGGGCTTGGGCTCGGTGCCATCGCCGTGGTCGCGGCCCTGCTCGCCTGCCTGTGGACGCTGGTCGCTATTTTTCTCGGTAAAATCTATGAGAAAAACAACCTGCGTCAGCAATCAGCCGCAAGGCGTTAACGGAGACTTGAAATGAACCTGTTTAAACATGACTATTCACGCCGACAATTTCTGCAAATCAGCGCAGCCGCATCGCTGCTGTACTCGCTTGCCCCTGGATTTGCACGCGCAGCAGAATCAACGGTCATTAAAAAGACGATTCCGTCGAGCGGCGAAAGCCTGTCGGTGATCGGGCTTGGCACTTCACGTACCTTTGACGTCGATAGTGACAATGCCGTTACATCGCCACTGATGGAGGTTATGCAGGCTTTTTTTGATAACCAAGGGCAGCTGATTGATTCATCACCGATGTATGGCAGCGCCGAAGCAGTGACCGGTACTTTAGTGGGGCAGGCAAAAAACAAACAGGAAATTTTTACTGCAACCAAGGTGTGGACTAACGGCAAGCAGGAAGGTATCGAGCAAATGGAGCGTTCGATGCAGAGACTGGGTGTCGATCAAATCGACTTAATGCAGATCCACAACCTGCGCGACTGGAAAACCCATATCGATACGCTGCTCGACTGGAAAGCCGAAGGCAGGATACGCTACATCGGCATTACCACCTCGCATGGTCGTTCCCACGACGAACTGGAGGAATTACTGCAACAACTGCCGCTCGACTTCGTACAGTTCAGTTACAACATCCTCAACCGGACCGTGGAACATCGTCTACTGCCTATTGCCCGGGAAAAAGGTATCGCGACCCTGATCAATCGCCCCTATCAACGCGGCAGCCTGTTTCGCAAGGTCAAAGGCAAATCCCTGCCCGCATGGGCGGTTGAATTCGATTGTGCTAGTTGGGGGCAGTTCTTTCTTAAATTTATCGCGGCTCACCCCGCGGTCACCTGCATTATCCCGGCTACGTCGAAACTCAAACACATGGTTGATAACATGGCCGCGGGATACGGGCGTCTGCCCAATCAACCGACCCGACAACGTATGATCAGACTCATCGAGTCACTGTAATACCCGAACCGGGCAGATTGGGGTCAGATCTGACCCTATGATCCGAGCAGTTTAAGAAATCTATTTTCTGGTAAGCGGCATATAATTTTTTTATTGGTTTCTTAGAAAGCAAGGGAATAGGCTTGCATGGTAATGTCGGTATGTTTCACATAATAGGAGAATTACTAATGAGCAAACCAACTCTCTACGGCCCTGCATACAGCACTTATACACGCAGTGTTCGCTTGGCAATGGAAGAAAAAGGCGTAGATTATAATCTTGTCGAAGTGGACTTTTTACAGGGACCTATGCCTGCACAACAGGTAGAGCGTCACCCTTTTGCCAAAGTTCCAGCGTTCGAACACGATGGCTTCGAACTTTACGAAGTCACCGCTATAGAACGTTATATCGACGAAGTATTTGACGGCCCATCGTTGCAACCAGAAAGTGCGAAGGAACGTGCCCGTATGAACCAGATCGTCAGCATTATAGATAGCTATACCTATTCCTGTACTGTTGGTCAGTTGGTTATTCAGCGAATTGTGATGCCGATGCTTGGCGAGCAGCCTGATGAGTTAGCCATAGCTGAAGCAATGCCAGAGATATCAAAATGCATGGGTATTATTGCTGGATTACACCCTGATAGTAAATTTCTTGTTAGCGATCATGTGACCTTGGCTGACATTCACCTGGCGCCAATTTTTGATTATTTCCAAAATACTCCTGATAGTGATCCGATTCTTCAAGAGAATCCGGGGCTGCGCAGCTGGTGGGCTGAAATGAGTTCACGCGACAGTATGCAAAAAACTCAACTCTCCTCAGACTGAGCTTAAAAGTTTTGATCTGACTTTTAAGCTGCTGGACTCTGGCAGAGAAATTGTTTATTTCTTAGCATCTGTTACCCCGACAGCAGACACTCAAACTCGCATTTCCAGAGGCGGGGAACGGCCATGAAGAGACACTGGGGTAAAATCTAACAGCCAATAACCTTGAGTTTGGGATGTGGTAATATCTGCTGACTTTGATTCCTATTGGGCTATCAATGGCAAAGGACCGTCTATCGGGCAAACTTGCTGTCATCTTGCACGCCGATGTTGCAGATTCAACCGCGCTGGTGCAACAAGATGAACAGCTAGCACACGAGCGCATACAAGATACCTTTCGACGCTTTAGCGATACCATTAATAATTATCAAGGACATGTGCTTGAACTTCGCGGTGACGCCCTGTTGGCCGAATTCGAGCGTCCTTCCGATGCTGTAACTGCCACCCTCGCATTCCAGGCTGATCAAGCCTATTACCTTTCGCGTCTGAAAGATGATCTAAAACCCAGCATTCGCGTGGGAATTGCAATGGGTGAAGTCGTTATTGCCGATAGCACGATAACCGGTGCTGGGGTGGTATTGGCACAACGGGTCGAACAATTAGCTGATCCAGGTGGTTTGTGTATAACCGCTGCATTACACGAAGCATTGCCGAAACGCATGCCATTTGATCTGGAGAATTTAGGTGAACAGGAGCTGAAAGGATTCGATGACCCTGTTCGAGTCTACCGGGTTGAGTTGAGTGCGAATCAATCGCTTCCGTCCCCACAGCAGAACCTCAAAAGCGAAACATCTCGAAATATTCCAAGTTTGATGATAACAACTATCGTAATAGCATTGGTTGTTGCGGGAGGAGCAACTTACTGGTTTAAGACACAAGAACCAAACGTAGAGGCTGCATCATTAGATCGCATGGCTTTCCCACTACCCGACAAACCCTCTATCGCCGTACTTCCGTTTACCAACATGAGTGACGATGCCCAACAGGAATACTTTGCCGATGGCATTACTGAAGATTTGATCACGGATCTCTCGCAACTTTCGGGATTATTTGTCATTGCTCGCAATTCTACTTTCACCTACAAGGGGAAGTCAGCGAAAATCAGACAGGTTGCCGAGGAGCTTGGTGTCCGATACGTACTGGAAGGAAGCGTGCGGCGAGTCGGCGACCAGGTGAGGATTAACGCCCAGCTTATCGATGCGACCACAGGAGGGCATCTGTGGGCTGAACGTTATGATGGTTCAATCGCGGATGTTTTTAAGGTACAAGACGAGATAACCACAAATATCGTTGATGCTCTGGCGTTGGAACTAACCGCACAGGAAGTTGAGCAAGTGTCTATTCCCGGGACTGAAAATCTCCAGGCATATGATACTTACCTGCTTGGACTTTCCTTCTATCACCGCCGCACACCTGAGGGTTTTGCAAAGGCCAAAACCTATTTCGAGCAGGCGATTGAAATGGATAGGAACTATACCGATGCCTATGTAGCTTTGGCTAAAATCTATGCACAAGTCGGTTGGATTATTACCTACACCAGGGCGTTGGCGATTAACCAAGATGAATCCAATTCAAAGGCCCGAACAATAATAGCAAAGGTACAAACCATGCCATCGGCCGATATTCATGTCGTTCGTTCCTGGCTTGCCTTAAACAAGTATCAGAAAAAGCGGGCTATATTTGAAGCTGAGCGAGCCCTGGATATGGATCCGAATAACGTGGACGCTATGGAGGCGTTGGCTCGCGCAAAGATCTATGCTGGCCACCCGGATTCTGGAATTCAACTTGCCAAACGGGTGATTCGGCAAAACCCAACCCTTCAGGCGACCCCCTCTTTATTAATTGGTCTTGCGCAGTTTGCACTGGGAAATCCCGAGAGTGCGATTGAGCACATCGAGCGTGGTTTCGAGCTTGGATCAAGAGAAATACAGTACGCGGGTATATTGGCTGCAGCTTATGCCGAACTTGGTCAGCTTGAACCCGCAAAAAAGGCTAACGAAGCCTTTCAGCAGGCCGATAATTACGACACTGAACTGGCTGAAGCGATGAGCCTGTTCCCTTTTTCGGATTCCGACACTCTACGTCGACTTGCTAACGGGCTGGAATTATCTGGGGTCAAAGTCTGGTACACGGTTGAAGACGGTGGATACATGTCACTGGTTGATTCGAATCAACTGAATGGTGACGAAATTGAATTGCTGTTATCCGGAAAAACAATCGAAGGCAAGCGCTTCTGGTCCCAGGGTGCGCCCTGGGGGCGGTATCAGGGATTGGACGGTTCGGTGGAATATACTGGATTTAAAATCCAGCCTGGCATACCAAGGTCAATGGTCGGCACCAGTCGAGTTGAGGACGATATGCTATGTGAGCGTTGGCCGAACGACCCTCGACCGCTGGAGCTGTGCTCCCTGATTTTTCGCTTACCAGAAACAAACGCACGAACTCGTTGGGGCGACTATGTATTGGTTACAGATACGGGTCCGAATAGTTTCAATGTAGCCCAGTGATCAGATCCAATGGTCACCATTTCCTATCAGCTTTGTTCAGGGATTGAGAATGAATGCCTGCTTCGGGTCGACAAGGGACCCCTAGCTCGAAAATCTAGGCGTCTGCTATCGAACAACCATATGCAAATAATGAATTATCTGGTTCTTATCATCGGGTTACTTTTTCTTGTACTTGTTGCTCCTATGAGCTTGGCACAAACTCCACCTTCTGCGTTTGACTATGAACGTTACGACCGGGCTTTTAAAGCTGTTTACGATGGCGATATCGAACAGGTCAAACGTCTTCTCGATAGCGGTTTCCCCCTGAACAAACGCGACGGTTCGCAGCGTACCACCTTGCACATCGCCGCCTACCAGTCGCACGACAAAATACTCAAGCTGTTGGTCGAAGCCGGCGGTGACATCAATGCGCTAGAATACATGCGCTACGATGTCATCACCATCGCTGCGGTCGCCGATGATGTCCGGCTACTGAAACTCGCGCTGCATCTCGGTGGCAATTCGACCAACGTGACCAGCCTATACGACGGCACCGCGCTGATTGCCGCCGCGCATCTCGGCCACGCGGAAGTGGTCAAAGTTCTGCTCGAAGCCGGCGCACCTGTGAACCATGTCAACAATCTCGGATGGACGGCGCTGCTCGAAGCCATAATTCTGGGTGATGGCGAAGAAAATTACGTCAAGACTGTCAGACATCTGCTAGCACACGGAGCCGATCTCAACCTAGCTGATCGAAATGGTATCAACCCGTTACAACACGCAAAAACACGCGGCTACAGCGACATCGAAAAAATGTTATTAGACTGATTTAACTCTCCAGCTATTAGGTTAATCTTTATCTAACCGATCCTCGTTTAGCTGGATTAGGAGGCAACCTTCGACCAACCGCGAATTCTGAACGTGGATGGATAAATGAGATAGAAAGTAACATCCCCTTTAAGAATTAACGTGAACATTTTAATATCTGGGATACACAACAAAATGGTTCGAGAAAACAAACTTGAAAATCCTGATAATCATCCTTGCATCTTTTATCCTGCTGGTCATGGTTGCGCTAATCATTCTCAGCCTGATGTCGCAATCCGGTCAGGCCAATGGATTAGTCGAAGCTAAACTGACCAAATGCCCCGACACGCCCAATTGCCTCTGTAGCGAGTACAAATCGGATGTCGACCATTACGTCGAACCGCTGGTTATATCTGAACAGAGGGCAACAGAGGTGTTGTCGAGACTGAAGACAGTCATTCTGAGAATGGGTGGTAGCATCAACGTTGAGAAAGCTGATTACCTTGCAGCCACTTTTACCTCTTCGATATTCCGATTTGTCGATGACCTTGAAATCCGTGTCGATCCGGATAAGAACCAGGTTCAGTTGCGCTCGGCCTCGCGGGTGGGTCATGGTGACGGGGGTGTTAACCGCAAACGAATTGAACGGCTAAAAAATATTTATAATCTGGAAGCTGATTGATATCACAATCTAATGAGGGTCTCGAATGGGTCGTAAATTGACTCTGGTGATCAGTTTTTGGGGGTCTGCTTTCTCCATAAGAGACGCTCGTGGGCGTCACCTGGGCGACCGAGTACGGCCAAAAACGGTCTCTGAGACGATATTAAATACCAATCGACACTAATCCCTTTGAAGCTCTGACGAATTTTCATGCATTACAGTAAGTAACCGGGAAAAGGATAGGTTCTGAATTGAATTTCGCGGTTTGATATTGGCAGATAGACGTTTTATCCTTCTTATACTTAGTCGTAAGCAGCCGCCCCGATGGTAAAGTAGTGAACGGCTGCTACTGTCGCAAAGCAGAAATCACCCGTAACCCAGTAATTGTGGAGAAAACGCATGGCCGCTTACTTTATTTTGACGCACACAATCACCGACATTGAGACGTATCGAAGTGAGTACATCCCTCAGGTCCTCCCATTTATCGCCAAGTATGACGGGGAAATAGTCGTAGCGTCGCCCGACGCAGAACCGCTTCAAGGTAACCCGGAGAAAGGCGTTGTTGTGTTACGGTTTCCATCGGAAGAAGCTGTGCGGGGCTTCGTAAATGATCCCGAATACCAGCCAGCCAAAAAGCTTCGTATTTCAGTAACAACAAATGCCAACGCTGTGCTCGCACCAGAGTTTCAGATGCCCTAAGGCTGACTGAGACGGGTCGTCTCGCGTCGCTGACTCATCTAGTTTGAGCGGCGCTTTCTCCATAAGAGACGCTCGTAAGCGTGACCTGGGCTTCTCTTTTCGGCCAACAGCAGACGCCTAAAATTCTAGTTTTGAACTGTCGCCATAATGGAGAGGCTTACGAAAGTCTCTTAGATTACTAGCCATAGATATTCACCAGGTATTTGTCATAGGTGACTCTGGGCTTGATCTTGTTCACAACAATTCTAAGCTGAACAAAATATCCTGTTTTTGTGGCCAAAGAGCCGCAATCAAATCCATACCCGACAAGGATGGTAGGTTTTCAATCAATAATCATCCAGGATACAGATGAGCAGGACAGAATATAAAGTACTTCGGTGCCGATCTATCACCGAACTTGAGGAACAACTCAATTATTATGAATCAAATGGATGGGCTCGCACCGGATGCACGGATGCATTCGATGGTATGCATGTCCATACTATCAACATCGCAAAAGAGATTGATGAAACAGAGGAGATAACTCGGCCACTAGACTAATATCAAACCACTCGCTACGCCTGCCATCTCTCAAGAACGGACGCTTGTCAGCAACGCTCAAACGGCGATCTTCGGCCAGGAACAGACACTCGTATATGAGCCTGAAGGCCGAAATATCATTTCCTAATTAGTCGTTGGCTCTCTTCGAACTCAACTACAGACGAAAGGCGAGCGTCCCGACTTATGTCGAAGATAACTCAAGCGGCTGACTCAGCTGTTTCTCCCCGACGTTCAGCTAATTGCTCCCTTCGATCTATGGTTACCCGTCTAGATTTCCCGGTGTAATTCTGATGATTACCCCTACGGCGATCTGCTCGTCGGCGTCTTTCCAGTCTGGCGCACCTGCTATCAGTGGGCGCTGGGGCCGGTTCGAGCTTTTCAACCCGTGAAGTTTTTCTACGTTCAAGAAGAAAATCGATATACATAAATAGCAACCTATATTTTCGTATTCCAAAAACAGCCTGATTCCCGTCACTCTTCCGTAAATGCTATACCAATTATATCTGCAACTATCGCCAGGATTATTAAAAAGAGTGACAGGAGAATTATGAGAAGTTTCGACTGAATTGTTTGCAGATCAACTATGCTGTTTCTACCTCCGACTAACAAATCCAGTCTCCGCTATCCGGCATTTAGTTATCGTGACCGCATTCACACGTCGGTCATTCTATAAATACGCCAGTGCGACATCAGATCAATGTGTATCTCGTGAGCGTGAGCCCGCACAGGAGACTTTCTCGATTTAGTCGTACCCAAGGCAGGGAGAATTATCGCCGTTCGTGCAACCTGGATGCTTCGATCCCAGAATAGTGATGATTTGGTGAGGGTTAGACTATCGCGTGATTACCGTGCCTAATAAAACTCCAATAAAAAACCCGACGCATTGGCCGGGTTAAACTTTCCTTGTGAAGGGTAATTACTGACTAGGAGGTTAATTGAGTATTAAATAAATCGCTGCGACGTTGTTCACAATAGAAACCACAACAATTTTACAAAGCCCGCTGAGAAATGAAATTTAAAGGTCGGTTTTCTCCAATATAGACGCTGGCATAACTACTATCAGAGGCAATCTTCGGCCACGGGAGACACTGAGCTTTACCTTATATTTTGTCTAACCAGGTTGCACGCCAAAATGAATGGGGTTAACTAGCAAAGGCACCAACAATCGCCAGCAGGCTTTGAACTGTTTGCTTCTGCTCACCTATCGCAATAGTCTGATGTGGTTCCACATAATCTTCCTTGAAGCGCATTGGTTTATTATCCTTCACGACGTAAATCCCATTGGTTGAACCCAGGTCTCGAATACGGATTCTCCCATCAGCAATTTTCATCTCGGCATGTTCTTTGCTCGCGGCGGGGTCACTGATATATATATGCCCTTCTCTGCCGATTATAAATGTTCGGCCTTCTAGGGAACCAAATACGCTGTTTACGCTGCCGTTCATAATGATTTTTCGTGACGTATAATCTCTAAAGAATAGACGTGTGATGGGAAATATATGTCTACCATCGCACACTTCGTATAAATGAATCCGTAATTGCGATCCGTTAAGAAATTTTTGCGATGCGTTTCACAAGCAGACACTTAAATACAAGAGTTGGGGGGCGATCTTCGGCCTAACAGCTGACTGTCGATTGTTACTAATTTGATTGTAGAAAGGAGTACTACTCACGCTAGAAATAAGTCACGGTAACCTGTGTCCTATGGGCACTGGAGTATCCCATTAATGAGGCTCACTAGATTCCTTGCGTTTTAATTACCTGGGGTGGTTTATTGAGTCAGAATTGGCGCGGTTAGTCGCTAGCAAGTTCCAGGGGGTGCACTTTACGTTACCTATCACTATTGTCTGATGTTGGTCCACGTATCCTTCATCAAGTCTCACTAGATGATTATCTATTATCAGGTAGGTACCATTGGTTGAGTCCATATCGCGAAGGTAAACCCTTCTGTTTTTTATCGTCATTTCGACGTGTTGTCTGCTGACACTGGGGGAATTAATACGGATATGGCCTTCCCTACCTATGATGTAGATTCGACCATCGATAAGTCCGAACTCCATGCTGAAGTTGAGGTTCGTATTGTTGAGGTTCATATTAGCATGTTTGAAACACAAGTAAGTTCCCAAACATAAACCGATCACACGACATGTCTGTGATACATCCCACAGGTGGGTTAAATATGTTAAAAAGCAAAGCCAAAGCTAAGTTCTATACTGAATTAACTTATATTTCTATTTACAAGCAGTGGGCTACGGCTATCTAGTGGATACGGTGAAACCGTAGAGTTCAGCGACGACCTTCGGCCAGCAGTCGACACCTAGGATTTACTCATTAACTTCTGATTTCGGCACACATCAGATTTCTGTGAATATCAATTTCTATCCTGGTGGCTCAAAACTGGTAGATTCCCATTTAGGGTTTTTGCTCAATTGTGACGATCACATAATGTTTGCGATCAGGTATATACGCCACCTTAAATACTCGGGTGAAACGCTGGGAGCGCTGAAGTATTGAGACTGATACCTGTCTCTCAGAAATTCACCATCTGCTATGTCAGAATAGATACATTCGAGTAATTCGAGTGTAGCAATCCTATGACTGAGACACATTTCAATTTGATCTTCAAAGGCAAGCTAGAAGCTGGCCACAATCAGGATGAGGCCCGCCGCACCCTTGAAAGCTTGTTCAAATTTGACGGCGATAACCAAACCGATTTTTTCAGTGGGCAACCCGTAGTCCTAAGCGAGAACATGAACGCCTCGACGGCCAATTCATTCAAACAGGCACTAGCTGATGCTGGCGTCGCAACGCATCTTGTAACAGCTAATGATGCTGTCGCAGACGAAGATGTTAAGTCTCGACGCCAGGTAAGTCGTCGCAATAATACCGAACGTCGTGCCCGTATTCGAAGCGCTGCAATTTTACCTGACCGGCGTCAAGGCATTGATCGACGACGGTAACAATGGCAACACGATGCCTCCAGGGTTAAACATTCAATTACAGCAGACTAACAACCGACTCTCTCTCAACGGGGACGGGACTGTGACGTCCGATTAAAGGCAATGACCTTGAATACCTCGTTTCTTTCACAGTATTGCCTACAGGGACACATTCTGAACTGCTCTATTCGATACAATGCGCTATCGACTAAATAATGAAATAAATACTTATGCTTGATTGGATATCCAAAAAACGTAGAGACAAAAAACGTAGAGAGGCTCACGAAAAAGTATTAAAGAAAGCGCTTGCAGAAAAAATTTCGAAATACGACAGCCACATTTACAATAACCACATTGGTGAATCCAGAAATGATTTCACAGAAATAACTATTGGCGGTGAAATACTTCGCGTTGCAATAGAGCAGATTACATTGACTGATCTCTGGACAGAACAAAACAAATCTGGAAATTGCTGAAATCATATATCTAGGTAAATAGATCGAAACCAATCTCAAGGTCTCTTTTGGGTCGCCTATCGCCGCTGATGTATCAAGTTTGAGGGTCTGTTTTCTCCAAAGTTGCCTCCCAGTTGAGCTTGCCGGGCTTCTCGGTTCGGCCAACAACGGTCACTGAATCACAATTAGTTGTGACACGTGTGCGCAACTCTGTCTAGTTGGTATAGTTGAGCCTTCTTCGATACTGGAGCCAAGATTTGGAGCAGTTTGTTACACGTACACTTGAGTCTTTCATTTTCCCGCCTGGCATTTTTTTGATATTGCTAATGATTGGCATATTGCTACTCAAAAACCGATATTCACTCGCAAAGGCAATTTTATGGATCGGGCTATCAATTTTTTATTTGTTTAGCACCCCGATTGTTGCTGACTTAATGATTAGCAGTTTGGAATCACATCCTGCGCTCCAAGAAAAAGACCTGCTCGAATCTAAAGCTGGTGCAATTGTAATATTGTCCGGTGGGCGCGACAAAAATGCTGAAGAGTATGGTGGTGATACCGTCGATCAACACACTTTGCTCAGGTGTCGATATGGCGCTTTTCTACAACGTAAAACTGGTTTGCCAATACTGGTGAGTGGTGGTTGGGTGTTGGATAAAGAGGGTAAGAGTTTGGCGCAGGTGATGGCGGAAGCATTACGAGAGGACTTTAAGGCAAGGGAGGTATGGCTTGAAGATAAGAGTAAGACTACTGGTGAAAATGCATTATTTTCAGAGAAGATTTTAGCGCAAAAAAGTATTGATACTATTTATTTGGTGACTCAGGCCTGGCATATGCCTCGCTCCGTTATCGCTTTTAAAAAAACAGGGTTAAAGGTAATTCCCGCGCCAACTGCATTCAAGGGAGGAAATCCATTTAAATTCATGAATATGCTGCCAAGCGCTAATGCTATAAACACAAGCTATTTTGCACTGCACGAAATGATTGGCGCATTTTGGTACCAGATTCGCTATTAGTTCATGTCGAGAGTCGCATTCGGGTCGTCTCCCTACGTTGACTAGCCGTATACAGGGGGTCTGTTTTCTCCAAAGCTGCCGCTCAAATGAGCTTGCTGGGCTTCTCGATTCGGCCAACAGCTGTCACTCAAGTAGGTTGGGTGGATTATCATGAACTGTCAGGATTCTTTACAGTCGCATCCGAAAGCTGTAAAAAATTTTTACGATTAATGGCATTGTGGTTGTAAAGGTATTTATATCTTATTGATTGATATATATATTAATATCAAGGCATGATACTTGCTTTTTATTCTGTAAGTTTAATTTTAAGAGTAAGGTAAGTATGAAAAGTATTAAATTCTTTGTAGCTGCAGTAATCGCATGCTTTTCTTTGCAATCCCAGGCCGCTCTAATTGAGTTGGACGGTGGGGGTGCTAACGAGACTGTTCCCGCCAACAACGACTTCTTTTTTGGTATTGTTCCCAGTTACAACGTTGGTGGCAACCTTCTCGCAACCTCGTTGGTAGATCTTACTTTTACTTACTTAGGTCATGAAGCTGGTTACAGTAATGACTTTAATGCATACGGCAATACATTGAACAACAAAACTAACGGTATTGGCGACAGTTTCAACGTAGCGAACGTAGGAGCGGGATTGCTAGGCTTTGATTTCTACTCAAACTCAATTAGTCAGGGCATCGCTAATGGCAGCAACAACGGCTTCGCTTCTTTCCAGTCTTTCGCTACCATTTTAGATATCACATATGACGGTGTTTATTATGATGCGATCGTCTTATTTGATGATTCCGGTGCGGGGCCAGACGATGATGCTGATGACCACATTATTGGTATTAGAGCCGTTCCCGAACCCTCTATAATCGCACTATTTGCTGCAGGTCTCCTTGGATTAGGTTTTGCTCGACGCAGAAAAGCATAACTAATAACTACGTAGTAGAGTAACTCTAAGCCATCTCATTTTAGGTGGCTTTTTTTATGGGAGTCCGTTGTGGGTCGTAAATTGACTCTGGTGATCAGTTTTTGGGGGTCTGCTTTCTCCATAAGAGACGCTCGTGGGCGTCACCTGAGCGGCCGAGTACGGCCAACAAGAGACGCTCATGACTTCGCGTTGAATAGCGGGAAACGATTCAAAGCGGCACTCGCCCAATTCCTCGGATCTCAGAATAGTGGCCTGGTTCGCGCGCTTTGGCGACATCGCTTGCCAGTGCGAAAAACAGGATTGGAATTAAAGCCCTGGCCCGCATCGCAAAGCTCCAAATCCGATCAGGTTTATTTTGGTGGCTTGTAGGGATCGGGCGTACCGGGTTTGATCGGCGGATATTTTTTCAGAGAGGTCACGTGTTCTTCCAGTTGGGGAAGACCAACTTTCAGCACCCATGTGTGCGGGAAAAGGACGTTATCGTGCTCCTGTGGATCGGACATTAGATTATATACCCGGGGCATGGTGTAGGTGCGCACTGGGGTATTCCAGGCATCCTGCTCCTTCATATTAATCTTCCAGTCTTGCCATTTCACACCAAAAATATCGTTGCCCATGTAGACGACGAACCCATCCCGGCCGGACTCGCTGCGCTTGCCGAGGAGAAAATCACTCATGTCGATACCATCGATGGGACGGTCATCGGGTATTTTGCCTCCACCTACGCTGGCGAGTGTGGGAAACAAATCCATCGCGTGCACGATTTCGTTGCTAACGCTTCCAGGCTTGATTTTTCCCGGCCAGCGCATCGCGAAGGGGACGCGAAGAGCGCCTTCAAATCCGGTGAATAGTGTCCCTCGCCAGGGTCCGGCTGATCCGTGTACGGCGGTTTCCACCGTCAGCGAAGTACTGCCAGCCTCGAGGGCCTCCGGTCCGTTATCCGCCGTGAAGATAAAAATAGTATCGTCGGCAACGCCAAGATCATCAATTGTGCCAAGCAGTTCGCCTACATAACTGTCGACTTGCATCAATATATCTCCCCACAAGCCATTCCCGGACTTGCCGGCAAAGTCT
>Ga0255039_10000327_pt1 | contig 15828 bp, 13 predicted proteins | sample BC1_12_1_MG_FD_181713 | JGI IMG/M metagenome (GOLD analysis project Ga0255039, IMG submission 181713) | Seawater microbial communities from Strait of Georgia, British Columbia, Canada - BC1_12_1 | ecosystem: Environmental > Aquatic > Marine > Strait | place: Canada: British Columbia | collected... | reverse complement strand
TTAAATACGAACGTTTATGCGCAATGATTGTGACTGATACAGTATTTATTAATCGAAAATACCGCGAACATCCTCTAGCTCGGTGTTGATCTCCTTGAGACATTCCTGCAATTGATCACCGCTTAATCCGATTTCGTCAAGGTATTCTTTAGGAATCGCCTTTGCTTCTGGGGTTAATGAAAGCCCAAACTTTTTGGCAGCACAAATATTATCTGAAATATATGTAACCATCGCCAGCAAGCGCTCTTCTTTGCATTCTATAGCTGTCGGATTATGATGATGAGCAATTACGTTTGAAATCGCAGGTGGAAAGCTCCACTTTTTGGCGAGCTCTAAACCGATCTCTTGATGATCTGCACCCAAGATTTGTTGTTCGGCTTGACGGAATGTTAAGCCTGCTTTGCATACATTTACGATCTCTGGTATTTTTTCACCGTAACATTGCATCAAACTAACTAAGCCTAAATCGTGGATTAATCCAACCAAAAAGGCCTCATCATGCACGGGTATGCCAATCTGTTGTACAATTAACTTGTTCATTGCGCCAACTGCAACACAATGGGTCCATAGATCTTTTGAAGTAAAGTCGTCACATTTTGTTTTTTGTTTAAACATCTTGGTTAAACTTGTTGATATTGCGATATTTTTTACTGCGTTAAGTCCCAACAAAACAATGGCACGCTCAATGGTACTAATACCATTAGAGAGCCCGTAAAACGACGAATTAACCACACGTAATATCCTCGTCGATAACACCGGATCGTTTGAAACCAATTTTTCTAGATCGTCAGCACAACTCGTAGGATCATTCACCACAGCGACAATCTCTATCGTAATTTCAGGCAGGGTCGCTATTTGCGCTGTCTTGCGTGCTATATCTTGTGCGATTTCTAATGACATCTATATCTCTCCAAACATTATCCAGCAATAGCTTTTAATTAAAAGTCATATCATGCCATACTCAGACACAATCGTTAAAAGCAACTCCCCCAGTATAGTATCGGATCATTCAATACCTACTTTTTCGATAAATCTACCAATTTCACTATTTCATGAACAAAAAAAACCGTACAAATGTCATAACCGTTACAAACATACGTTAATATGACAATTTTAAGATACAAGTCTGATTACTAATAACAAACGATCACGCCAACGGCGAAAATTAGCTATACATATAGGTATGTAACGCTGATAACGCAAATTGTCTAAACGAGAATACGGCAAAACGCCTTTATGATTGCAAATTGAAACCATGACGACTATGATAAAGTACTAAGATGATAAAGATGATAAATGTCGAATTAACAAACATTTATAAACTCAACAAAGAAGAGCAGACACCGAAAGAGCACGAATGAACTCAGTACATACATTTCACATTCCTGTGATGGGCACAGGTTTTACGATTGACTCTCCCCTAAAGGTTGCCAAGTTTGGTATTTCCTCTGTGATCTCACTTGTCGATGATGAACTAATAGAACAAATGAGAGAATACCATTCGAATCAAAATGGACTCGAATATACCCACATTGGCAAAAAAGATAAAGACCATCGCGCCCGACGTATCACCAAATATTTAAATTTACTTAATGATCTGATAAACAAACAAGTTGAAGTGCTCCGAAATGAAGCTTTCACCCCTGAAAGTGACATCACTACATACTTTGAAATGTTGCCAGACAATACACTAAAAGCCTCATACGAAACGATGGTAACGTGTGACGATGCCGCTGAAAAAGAACGGTTACAAAATGAACTCCGTACTCAAATAGTTCCTGGTGCAATTGATGTAAATATCATGACCAAACTTGATCGTGATAATTACAGCAAAGGTGAACTACTACCACCAGAGCAATCTGATGCGATGGCAGCATTACGAGGCTTTGCTAAATCTGACGTAAGCGCATCTATTATTATGTCTGCCGGATTGAACATGCGTCTCTATACTTATATTGGTTCGTTTAATGACTTCTTTGCAGATGCCGACGGAAAACTTAAAAAGAAAGTTGTCATCAAGGTTAGTGACTATCGTTCAGCATTAACGCAGGGTAAATTTTTAGCGAAGCGCGGTGTATGGGTATCTGAATATAGAATTGAATCTGGGTTAAATTGTGGCGGCCACGCTTTTGCAACCAAAGGCTTGTTACTTGCACCGATTCTGGAAGAATTTAAACAACAAAAAGAAAATTTATCCGGCATGGTCATTGGTGCTTACAACAAAGCACTCGAGAAAAAAGATCGTACACCGATCACAGATCCATTTGCGATCAAGCTGACGGTACAAGGCGGCATAGGCACGCATGATGAAGATACCATGATTCGTGATTACTTTGAATTTGACGGTACCGGCTGGGGCACACCATTTTTACTTTGTCCTGAAGCAACCAATGTTGACGATGAACATCTTAAAAAACTGCAACAAGCAACCAATAAAGATGTTTACTTAAGCGATGCATCACCATTAGGTATTCACTTCTGGAACCTTAAGACATCTGCCAGCGAAGAACTACGTAAGCAACGCATTACAGATGGCAAACCTGGTAGCGCATGCCCCAAAGGTTACTTGGTCTCCAATACAGAGTTTACCAAAAATCCAATCTGCCATGCATCACGCGCCTTTCAAAAGAAAAAGCTATTAAAACTAAATGATACGACAACAGACAAAAAAGATCTCAAGCTCGAAAAACTATTAGAATACACCGTCGCAAAATCATGCATCTGCCATGACCTTGCTGGCGCTGCCACTGTTAAACTAAACATTGATCCATCAGCAACCACCGTTGTTTGTTGTGGACCCAATATATCTAATTTCACAAAAATTGTGAGCCTTAAAGAAATGGCGAGTCATATTTATGGCCGTATTTCTATCATGACAAATAAAGATAGACCCAATATGTTTATCCGTGAAATTGCACTCTATATTGATTTCTTAAAAAGCGAAATTGATAAGACAGCGGTCGGTTTATCAGAACAAACACCTAAATATTTTGAAGATTTCCAATCAAATCTTTTAAAAGGTATTGAGTATTACCAAACGCTTGCTAACGAACAAATCAACAAAGGAAAAGTGGCATTTATTGAAGACCTCAATAAACTAAAAGAAACAATTTCTCAGATGCCTATTGCCCCTTGCACTGCATAACGATTCATTAATACAAAATAAAAAAGCGGTACAAAATTTTAATTTTGTACCGCTTTTTTTTATCCCCACATGCGCTAAGTTATCAATAAACATAAAGATTAAATACCATCTGTCACTAATCTTTCGCATATGACAACCAGACCCAGCAGGTCGGGATACGTAATTCAAAAAATATTATTGTTTTTCACCTAAGACGAGGACGCGGGTGTCTCTGGCATCTAAAGGCTTTCCCTTTAGGTCGCCGTAGGTATCTAAAACATGCATCGCTGCCTTTTCAAAACATCGCCTTAATTCACGGCCGTAATAATGACGTAAAGTGAAACCAGTGCGGTGCCTATGGTTATCTTTGGTAATATAGAGCACCTTATTTTCAATCGTTTGATCAAAAACATTATGAATCATATCATGACACATTACAGTGCCATCTTCATATTCAAAAAATTCTTGTTTTTGCCATGGGCCCATACGCCCTTCTAAGCATGGATAATCTAGTAAAAAGCGGCCGTCTTGTTTTAATGCTTTGGAAACAACATCTAAAACGACTTGATTTTCATCGTCGTGTTCAAAGTATCCAAATGCCGTATAAAAATTAAAGGCGCCAGAAAATTCATTTTCATAAGGGAGTTCACGCATATCACCCTGTATAAACGTACAGGTCGTTAACTGCTCTGCTGCTGCGATTCGCCGTGACTCTGTCAACAAAGTGTCACTCAAGTCGTAACCAACGACATGATACCCACGTCGTGCCAATTCAAGCGCATGACGCCCCTGCCCACAACATAAATCTAATACCTTACAAGCTGGTGATTTGGTTAATTTAAGATAATCGACAATCGCATCGACCTCGGTACTGGTACGTTCTGCAGTGATCGGTTTTACCCAATATTTTAAATACCATTCATCAAAAAAATTATCGTACCACGCCATTTAACACAACTCCAAAATAATATAATTGGTTATTCTATTTAATAGGTGATTGTACCGGAAACAAAACCAATATGCCATATATTATATATTGACTAAGAGAGGCATTTTAAGGCAACCTGGACAAAAAAAGTAGGACCTCAGACTGTAGGAGGCAGTAGACTGAGGTCCCGATCCAGGGCAAAGTAATGATCGAAGTTTATATTCACAAACTTATACATAACTTATTTCAAGGTCAGATAACTTATCGCCTGACCAATACAACAGTATAATTTGGATCGCTAAGTACAACCAAATTCTACAGGAAAAAGGGCGATAACTAATCAGTCAACTAAAGTTTGACGATTATCCAGCTACAAACCGTTACAACCGGAATATAATGCACCGGCAATACCGCAAACCTTCTCAGTATAGCGACACCACGCCGCCGACATTTGCAGGAACGAACTATTACTTGCATTTAAATAAAACTGTTATAAAATAATTACCATATTATGGGATATAGTGTAACGGTAGCACTAGGGTCTCTGACTCCCTCAGTCTAGGTTCGAATCCTAGTATCCCAATTTAAGACACCCTCTTTATCATTTTGCCTTACCTATTTGGTATTTAGTAATCATACTTAAAGGATCATACAAATGCCAATACATCAAAAAGAACTATTCCACTGTAGTGTCCAACGTCTTTACAGTGCGCTTACAAATGCCGAGCAGTTTGGCCGCTTAACTAAGACCACTGCAGAAATAGACATTGCTACTGGCGGTGTATTCTCTTGTTTTAATGGTTGGATCACTGGCGTCACCATAGAAGCAATCACTAATAAAAGATTGGTACAAGCATGGCGTGTCAAAACATGGGAAGCAGGTATCTACTCAATCGCCAGCTTTAAACTTGTCGCGGTAAGTGATTCTCAAACACAAATCATTTTTGACCAAATAGGCTATCCAAAAGCAGATAAAATAGATCTAGAATTAGGATGGCATGAAAAATACTGGAATCCATTAAAAGAGTATCTAGATGCCTAATGAATTTTACGACCTCCACATTTTATTTTATCGCTAACCCTAATTCAGGGTTACAATCTACCCGTGGTTTAGCCAAAAAAGTGAGTCAGTCACTTACGCAATGTGGTCGTGCCGTGTTATATAACGAAACCACTTCTGTCGAAAACACAACTGCATTGATAGATCATGGCAAAACAATGAACGATATCATCTTTGTTGTCGCTGGCGGAGACGGTACAGTTCGAAGTGTGTTGTCTCAATTAATTCATTGTGAGATACCCCTATATATTATTCCAACAGGTACTGAAAATTTATTGGCACGTGCATATGGCATAGGCATTACATATAGCGCACACCTTAATATTTTAAAACACGGAGGCAAATGTCGTACTTTAGACTTGATCAAAAGTAAAAACGATTTATTTATTGCAGTGGCATCAGTAGGTTTTGATGCCGAAGTCATTAAATTACTTCACAAAGATCGTACCACCAATATCAATTGGTTTACATATACTAAGCCGTTTATAAATCAAATTATAAACCATAAATTTCCCGTTCTAAAAGTGATTGCCGACGGTCAAACGGTATGTCAGCAACGTGGGTTAATTTTTTTAGGCAACATCAATCAATACGCAATGGCTATGCCCTTTATGCCCGATGCTATAGGCGACAATGGATTCATAGAAGTCGCAACATATAAATGCGGCAATCGCTTCTCCATGTTTTGGCTTATCTTACTAACGCGTTTGCGACTTTCAACATTGAGTAGACGTATTGTTAGATTAAAATGCAAAAGCGTTGAAATTAGTGCCGCAACTTCCGAAAATTGTGCAGTACAATTTGATGGTGAAATAGGACCATCATTACCTATCAAGGCAGAAATTATTCAAGGGGCATGTAAAATCGTTACGCCCATGCCGAGCAATGATCAACGATATTGTTCCCCTTTGCGGTTCTATCACATACGCAAAATCTGGTCATTATTAAAAGCGTAGCACCTCAAAACGCAACGACACTAACACCACAATCTCCTTTGGAAAGACCTACAGCTGGTTTGACCACCATTAACTTAAGATTATAATCTAATTGCAGTAAATTAACCGCCTAAAGTCTCCGCCTGCCCCGCTCGCATAACAGTTTCAATTGCCGTTTAAACAAGATAAACACCGATTTTTGGCATATCCGCATAAAACATGAAACAATCGCAACGCTTGACGAATCTTAAAATATCATGATAATATTTGCATTAAACATTGTTAAGTGATTAATAGAGAACAACTTATCAAGACATAACCTTTCATCTGACATCCGATGTCGTGATGAGCAATTAAGTGAATAATTACGATCTATGAATATACCCAATAAAGAGAATGACCCTCTTTTCAACGCACGCCAACTTATCGAACAAGAAGCGGCAGCTTTAAATAATATGGCAAATGGGCTCGATGACCATTTTACAAAAGCATGCGAAGCCATTTTATCTTGCCAAGGTATTGTTGTACTAACTGGTATGGGCAAAGCAGGTTTGATTGCCAAAAAGATTTCCTCGACACTCACATCAACAGGTACCCCAAGTACTTTTTTACACCCAGCTGAAGCAGTTCATGGCGACCTTGGTGTTTTACGCAATAAAGATTTGGTTATTGCGCTAAGCTATAGTGGTGCCAGCGAAGAAATCGTTAGGTTAATTGGCCTTGTTAAACAACTTGAAGTACCAATGATAGCCATTACCGGAAAAAATAAATCCCCACTTGCAAAATATAGTGATATAACATTAAACCTAGGAGATTTAGAAGAAATCTGTCCACATGGTTTAGCACCAAGTACCAGCACCACTTGTATGTTGGCAATGGGTGACGCTGTAGCGATCAACGTAATGCAACTACGAAACTTTAGTAGTGAAGATTATGCACGTTTTCACCCTGGCGGCTCGTTAGGCAGACAACTTGTTACTGTTGACCAGGCAGCGCTGTTTACGCGCGACAAACCACTTCCTGTAGCGAATGATCATTTAACATTAAAAGAAGCAATTGAAATGTCTGAGGGTAAAACTCAAATGCGTCATGGTTGCATTATGTTCATCGACAACAGTGGCAAGTTAAGTGGTTTAATCACAGACGGTGATCTAAGACGCGCCATGAAAACCGGTGGTAAAACATTTTTAGATCATCCAGTTAAAACATTAATGACCAAAAACCCAACAGTAGTACAGCCAACAACACTTGCCGCTGAAGCAATGGCCATCTTACACAAACATCGGATTGATGAGCTACCCGTTGTCGATAACCATGGACACCCAGTTGGACTGATAGACATTCAAGATGTACTTTCTTTAAAGGTATTGCAACAATGATAGATGGTAAAATTAATATTCAACTCTTAGTTATGGATTCAGATGGCGTACTCACTGATGGCGGTATTTACATAACTGATGATGGCGTAGAGTCAAGACGTTTTAATGTAAAAGATGGTGCATGGATTCGCCTATGGGAACGCGCTGGTTATAAAACAGCAATTATTACAGGAAAGAAATCTCCTGCACTTAAACAACGCGCTGCGCAATTAGATATCAATTATGTGTATGAGAATTGCCATTACAAATTAGAAACACTACATGAACTGTCAAAAGCATCAGGCATACCATTTAAAAATATGGCTTATATCGGAGATGATTTAATTGACATTCCCGTTTTAAGAGAAATCGGGCTCGGCTTTGCCCCCAAAGATGCCGTTGAAGAGGTTCGTGCTATATGTGATCATGTCACAACTGCGAAAGGTGGCCAAGGCGTGGTTGTAGAAGTCGTAAAACATTTACTCATCTCTATGGGAAAATACGACAATGCCATTAAAACATACCTTGCGCGTCAACCAGAAGAAACAGACTTCGCTACGGGCGGATAGCAAAAAATAAAGTAAACGCATTCCAATTTTCCAAAATCAGGTACCGCTTGGTTTTGGAATGGTAAACAATATGATAAAAAAATTGATTCTCTTATTTACGGTTTTCATGATCGTCTTTATTGCTTATTTAATATATAGCAAAGCGACCAGTTCCACTACGGCACCTATTGCTAAAGATCAATTCACAACCGGTCAAAATTACAAAACGGCGAAACCAAGTGAAGCTTTGATCACCACCAATGGCACAGGTATTATCAGTGCTAAGGATATTCGTTTTGTTTCTATTAATGAAAAAACAGGAAAAACAGATCAAATCTTTGCGCTAAAAAATCGTGATACTTCTTCAACAAAACATGCCACAATCATTGACCCATGGATCAAACAATACGATCATGAAAATAAAAAAATAATGACGTTCCGCGCAGACCGTCTGATCGCTTCGATCGAATCTGGCCAATCTATTCCAAAAGAGGGTATCCTTGAAGGAAATGTACAGATTCATTTATTTCATTTCGACCAAGACAAACCGATAGATCGCTTTATCCCCAAAAATGTTGAAATGAAAATCGGTACTTCTAAAATTGAATACCTACAAGAATTCAATAAAATCACTGCACCTAAGCAGGTAAAAATCACATCCCCCTCTTTTAGTGCCCAGGGAAATTATTTTACCATCAAGTACGACGGTAACCAAAAAATCATCGAACATTTTGAATTTAGATCAATAGATTACTTTACATTTTCAAGCGATACATCCAAGGCGGTAAAAAACAAAGGCGTCGACAAAAATGAAAATACAAACAAAAATACAAACAAAAACATTGAAGGTACAACTAAACCTTTATTCTACCGTATGACCCTTTCTGATGATGTTAAAATATCACAGTCTCAAACAAGCCAAACAGTTCACGCAGACAAAATCAGCTTACTTATAGACCGTAATTTTAAATTTAAGTCAGATACGTACAAGCAAAAAAAGGAATCGCAACCTAAAAAGAAAAATATTAAGGGACAAGAAAAAGAACAGGAAACGCATACCACTACACTGATGTGTAATGGACCATTAAACGTTACAGTATTAAAAGATGCCGAAGTCACACCAGAAATGTCGCCCTTGTCATTTGAAATTACTGGCAAGCCTAACATTTTTGTTACGCAAAAAAATCTCAAAATCGCCTCCTTACCTAAGATTACATATGCCTTGCTAAACAAGACCAACGGCAAAGCAACAATACACAGTCCTGCAAACTTTTTAATAAATTCAGGTAAACTAAATAACGACGAATCCATTAAAATCGTATTATTAGATCAAGACATCGACTTGAACATCAATCATTATCTTAAATCTAATCAAATTGCATCTGTTGACTTCATAGGAAACATCGATCTCAGCAGTGGTAAATCAACTGGCGATATTGATCTGCGCAATTCATTTATCAAAACAACGCAATTGACCTCTAACAAAGGAACCTTTAAATTTGCCGATGCCGACACCATGCCAATTCAATCTATCGAGCTATTTAACCAAGTTGAAATAAATAACAATGATATCATAAACAGCCAAAATCCATTCGACTTCAAGGCCGATTCTGTGAAGGTTTTATTTGAATCAGAAAATGGCAAACAACAGATGTCGGCATTCACAGCCAGAGGCAATGTGTTTTACGAAGACCCCAATGTTATCATCGAAAGCGATGATTTCCTTGAGGTTGTAATATTAGAAACGCCACCGCCAATACGACATAGAGATAAAGCATTAACCAAATCAATTGACCATACAAAAACGCGCTTCAAAGCCACCACTCAAAGTAAAGCAAACAATCTTCGCATCAAAGTGAAAGATCAAAATAAAACAATTACAGGTAACTACTTAACTGGTGATACCATTTCAAATATATGGCATATAGATGGTAAACCTGCATACGTCATTGACCATAACAATAATAACAATCAGATCGCATATGAACAATTATCATTTGAAATTGATAACACCAATACAGCGCTAAATATCGATAAAATCAACATCGACGGTCCTGGCACCATTGCAATGCAACTCGAAAATAGTAATGATAATGATGTGCCGACCACTATTTTGGCAAATTGGCTAGATCACGTCACCTATCAAAGCAAACCTTTCGAGTCGATGGAAATGCAAGATGCTACTATAGAAAGAACAACACAAGACAAAGAAACAAAAACCGAGCGTAAACTTTCAATTGCAAGCCCAATTATTACCATGTCAACGGCAGACACAGCATATGACAAGGTTTCAATTACAAAACCTAAAAATGAGATATTTGATTTCGAAATAGATAAAATTAGCACAAGCGGTGGCGAGGTTCTTATCGAAAGTAAAAACAAAAGTGTTGTAGACAATGTATTGATTGATGCGTTCGAACTCGCTTCGCAACGCATTGTTTTTAGTGCCACTGAAAGGAACTTGGTTTCTAAAGGACCTGGTAATTATTTGTATTTTAATTATCACCCAAATTTCAACAAAAAAACCAATGGCAATACACCGATCACTGACAACAACAAACCCTTTAGTGCTAACATCTATTTTGAAGATCGCATGATTTATGATCAAAACAAATCTGAAGTATGCTTTGAGGGTGACATTAAATTATTGTATACCTTACTTGATTTCACTTCAGGCTTTGAATTATTTGCAGATGCATTAATTGTCACCACAGACACAGATGATATCACAGACAAAAATCAGGCGTCAGAAGTATCTGCCACAAATGTCTTTTTCAGATTTAAAAAAGGTAAAACCACACACAATATTCATTCAGAAAAGTTTACTTTTAACATAAAAACAGGCTTTGCTGTTTTTAGTGGCAAAAAAAGAGGTGTCAGGCTTGATGGGAACCGATATGCCAAAATTGAAATCACTGATATCGCTTCTAAAACATTCAAAGCTTATCCACTGGGCACACACGAATATTCAAAATAAGAAACGTCGTCGCTGAGATATGAACCACATTTATTTAAATGTTTTTTTCTTTCGCAAAAGATGATGATAATGTTGGCCAAACCGGTGCGATTCATCCCGGATATATTGCATGAGCTGCAACGAAGGGTGGTTTCTAGCTAATTGTAATGTCTCGCCATCGGGATCGATATGTAACAGTTCTTCTTTTTTGGCTATAGAAATAACTTTGGGTGGTTGCACATCCATATTTGAGAATGCCTCCAGTGCCGCACGCAACTGACCAAGACCGCCATCTATCAAAATAACATCTGGAAAAAGTGCTTCGTTATTACCCGCTTTACGATACCGCCTACGGACAACTTCTTTGATCGAAGCATAATCATCAATTCCTTTTACTTCTTTGATACGAAATCTTCTATACCCTTGTTTAAACGGCTTACCATCTATAAAACAGACCAAAGCACCGACAGTTTGTTCTCCTTGTATATGCGCAATATCAATCCCCTCGATAACGCGTATACGATTATCTAAATTTAATAAGACAGACAATTTTTCAACACCCATTTGCGGGTCAACCTGAAACAATTCTGGTTGCACATGTTCATCTACATTACCACGATCTGAAAATTTTTGTATCGCCTTGATTTCATCTCGTAAACGTGCTGCTTCTTCGTAATTTTTATCTTTAGAATATTGTAACATTTCAGCTGTAAGCTGCTTAATCACCGTAGTTCGTTTAGATTCTAAAAACCGTTTTAATCGATCTATATCTTTTCGGTAAGCTTCTTTAGAAATAATATCTGCACATGGTGCCGTACATTGCTTGATACTATGTAAAATACAAGGACGAAAAAATTTCCGCTTATCATCTGTTGCACTAATCTCAAGGGCACATGTCCTAAACTGAAATATACGCTGTAACACCTGTACTAATTTGCGTACCTCACCGCTACTGGTAAACGGGCCGTACAATTTACTCCCTTTAGATGGCGTACGGGTAATAAAAACGCCGGGATAATCTTCTTTGGTGGTAATTTCTAGATATGGAAATGATTTATCATCTGTTTGCCGCGTATTATATGGTGGCTGAATATCTTTGATCAACCTTGCTTCAGTTAATATCGCATCGACATCACTTTGGCATTCAAGATGATCTATTTCTATTACTTTGCCTACCATATCTGCAATACGGGGCCCCCGCGTCTTTAACAAATCGCTCGAAGGTTGAAAATAGCTACTGACGCGTTCACGCAATACAATTGCTTTACCAATGTAAAGTACCACCCCATTGCCATCTTTTAATAAATACACACCTGGGACCTTTGGAAGGCCCTTTATTTGTGTTCGAAGATGTTTAAATCTGTCACTACCATTTTCTGTCATAGTATGGTATTATATGGGCTTAACAAAAAAGGGTCAAACCTTAGCACGGTCGACAAGCCACAAAGATGGCATAACCTTAAACACAAGTTAGCAAAAAGGATACAATCTATGCAATCAAAAGTTGCCATTATTATGGGTTCAGATAGTGACTGGCCCGCACTTAAAGGGTGTTATGATACACTTAAAACGTTTGATATCGACGTTACTGTCAAAATATCGAGCGCACACCGTAGCCCAGATGAAACGGCCACATTTGCCTCTGACGCCAAAAAGAATGGTTTTGGTGTCATGATATGCGCAGCTGGCATGGCCGCACACCTGGCAGGCGTTGTCGCTGCCCATACCACTTTACCAGTTATTGGCATTCCGATGGCTTCAGGTGCTTTACAAGGTATGGATTCATTACTATCTACAGTTCAAATGCCACCAGGCATCCCTGTTGCCACCGTCGGCATTGGTGCACCAGGTGCTAAAAATGCTGCCTTATTAGCAGTACAAATGCTCGCTTTAGCAAACAGTGACCTCGCTAAAAAATTAGATGACCATAAAGTGTCACTTGCCCAAGGGGTATCCAAGAAAAATGCCCAACTGCAAAAAGAACTACAATAGACACCTAGACAACATTATTATTTTAGCAAGGTCATGAACAATGATAAAAACCGTCCAATGGATAGGTGATACAAATGGATACGCCAAGCTCGTAGAACAAACGTTATTACCCAACACATTTGAATACATCGATATCAAAACACCTCAAGAAATGTATCATGCGATCAAAACATTACAAGTTCGTGGTGCGCCAGCGATTGGCGTAGCTGCGGCTTACGGCGTTGTTGTTGGATTAAACAACGTCAACGATAATGATAATGTAGATATCGCATTATCCAATATCACCGAGACGGTCAATTATCTCTCCGCAAGCCGCCCTACAGCTGTTAATCTTTTTTGGGCACTTAACCGTATGCAAAAAAAAGCACAGCAAGCGACGTGCAATAACGCCCTCGAAATAAAACAATTGCTACTCACTGAGGCAAACGATATTTGTAGTGAAGATATCGAAATGAGTAAGGCAATGGGTCGGCATGGTGCGCCACTAATCAAACCAAACGATGGGGTACTTACGCATTGCAATGCAGGAGGTTTGGCAACTGCAGGATACGGGACAGCTTTGGCTGTATTGTTTACTGCCCACAATAACGGCACACCCTTTTTTGCATACGTAGATGAAACACGCCCGTTACTTCAGGGAGCACGCATCACCAGCTGGGAACTCAAAGAGGCTGGTATTGATGTCACATTAAACTGTGATAATATGGCCGCTCACATGATGAAGATAGGTAAAATAAACCTCGTGATCACCGGGGCCGATCGTATCGCAGCCAATGGAGACGCCGCTAATAAAATAGGCACTTATGCCTTAGCAATTCTAGCCCAACATCATCAAATTCCATTTTATATTGCAGCACCTTCTAGCACATTTGACCTCTCCCTCGCTACCGGTGACGAAATCCCAATTGAAGAAAGAGATCGTTCTGAGATTACTCAACCAGATGAAAATGGACGCGTATGGGCACCTGAAGGTATCAACGTCTTTAATCCAGCTTTTGATGTTACGCCATCTTCCCTAATTACGGGCATTATTACCGAACTTGGTATGATTGATCACCCTACAACTGAAGCCGTTGCGAATCATTTCCAATCATAACGGTCTCTAATCGCATATCATTGCCTAAAAATGTGCTAAAATCGATTTAGTAAATATTATCATTTGCATGTGAACGCTCTGAATTATATATTTCTAGAGAAGTGTACTATCTGGAAAATTTAGGAGAAATCTATGCCGCATGACCACAAACAAGAGTTTGATATTGTCAGGGTAGCAGTCGCTATCGTGGTATCTTTTGCTATATTGTATTATTTCGCCGGTGGCACTCCCAAAGAATATAAGTCCCCCTACTTTGACCGCCAAGGCCAAACCCCATCAAACTCACAACTTCCACAAAGATAGCACTATGATTTAAAGTTTATTCTCAAATAACAGACAAAACAAAAGTAATTTACCACAGATAAATCCGCATGTTTTCTATACACAAGAACTATGCAATTTCGTTATTTTGGTGTTGCCTTGGCATAGCGCCGCAAGGTTGCCATGTTGATTAAGTCAAGATCTTTTCCTTTTTCGTCTACGCCTTTTGGTGTTTCTAAGATAAGTGGCAATTTTGTTAAACGTTTATCTGTCATAATATTTACAAAGCCTGCGCGACCAATATTGCCTTCACCTATTTTTTCGTGACGATCTAAATGTGACCCTAATTCGCCCTTAGAATCATTAAGATGTAACACTTTCAAATTTGCTAATCCTACATGTTTATCAAATGCCTTAAATGTCTCTTTATGTAATGATGCGGTTCTAAAATCGTAACCCGCTGCAAAAATATGACATGTATCTAAACAAACACCAAGCGCTTCTGGATTTTTGACATGCGCTAAAATATAACCCAGTTGTTCAAACGAATGCCCTAAACAAGTGCCTTGCCCTGCGGTAGTCTCTAAAAGTAACTTCACCTTGTATTTGTTTTTTTTAAACACCTCGTCAAGTGACTTAACGATCAAGTTTAATCCTGCTGCTTCACCTGCACCAGTATGCGCACCAGGATGTAAAACACAATAATCAATACCAAGTTGATCACACCTAGCGAGCTCCTTACCGATTGCAACTTTGCTTTTAGCTAAAGTCTCTAAATTGGTAGAGCATAAGTTGATCAAATAACTTGCATGAACAACGGTCGTAGTGATATCACATGCTTTGTAAACTTTTTTATATTCTGCAATAACCTCTTGGGATAATTCTTTAGGTTGCCATGTTTTTTGATTTGCTGAAAAAAGTTGCACTGCAGTACACTTTGCCTTTTGCGCAATATGCAATGCGTTAAATACGCCACCAGCAGCAGACATATGAGCACCGAGTTGAAATTGAGTAGTTTCTTTAGTCATATAATTATTATATCATGAACAGAAAATATGACCATAAAAACTTTAAATAGCCGTACCAAACAAGCAAAAGATTGTAAAAACGCATTACGGCACCTTCTGTTCTCCTCGTATTCCACGTAAAAGAAAAGTAGCAAAGCCAAAAGTTTGAATAAAATGCGACAGAAAGGATATTCCAGATTTCAACAAACCTGCTTAATAACTATCGCTACTATACCCCTTAAGCCGGCGTTGAATTACAACTATTCAATGTTCATTGATAATTTTCACACAAGCGGCGCAAAGAGTGAAAGATAAAAACCAACACCAGGGACAGGGTTTTAATCAAGAGGACAAATTGACCAAATCCAAGGGACAGAGTTTAAACTCAGTGAGAAATCCACGACCAAGTCCAAGGGACAGGGTTTTAATCCGGGGGACACATTGACAACCTTAATTGAAAGTGATATAAGTAAATAAGTTACTTTGATCATCTTCCCGTCGTAGTAATTGCTTGTTAATCAATTAATTAAGTAAACATTATGATAAGCGGAGATGAACATATG
>Ga0255039_10000326_pt1 | contig 15844 bp, 12 predicted proteins | sample BC1_12_1_MG_FD_181713 | JGI IMG/M metagenome (GOLD analysis project Ga0255039, IMG submission 181713) | Seawater microbial communities from Strait of Georgia, British Columbia, Canada - BC1_12_1 | ecosystem: Environmental > Aquatic > Marine > Strait | place: Canada: British Columbia | collected... | reverse complement strand
GCTCACCGATCTCGATGAAGACGGCGTTCTTACCGTTACGATGAATCGTCCGACGCGTCGTAATGCCTTTAACACGGAGGCGTTCTTGGCACTTCGGGATGCGTTTGTGGCGGCCAACGAGGACCCTAGGGTGGCTGTGGTTTTGCTCACTGGCGCCGGGGACGATTTCAGCTCTGGGCTCGACCTTTCCGCCATCGACATGAATCAGGAGGGACCACCGCCTTTCGACCTGATGATGGATGCGATTTGCGCGTTCGATAAGCCGCTCGTCTGCGCCGCCAAGGGATGCGCGATCGGGTTCGGGGCCACCGCCCTGTTTCACGCGGACGTCGTCTACCTCGGGCAGAGCGCGAAGATGCGTTTTCCGTTCGCCAGTCTGGGCCTCGTGACCGAAGCGGGAGCTGCCTACCTGGGGCCCGCGACCATTGGCTACAAGCAAGCGGCGGAGCTGCTGTTCACCGCCGAGTTCTTCGGAGCGGAGAAGGCGCTCGAGTACGGCATCGCAACCCGCGTGTACCCGGACGACGAGCTCCTCCCCAAGGCTCTCGCAAAGGCGCGCGAGATGGCCCAGTGGCCGATTGATTCGCTGGTCGAGATCAAGCGCATCATGAAAGCGATGCACGGTGACAAGGTCGCGCTTGCCCGCAAGCTCGAGACCGAAGGCTTTGGCAAGCTGATGGGATCCGACGCCAACATGGAGGCGTTCTCGGCGTTCATGGAGAGGCGCTCCCCCGACTTCAAGCAGTTCCGGAAATGACCGCGGAACACCGCGCCTCCGAACGGCATCGCGACGCGGGCATGTGGTGGGCGCTTGGGTGGGCGCTCTTGGTCACCGCCCTGGCGTTCGAGTGGTCACGCAGATACGGCCACAACGTTTGCGACGACGCGCTCATCTCGTTGCAATACGCGCGCAATGCCTCCGAAGGCCTCGGCTTCGTATTCAACCCCGGAGAACGCGTCGAAGGTTTTACCAACTTCCTTTGGACGGCGTTCCTCGCACTGGCTCACCCGATGAGCGACGGCACCAGTGCCGGTTTCGTTCGCCTTGCGGCAACGATGAGCATCGCACTAGCGGCCGTCGATATTCTGCTGCTCTACCGTCTTGGCCGCTTGATCTGGCCACGGCGGCTGGCGCCGATCGTCTTGGCGCTGGGCCTATGCGCCTTGGACAACGGATACACCGTGTGGGCGATGCAGGCGCTGGAATCGCACCTTCTCATCTTCACCATGCTGACGGGCTGCCTGTTCCTGTGGCGCAAACCCAGCCGTTGGAATGGGGTCGGAGCTGCCCTCAGCCTTTCAGCCGCGATGATGACCCGGCCCGACGCGGCGTTGTTGGTCGCGGTCCTGGGCGCGAGCGAGCTGCTGTGGGCCTGGCGCTCACCTGAGCCGAAGCGCGCGCTTCTTCGCGTGATCGCGGTCTTCGGGGCGACGGCGCTCGTGTTTGGCGCCTATTTTCTTTGGCGCTACGAGTACTTTGGCTACCTCTTCCCCAATACCTACTACGTGAAGGCCTCTGGCCTTCGCGATGAGGCGATCGAACGCGGATGGCGCTACCTCAATGAGTTCTTGTCCGACCGCGCCTATGTTCCCGTGCTGGCGCTCGGTGCCGTGGCGGGAATTCGAGATCGCGTCATTGGGCCTCTTTTCGCCTGGGCGCTGCTCTACACCGCCTACGTCGTCTACGTTGGGGGCGACTTCTACCCCGGCCACCGCTTCTTCGTCGTATTGATTCCCATTGCAGCCTTGCTCTCCGCCTACACGCTGGAACGCGCGGAATGTTGGACGCGCGCTCGATGGAGCTCCACGCCGCGCGCTGCTTGGGGCATCTGGGCCCTCGGCTTTGCGTTCGTCGCAACGGTGGCCGTCCGAGGGCTGCTGGTCGGCCCGGTGCAGACAGAGGTCATTCGCTGGGGCGGTGAGGTTGCGCGGGTGCGCGCCTTCATGGAGTGGCTAGGCGAGCAGGCGCCCCCTGATGCCTCCATTGTCACAGGCGATATCGGTTCGAGCGGCTTCTACGCGAACCTGTACGTCTACGACTACTTCGGCATCATCGACCCGATCACCGCGCACCAAGAGCAAGACCGGCTCGGTCGAGGCAAAGCCGGTCATGAAAAGCACGCCGATCCGGACTACCTGCTCAGCAAGGGCCCGACGTACATCAAACGGGGGTACATCCACCGCGATCTCTATAGACACGGCTACTACTTCGATTCCGACATTCCGGCGCGCCTGAACGAACCCGGCATCTGGCGCAAGGACGACCTGGCGGAGCAAGACGGGTGGGCTCTGCAAAGCCGCATCCCCTTCGAAGCGCAACCGTATGCCGACTGGTCAGCCACCGGCGAGGCGTTCCAACGGTGGCCGGTCCGACGAGCCTCTCGCGGCCAACAACAGGTCGTAGGCCAGGTGGATTGGTTCGTGTCGAGCTATCATCCGACCCAAGGCGACGCAGCGGTGGGTCGTCTCCGGTCCGCTCCGTTCCCGCTCGAGGGCGACGTCCTCATCTTTCGTATTGCAGGCGGCCGCGACCCGAAGAGCCTCAGGGCCGAGCTTCTCGTCGATGGCGAGGTGATCGCTTCCGCTACGGGGCACAACAGCGAGATCTTCGCTCGGCGAGTGTGGAGCATCGCCGACCACCGGGGGCGCTCCGCGACGCTTCAGATCGTCGACGACGCGATGGGTGGATGGGGTCACATCATGGTCGACGAAATCGAACAATGGACGGCACGCGCGCCTTCGGTCCGTGACATAAAATGACAATTCAAGGGGACATAGCACTCAGCTTGTAATAATCCCTCTCCAATGAACGTTGTCAGACTTCCGGAAATGCGCCTTCCGCCTATCCTTGCGCAACGTTACGCAGGCGAAGCACCCTGCCTGCAGCGCCCGGTGAAGGTGCGACACATTCGCAGACGAAGGTGCGCTGGTGTGGGCGTCATGTTTGACCTGATCGCCCTAAACCGCTACTTCCGACGCCTGGAGCGGGGAGTGTGGGTGTAGTGGTGTACCCCGCGTTATCAACGGAGAGGTATCACTATGACGAAACACATTTTTCGATTGGGTCTCGTGCTCGCGATTTGCGGGGCGATGATTGGCTGCAAGAAGGCGGACGATGCGGCCGGCGAGGCCGCCGAAGCTGCCGATCATGCGGCGCATGAGGCAGAAGCAGCGGCCGAGAAGGCCGGCGAAGCGGCTGAAGAGGCCGCCGCGAACGCCGAAGGGGCCGTCGAAGACGTGAAGGAAGCTGCGGACGAGGCCGTCGATAATGCGAAGGAAGCTGGGGACAAGGCTGTCGAGAAGGTCGAAGACGCTGCCGAAGCTGGCAAGGAAGCGGCTGAGAAGGCTGCCGCCGACGCCGAGGCAAAGGCCAAGGAAGCCGCCGCCAAAGCCAAGGAAGCTGGCGAGGCCGCTGAAGCGGACGCCAAGAAGAAGCTGAACCGCTAGCGCAGGGCGCGTCAGTCCTTTCATGGAAGAAGCCGGCTCTCTGAGGCCGGCTTTTTTCGTGCACGGGCTAGGTGTTTTGCTTGCTATCGAGCGTATGGCTAACTAGAACACGTTTCACTCCGGCTTCGCGCCGGGAAGCGTGAGACCATGTATTTCGACTACACCCCCGAGCAAAAAGCGCTGCGCGACGAGCTCCGCGCGTACTTCGACCATCTCATCACCGACGAGCTCCTCAGCGAGCTCGATGCAATTGAAGGCGGTGGGCCGCTCTACCACCGGGCCATGCAGCAGCTGGGCGCCGATGGCTGGCTCGGCATCGGCTGGCCGAAGGAACACGGCGGGCAGGGCCGCGGTCCGATCGAGCAGTTCATCTTTTTCGACGAGGTGCAGCGCGCCGGCTTTCCGGTTCCCATTCTTACGCTCAACACCGTGGGGCCGACCCTGCTCAAGTTTGGCACCGCCGAGCAGAAGGCCACATACCCACCGAGGATCCTCGAGGGCAAGTGTCACTTCTCCATCGGGTACACGGAGCCCGCTTCAGGGACCGACCTCGCGTCGCTGACGACGAGCGCCGTCCGGGATGGCGACGAGTACGTGATCAACGGTCAGAAGATCTGGACCAGTCTGGCGGATCACGCCGACTACATGTGGCTGGCATGCCGGACCGACCCCGACGCTCCTGCGCATAAGGGCATCTCGATCATCATCGTGCCCGCGGATGCGGAAGGTGTTCAGATCACACCAATGCATGCGCTCGGCGAGAACAACGTGCACGCCGTCTACTATGACAACGTGCGGGTTCCGGTCGGGAATGTCGTGGGCGGCGAGAACCGGGGCTGGCACCTGATCACGACCCAACTCAACCACGAGCGCGTCGCGCTCTGCTCCGTCGGGCCGCTCGAGAGGATCTACGCCGAGACCGTCGAATGGGCCAAGAAGAGTCCCAACGGCGATGGCGGAATGATCATCGACCTGCCTTGGGTGAAGACGAACCTTGCGCGCGTCTACGCCAAGCTAGAAGTGCTCAAGCTGCTCAACTGGCAGCAGGCCTGGGGGATCGCCGGGGACACTCTTTCCCCTGCGGATGCCTCCGCGATCAAGGTGTTCGGCGCCGAGTTCTACGTCGAGGGGTCGCGGCTGCTCATGGAGGTTCATGGTGCGGCGGGGGTGCTTCACCATAGCTCCGAGGGCGCGCTCCTTCGCGGGCGGCTCGAGAAGTACTACCGCATGTCGCTGGTTCTGACGTTCGGCGGCGGCACCAACGAGATTCAACGAGACATCATTTGCCAGGCGGGGCTTCGCATGCCCCGGCTCGGACGACGCTGACGAGGACGACATGGATTTTTCATTTACCGAAGATCAGAACAGCATCCGCGACCTCGTCAGGCAGGTGCTCGCCGACATCGTCACTCACGACTCGCTCAAGGCGCTCGACAAAGAGGGCACCTGGTTTCACGAGCGCGCGTGGCGGCAGCTGGCCGAATCGGAGATGCTCGGCTTGGCGATTCCCGAGGAGTACGGCGGCGCCGGAATGGGGCTGACTGAGCTTTGCATTTTGCTGCAACAGGTGGGGCGAACGGTCGCGCCGATTCCCGCGATCGAGACCCTCGTGTCGGCAGCGCTGCCCCTGGCGGAGTTTGGGACCGCCGAGCAAAAAGACCGGTTTCTCGCGAACATCGCGCAGGGCCGCACGATCCTGACGCCCGCGCTGGTGGATTCCGGAAGCCGCAATCCGCTCAACCCGTTAGCGGTGGCGAAGGCGGAGGGTGACGGCTGGCGTGTTTCGGGGCGTTTCAGCAATGTCGCGTATGGCGACCTCGCCGATCGCATCCTGGTTCCGGCTCGCACCGAAGGCGGCTCGGTCCTGGTGTTGCTGGTCGATCCCAAGGCCGAAGGCGTGTCCCTCAGTGAGCAGCGTGGCACCAATGGCCAGCCGCTCTCGCAACTCGAGCTCGCCGATGCGCCCGTGGCTGCCGACGATACGCTCGGTGGTGTGGACAATGGCGAGCAGGTGCTCCGCTACCTGGTCGATCGAACCATCCTGGGCATCTGCGCTGTCGAGTACGGCATCGCAGAGCAGGCGCTCTTCATGACCGCCAGCTATTCAGGTGAGCGAAAGCAGTTTGGGGTCCCGATCGCCACCTTCCAGGGCGTGACCCAGCGGGTTGGAGATGCGTACATCGACGTGCAGGTCATGCGCTCCTCGATGTGGCAGGCCTGCTGGCGCCTCGATCAGGGGCTCGACGCCGACAAGGAGCTCGCGGTCGCGAAGTTCTTTGCGTCCGAAGCGGGCGCCCGCGTCGTGGCCGCCGCCCAGCACGTCCACGGCGGCATGGGCTTCGACCGGGACTACCCGCTCTACCGTTATTTCATGACCTCGAAGCACCTCGAGTTCACCCTGGGTGGCACCCATGAGAGCCTGACCCGGCTTGGCGACCTCATTAGCGAGTGAGCCGGCGCCCACTCAAAAAAAGTCCCTGCCTGGTAGCCGCCAGTTGGTGAGACCTTTGGTACCAGGCAGGGGGGATGAAATGAAGGAGAGGTTGTACCTGTCCTATGCCCTGTCCCGGAGTGTGTTACGGTTTCGGCGATGGCCGTCACGACGTTTTTTAGAGCTGAAGCGTTAACCACCGAATCGAAGACCAATTTCATTCGGGACGCGTGGAATCGGTTGGAACGCGTTCCAGGTGGAAAGCTGTTGTACAGCCGGATGGTAGGGCTGCTGGCACCTTACACCGGTTCGATGGGTGCCGTGGTCCAGGAGCTCAGCGACGGTTACTCCCGAATCGCGCTGGCGGACCGCAGGGCGGTGCGGAACCACCTGTCCTGCATCCACGCGGTGGCACTGGCGAACCTGGTCGAGATGACGGGCAACCTTGCACTCGGCTACTCACTCCCCGACGACGCCCGCTTCATCGTTGCCGGCATGGGGCTCGACTACATCAAGAAGGCCCGAGGAACCATCACAGGCGAATGCCGCACCCCGCCGATCGATTCCAGCGCAAAGCAGGAGTATCAGATCAAGGTCACGCTCCGGGATGAGAGCGGGGACGTCGTGGTGGAGGGGACGCTGCGGACGCTGGTGGGGCCGAAGCAGGGACGGTAGCAGTGGCCGTGGCCGCGACGGCGGCAGCGCCAGTGTCAGCGACAGAGCCGGCGTGTGTGAACGCCTAGACCTCGGCCCCGCGGATGAGCTCCTGCGCCGCCGCTCTGGCCTGGTCGGTGACGGTGACGCCGCCTAGCATGCGGGCGATTTCTTCCAAGCGTTCTTTGTCGGAGAGCAAGCGGATATCGCTCTTCGTGCGCTTGCCGACTACCTCTTTGTGCACTCGGTAGTGGGCATCTGCGTATGCGGAGATTTGGGGCAAGTGGGTGATGCACAGGACCTGGCTGTGCTGGGCGACCTCGTGGATTTTGCGGCCGATGACTTCGGCGACGGCGCCGCCGACTCCGGCGTCGACTTCGTCGAAGACGTAAAGGCTTGCGGGGCCCAGGCCTGCGAGCACGCGCTTGATTGCGAGCATTGCGCGGGAGAGCTCACCGCCGCTGGCGATTTTGCGGAGCGGTTTGGCTTCTTCGCCGCGGTTGGGGGCGATCAGGAGCTCGGCGTGATCGATTCCGGTCGGCGAGAGACGTGCGCCCTCGACTTGAAGCTCGCGTGGGCCGCCTTCGAGGGCGGCCAGCTCCACCGTGACCTTGGCCTCGCCCATGCTCAGCGAAGACAGCTCCTTGCTGATCGCCTTGCTGAGCTTGGCCGCTGCAGTTTGCCGTTTGCCGCGGAGGGCGAGGGCCGCGCGTGACGCCTCTTCGAGCGCTTCATCGAACTCGCGTTGGTAGCGGTCGAGGCGCTCCTCGTACCGTTCGAGCGAGTCGAGCTCTGCGGCGGCCTGGTCGCGGTAGGCGAGGATCTCCGCGCCGGTGTCTCCGTACTTCCTCTTCACTCGCGACAAGCGATCGATCTGATCTTCGAGTGCTCCCAATCGGTTCGGATCAAATGAGAGCTCCCGCGCGTAGCTTCCGAGCTCCGATGCCGCGTCTTCGAGCTGAACCAGGGCGTCGCGGACCTGCGCAGCCATCGGCTCGAGGCTCGGATCGAAACTGGATGCCTGCTCCACCGACGAAGCGATTCGCGAGATCGCGCCGCAGATCGACTCATCGTCCGAGTAGAGCTGCGCCTCCGCTTCGCCTGCCGCGACGCCGAGCTTCTCCGCGTGCCGAAGCCGCTCACGCTCCACGACGAGCGCCTCTTCGTTCTCCAGCGCTTCCCGTAGCGTTTCGATTTCGTTGACCTGGTAGCGAAGCAAGTCCTCGCGGTCCGCCTTGCCGCGCTCTTCCGTCACCACTTCCTCGAGCCGCGCCGCCGCCTCGACGAGCGCCGCATGAGCCTGACCCACCTCCTCGACCAGCGGCGCGTGGCTCGCGAACGCATCGAGATAAGTCAGATGATGCCGTGAGTCGGCTAGCGAGTGGTACTCGTGCTGGGACGAGATGTCCGCGAGGCCCTTGGTCACTTCCTTCAACTGGGCCAGGGTGGCGAGCCGCCCGTTGACGTAGGCCCGGGTTCGGCCGCTCGCACTGACGACTCGGCGGATCAAGAGCTCCCCGTCGGTCTCGATGCCCAGGTCGCGCAATGCGGCCAGCGCTTCGGCTTGGCCGGTCAGATCGAAAAGCGCCTCCACCTCGGCGGCTTCGGCATCCGTGCGCACCACTTCGGGCCGCCCCCGGGCGCCGAGCACGAGTTGGAGCGCATCGACCAGGATCGACTTTCCGGCGCCCGTTTCACCGGTGACGATGTTGAGCCCGGCGTCGAGCTCAAATTCGAGCGCTTCGATGATAGCGAAGCTCCGGACGCGGAGGCACGTCAGCACGGCGAAGCCTCTAGCACAGGCGTTGCGTGGGCGCTGCACAAGCGCTAGCAATCGTCGGGAATGGCCTCTTCATCCCAAATTCGGGAATCGTTCCTTCGGTTCTTCGCGGAGCGCGAGCACGAGCGGGTCGCTTCGGGTCCGCTCGTCCCGTCGAATGATCCGACGCTCATGTTCGCGAACGCAGGCATGGTGCAGTTCAAGGACGTCTTCACCGGTAAGGAAGAGCGGCCGTATTCGCGCGCTACTTCGTCGCAGAAGTGCATCCGTATCAGCGGCAAGCACAACGATCTCGAGAACGTCGGGGTCACCGCGCGGCACCACACCTTCTTCGAGATGCTCGGGAACTTCTCGTTTGGGAACTACTTCAAGCGCGACGCGATCAAATTTGCCTGGGACTACTTCATCGACACGCTCGAGCTCGACCCCGAGCGCCTCGTCGTTACGGTCTTCGGAGGCGAGGAGGGGCTCGCGCCGGCCGACGACGAAGCCGCTGCAATTTGGAAGGACGTCACGGGCTTTCCCAACGAGCGCATCATCCGATGCGGCGCCAAGGACAATTTCTGGCAGATGGGCGACACCGGCCCCTGCGGACCGTGCTCCGAGATTCACTACTGCCTTGGCCTGGACGACGTCGATCCGCGCAAGTTTGGCGAGGAGCCAGACGCGGACGGCCGCGGCTGGTTCGAGCTCTGGAACCTCGTTTTCATGCAGTTCGAGCGCCACGCGAATGGCCAGATGGATTCGCTGCCGGCCCCGTCGATCGACACCGGCGCCGGCCTCGAGCGGATTGCGGTCATCAAGCAGGATGTCTTGAGCAACTATGACACCGACCTGCTGCGGCCGATCGTCGACTTGGCCGCCGATATCTCCGGGAAGCGTTATCGATCGAGTCAGTCTGAGGACGACGTCAGCATGCGGGTCATCGCGGACCACGCCCGGACCACGGCGTTCCTGATCTCGGAAGGGGTGTTCCCCGACAAGGACGGCCGCGCGTACGTGCTTCGCCGGGTCATGCGACGGGCGATTCGTCACGGACACCGCCTCGGCATCGGGGAGCCGTTCCTGCATCACTGCGCCCTTCGCGTCGCCGACAAGATGGGCGACGTCTACCCTCAGCTCACCGAGCGCCGCGCCCTGATTGAGGACATCACGCTTCAAGAGGAGGAACGCTTCCGCCGCACCATGGATCGCGGACTTCAGCTCATCGCCGACAACGACGAATGGGTCGAGCAAGGCGGCGCTCGCTCACTCCCCGGCAAGGTCGCGTTTCGCCTCTACGACACGTACGGGTTTCCGGTCGGTCTCCAAGAAGTCATCGGCCAGGAGCAAGGCTTCGACGTGGACATGGAGGGCTTCAATCAAGAGCTTGGCGAGGCGCGCCTGCGAAGCCAGGGCTCGAAGATCGGCAGCAGCGCCGTCGCCGACGTGTACCCAGCTCTCGTACAGGAAGTCGGAGCGGTCGAGTTCCTCGGGTACGAGAGCGAGAGCGCCCAAAGCGAAGTGCTCGCGCTGCTTGCGGAGGGTGGCCCGGTGGACGAGCTCGGGACCGGAGTGTCGGGCGAGATCATCACGCGCGCCACGCCGTTCTATCCCGAGCAAGGCGGCCAGGTGGGTGATCGAGGCGTCATCGAGGTCAACGGCTCGCTCTTCGAGGTCGAAGACACGCACAAGCCTGTCGAGGGCTTGATCGTGCATCGAGGCAAGGTCGCCTCCGGCTCGTTCAAGGCCGGCGCGGAGGTCGAACTCCGCGTCGATCACGCTCTTCGGAGCGCGACCCGCCGCAACCACAGCGCGACTCACCTCTTGCATTGGGCCCTACGCCAAGTCGTCGGCGAAACCGCCGCCCAGAAGGGCTCGCTCGTCGGTCCGGAGCGACTCCGCTTCGACTACAGCGGCACCCGACCGCTCGACGCGGCCGAGATCGAACAGATCGAAAACCTCGTCAACGCTCAGGTGCTCGAGAACACTGACATCACGACCGAGGCGCTTCCGATGGATGAGGCGAAGAAGCGCGGCGCCATCGGGATCTTCGAGGAGAAGTACGGAGATGTGGTCCGCATGCTCACGATCGGGCCTTCACTCGAGCTGTGCGGCGGCACCCATGCGTATCGCACTGGCGACATCGGGCTGTTCAAGGTTTTGTCGGAGACCGGCCTTGCCGCCGGCGTCCGCCGCATCGAGGCGACGACCGGGCTCAACGCACTGGAGCATCTACGCCGGGTGGAATCCGAGCTCAGCGGAGCAGCAGCTTTGCTCAAGGCGCCGGCTCCGCAGCTTCGCGACCGGGTGGGGCGGCTCATCGAGCAGCAGAAGGAATCCCAGAGGGAGATCGAACGACTCAAGCGCTCGCTCATGTCTGGCGATAGCGCCGACCTTTCCTCGGAGGCGCGTGAAGTCGATGGCGCCCGGGTGCTAGGAGCCACGGTCGAGCTCGGGGACGCGGGCGCGCTGCGCGAGATGGCCGACCAGCTGAGAGACAGGCTTGCTCCCGCGGTCATTCTGCTCGGCTCCGCCAGCAAGGACGGTAAGAAGGCTTTGCTGGTCTGTAGCGTCAGTAAGGCGCTCACAGGTCGATTCCGAGCGGGCGACATCGTCAAAGCCGCGGCCATGGTGGTCGGTGGGAACGGCGGCGGGCGCCCTGACTTCGCGCAGGCCGGAGGTCCGGACCCAAGCAAGCTCGCCGAAGCGGTCGCCAAGGTGTACGAGCTCGCAGGCACCGCCTAGATGTCGGCCAAATCCCAGGTCATCGGCTCCGGGCTCAACCTCTACCTCAGCTCGAGGTCGGCGAAACGCGCTCTGCACACGGCCGGGCGCTTGCTCCGCGGGGGCCGCAGACAGGTGCGCCTCTACTACCGCATGGACGACCCATACAGCCACCTCTTGGTGCAGGTCGCACCGCGCCTGGCGAGCGCATACCGACTCGAGATCGAGCTGATCCCAGTTGCGCGGCCGGGAATCTCGGCCAACCCGGAGCCCGACATGCTGCAAGGTCACGCGATTCGTGACGCTGCCATCCTAGCCGAGACCTATGGGCTCAGTTTCCCGCACGGCGCTGAGCCCCCCTCGGAAGACCGCGCCCGTCGCGCTCATGCAGTTCTTCTCGTGGCTCGCCCCGCCGAGGAACAGCTGCAGGTGGCCGCAGAGATCGGCGAGGCTGTCTGGAGCGATGACGGCGCCGCGTTGGCCGCAATCGTCGAAAGGCATGGGAGCGTGTCGGGCGAGGAGGTTCGGCCTGCGCTCGAAGCCAACTATGCCGCCCTCGAGCGTGCCGGGCACTATCAACCCGGGATGCTCCACTATGCGGGCGAGTGGTACTGGGGGATCGATCGCCTTCACTACCTCGAGGAAAGGCTCCGCCAGGAGGGGCTTGAAGGCAGCGTCGATCTCACGCGCGGTCCTGGGTCTCATCTGGCATCGAATGTCGGGGGCGCCGATGGAAGCAAGCCGCGCATCGAGGCGTTCGTTTCATTCCGGAGCCCGTACTCGTATCTCTCGATTCCCCAGCTGATCGATCTTCGAGATCGCTACGGCGTCGAGGTCACTCTACGCCCCGTCCTACCGATGGTCATGCGCGGCCTCGCTGTGCCGCGCGCGAAGAGGCTCTACATCGTGCATGACGCGAAGCGTGAGGCCGACCGCCTGGGGATCCCGTTCGGCCGCGTGTGTGACCCGCTCGGAAAGGGCATCGGTTACTGTATGGCGGTGTTCTTCAACTGTGCGGCCGTGAAGGGGCTCGAGCTCGAGCTCACGCATTCTGTGATGCAGGGCATCTGGTCGGAGGCTCGAGACGTCGCGCACATTCCGGACCTCGTTTTCGTGGCCGAGCGAGCCGGGATCAGCGAGCCCGAGGTGCGGGCGGCCATCGAGGACGGGAGCTGGGAGGAGAAGGCCAAAGCCAATCGGGAGGCGCTGACCGAGCTGGGGCTCTGGGGGGTCCCCTCGCTTCGAATCGGCTCCTATTTCACCTGGGGCCAGGACCGTCTTCCACTGGTCGAGGCGGAAATCGCTCGATTTTCTCCGTCGGCCTGAGTTTCTTTTCCGGTGAAAGACTTTACGGGGCGGCGTTTTCCTGTGACATTGATAACGTGAGCGTTTCTGAAGAGAAGCTGGCTGGGGTGGACCAGGCACTCGCAGAGTTCGGCAAGAGCGACGAGGAGATCTCTGAAATCCGCGGTCGCTTCGCCAGGGCGGAGCGGCTCGATCTGCGGGCGGTTGATGACGAGCTGAGAGAGCTTTCCGAGGGAGTCGCGATCGACATGGCGCCTGCCACCGCGCACACCGCTCCAACACGCGTGCCCGAGGCGGTCGAGGAAGACTGGGACGACGAGCACACCGAGGTCGAGATCATGGACGAGTCCGACTTCGTATTGCTGGTCGACGAGGACGACCTCGAAGAGCTCGAGAAGGTCGGCGAGGACGACGCATTGAAGACATCTCCGCCTGCGATTCCGCAAGAGGGCGAAGAAGGCGAAGAGGGTGACGGCTTCTTCAAGAAGCTCTTCAGTGGCCGCCGAACCAGCAACCGCCCCTAGCCGCGATCCAAAAAACTAGTGTGCGAGAGATTTTCGCCTGTGATCGAGCGCCCCCACAGAGAGCGACTGAGAGGTACGTCCGTACCTCGCAGGGAGCGAACGAGGAGGAAAGCCGACCACAGGCGAAAAGATCCGCACACTAGAAGTAGAGCGTTCCGCCGAAGGTAAGCACTGCGCCACCCGAGGTGTTCGTGCTCCGCGTTCCGTCGAAGAACTCCGGCCGCGGGTCGCTGTCGATTCGATGGCGGAGAACGCCTCGCACGTCGACGTTCAACGCAAAGGCGGGTGCGAGCCGTAGCTCGAGCCCCATGCCGGCCTGGCCGCCAACGTGGGTCATTCGGCGAACCTCATTGAAGGTATTGACCCGGCCGAACGAAAGCCCTGGGCCCAACAAGAAGTAGACCTGCAACTTGTGCTGCGGGTTGACGAAGAAGAGAACGTTTGCGGTGAGCGGGATCTCGGTTCGGTAAAAGCCCTGGTAGTCGTTGCCGGCGAAGTAACCTGAGCCGAGGTCGATTCCAACGTGTTCGTTGGGGCGGAAGCGGAGCGCACCCGAAAAGCCGCCCATCACGACCTGCGGACCAAAGGTGCCACCGACGTCGAAGTGAAGCCCCACTTTGCGGTCTCTCTTGGGAGGCGGTGCGGGCTTGACGACCTCTGCCTGCGGGATCGGGGTGTGCTTCACGACGACGACCGTCGGTGGCCTGGTCTTGACCACGACCTGGGACGAGGTCTCGTCGGGTCGGACGACGACGACCTCGGCATGTGCGGCCTCCGTGCTGGTCAGCAGGACGGCGACGGCGATGAATGGAAGAAGTACGAATCGGAGCATGGGGCCACCTCTCGCTGTTCTACGAGGGGGCTCGGCAAAACATTCAAAGGCGGCGATTCCGGGTCGGAATTAAGGCGATTTCAGGGTGACTCGGTCCTCAGCGAACCGCGCGCCGGTCTTCGAGTGCCCTGCCCAGGGTCACCTGGTCGGTGAACTCGAGCTCGCCCCCGTGCGGGACCCCCGCTGCGATCCGCGATACGCGCACGGGCATCGACGCTAGGGCGTTGGCCACGTAGAGCGCCGTCGCCTCGCCTTCGACATTGAGCGGCGTCGCTATGATGATCTCTTTGACGTTCTCGTCGGCGACGCGGCGTTCTAGAGCGTCGAGCGAGAGTTGATCCGGCCCAATGCCGTCGAGCGGGGCCAGCAAGCCGTGCAAGACGTGATAGCGGCCGCGGAAGCTTCCCAATGCTTCGAGCGCGATCAAGTCGGGGACCTTGGCAACCACGCAGATGAGCGACTCATCACGGCGCGGGTCTTGGCAGATCGCACATCGTGACTCGGCGCCGTAGTTGCCACAGAGCTCGCAGCGGGTGACCTCGCCGTGGATCGTGCTGAGAGCGCGGCCTAGCGCCTCGGCGTACTGCGCGTCTCCCTCGAGAACATGAAAGGCCAGTCGCGCTGCGGTCCTCTCGCCGACCCCGGGCAGGCGAGACAGCAACGAGATCAGTGCAGCGATCGGATCGTTGGCCATCATGGCTCAGCCGAGCCCGGGAATCGAGAGTCCCCCTGTGATCTGTTCGATCTCCGAGTCGACGTACTCGCGGGCTTTCGTGAGAGCGGCATTGGCGGCGGCGACCACGAGGTCCTGCACCATCTCCAAGTCCTCTTCCTGGAGTAGAGCCTTGTCGATTCGAATCTCGGCGAGCTCAGGAACACCATTGGCCACCGCGGTTACTTTGTCGTTGCCTGCGCTCGCTTCGAACGTTTCTTCTTTGAGCTCTTCCCGGCGCTGCTCGACCTTGCGCTGGACACGGCCAGCCTGCCGCATGAGCTCTCCCATTCCGCCACGAAAATTCATTCGATCCTCTCAGTCCGCTTCGATGTGTACTTTCAGCTTGCCGGCCGATTCTGGAAATACGTCGACCGCATCACGAACGATGGGGTGGTTGAGCGCCTCTTTGCGCTTGGCGTCCGCTTCCGCCTCTTTTCGCTGTGCGGCGACCGCCGCCACGGTCTTGGTTGCCGCCTCACCTTGAGCGTCAAAGCGAATTTCGACCTTCGGGCGTGCGCCAAGCTGCTGTTCGGCGATCCGCACGATCGCGGCGATGGATTCGGGCGACTCAGCCTGGCGCCCATAAAACGAGCCGTCTTTGAAGGAGAGTACGATCCGGTCGGGGCCGACCGCTTTTGGAATGCCATGCTCGAGCACCGCGGCGAGCGCCGGCTGCTGTTGCTCGAGCGTACCGACTAGCTCCTCCCACTCCTGAAGCGCCGCTCTGCGGATCGGCGTCAGCACCTCGCCGCTGCTGGTATGAAAACCGCCCGAATGCTTTGTGGCCGGCATGATCGGTTGGTTGGGGTCCTGGGGCTTGGGCTCTGGCTCCGGCCTGGTTTCCGGTTCGGGTTTGGCCTCGGCTTTCTGTTTTGCTTCGGCTTTCGGTTTGGCGGAACGCGGCGCTGGCTTGGGGGTCGGTTTGGGAGGCCGCGGACCGCCCGATGAGCCTCCCCCAGAGCCCGGGTGAGACTGTAAGGCTTCGAGCCGGGCGACGAGGTCTGATACCGCTTGAAGGGGAGGCCGAGTTGCGACGCGTACCAATCCCATTTCGAGCATGAGCTTCGGATTGGGGCTGTGGGCCATCTCGTCCATGACCATCGAGGTGGCTCGAAACACGCGTTGGAGCTCGAGGATGTCGACGTCGCCTATGAGCGCTTCAGCCGCCTCTCGCTCCTCGGGGACCCATTCGGCCGGGTCGCCTACGCCGAGCTTGAGCACGACGAGGTCGCGTACCAGTTGAAGCAGCTGGCGGGCGAAGTGCTGCATGTCGACGCTCTTGTCGGCGAGGCCGTCGATGGCACCGACCACACCGGCCCCGTCGCCCACGAGCACCGCGCGTGCCACGTCGTAGAGCGCTTCGCGCGCCGCGATGCCGAGGCTCGCAGCGACCGTGTCTGCGGTGATCCGGTTGTCCGAGATCGCGACGAGCTGGTCGAGCAAGGTGAGG
>Ga0255039_10000324_pt1 | contig 15956 bp, 8 predicted proteins | sample BC1_12_1_MG_FD_181713 | JGI IMG/M metagenome (GOLD analysis project Ga0255039, IMG submission 181713) | Seawater microbial communities from Strait of Georgia, British Columbia, Canada - BC1_12_1 | ecosystem: Environmental > Aquatic > Marine > Strait | place: Canada: British Columbia | collected... | reverse complement strand
TATTCTCTTTCTATTGAGTTTGTTTTTTTTCTAGCCAGCTTGTTATTTCTCCGTTGCATGTGGTTTTTAATAATTTTGATGTTTATAGCGTTACGTTCAAAAATTATTGAACCTTAAGATCAAATGAACTGAAGGTCAAAACATGGAAAACTGTCCATGTTTTTTCATTAATTCTGGCTATCTAGTTTTTTGGTACAAATGATGCATCAAGGATTTGCTCAAATGTTACAGAAGCTCGCACTTGTTCATCTACAATTGCTTGTTGCAATTCGACATCATCTGATCTCTCCAACTTTACATTATCAAATGTCTTTGCGACATAACCAGTAAGGTCATCACCTTGAATTTGTTTGTAAGATGTAAGATAATCAAATACCATCTGAGCGCCATCAATCTGCTCTTCTTTGTACATTTCAAAATTAGAGTTTAGTCTGCTATTGTATCCAGTGAATTCAGATTCAGAATCCTGGAATCTGACAAATGGAATCTCAGATATCAAAGTCATTTTGGACTTGTCACCTTGCCAGACATAGCCATATGGATCAACCCACATTTGTTCGGCTCTGTCAATCTGAGTTAGAAGGACATTGCCGCTTGTTTGAGGATAGTTTTGAGTTGTATTAGGAACTAGATTGAGAATGTCTGCAGGATTCATTGATTCTCCCAAGACTTCGACTCCATCATTAAATGTTGTAGATTGAACGTGTCTGCTAGTATCCATTACCTCTACACTCATTACATTATACAATGGTGCTTCTCTGTACACGTGCTTTAGAGTTATACCAACACATTGCTCATCAGAGCCAGATCTACAGTCTACCAGTTCAGATTGGACTGTAACAGCAGAGTTTTCAATTAAATTATGAGGATCAGAAATTACAATTTTTTCAACAACTGTGTTTGAAATCCAAACCTCAATGATTACTTCAGCATCATTTAGTGGAGAACCAATCTCAGGAACTCCCAAACCAAACTGCACTAATGCAATTGCACCAGGACCGTTATTGTCCCAAGCTTTGACAGATACTGTGTTTGTCTCACCGATTTGAGCTGAAATTAGTGGGAATGGTGTGTGAAATAGTACTGCATCAACTGCAATATTGTTGTAAGAGAATCCATTATCAACTAGACGTCTTTCATTATCATCTAGTCCAATTGTTGGATGAACACAATCTCCTGAGCATCCATTACCTCCCCCATTATTTGTTTGAACAACTGCTGCCACATTATTTGTGACGACCTGATCTGCAAAATCTGCTAGATCATTTCCAGGGGCATCCTCAAGATCATCTGCATCACCATCATAAGTTACAGTAGGAGTATCTGTGTCAACAATGGCTGCAGAAAGAGTAAGAGTTATTGAAGTTCCTGCAACATTAAGAATATCAACAGTAGGACCGCTTGCAACCCCGTCAATCGTAAAATCACCAGGTATTGCTGCGTTATTTGTCATGGCTTTAGTCATAGTAAGTACAACAGTTGTTGATGAGGTAGTAGCTGCTGAAGATACTGTTGGGATAACAACACCATCAGTGGATTCAACATTGACAACACCGTTTAATGTAGAACCGCCTCCACCTGAAGTTACGCTCTGACCAGCAAGCAATTCAACATCGGGTGTATCATTAGCAGGCATAGTAATAACTAATAGATTAATAATTGTTTGATCAAAGAAATCAGGTCCAGGTCCAGTATCATCACTAAATGATACATTAAAGTCGACAGATGTAAGAACCGTAGCATCATCTAATGTTATTTCAAAATCAGTGTCAATTATACTTCCAAAGTCCATATCATCGACATCCCAAGTTATTATAATTTGAGTAGGAGAGGTAGTTTGAGCAGTAAAACCAGCAACAGCATGAGCCTCTTGAACCATAAAATTTGGAAATCCACTAGTTAGTAAAATTGACATGAATAGAAATAATGAAATTTTTGAGAATATTTTGTTCACAATATGTGAACGTATGGTGTAATACATATAAGTTGAATGTTTTGTTCACAATCTGTTAATATATGATGTGATACACATATGTTGAATATATTGGTTAATTTTGATTAATATATGAAAGTTGTATTGTCCTAGTTTTTTAACTTTTACGAGATAAAATAATTTGTTTTACAGATAATTAAAGAAAAGATGTCTCAGTCATGAACGGACGAAATAGGACTTAAGGCCGATCACTCTCATCGAAGTTGAGAGCTGAGACATCAATCTATTATTTAATAAATAATATTTAAAGATTGTGATGATAATAGCAATATAATCAAAAATTATTGAACCTCAAGTTCAAACGAACTCAAGGTAAAACATGGAAAACTATCCATATTTTTAAAACAAAATAGGCAAGCCAGAATGAATAGAACATACAACGATCAAGAGTAGTAAAGCTGGCTTACCTGAGTAAAGTTATTTTTAATAATTAATAAATTTGGTTATTTATTTTTACAGTCATTTAATGCATCAACAATCATATCTCTATGAACATCCCAGGATATATTTTGTATTTTTCCATCATAAGTTTTCTTTAGTTCTGAGCAATCTATATCATTAATAATTTTCCTTTCATTCTCTACTAATATAGGATATAATTCATCAATGCCGATTGTTGGGCTAAATGGCTGGGATGTTATTTGTACAGATTTGCAGGCTGTAAGTTCTTCTTCTTTGTATAAATCACAAAAAGCTATTTGATGCTCCAATAATACTTCGTTTAATGGGAATTCATTATCTTCTACACAGTCATGAATTCTGTTAATTAGGTCAGCTTTAGGATCATCAGTGAAGAAATTTTGTGGTGTTTTTGCTGAAATTAGTATTGTTGAGCAATGGCCATATCTTATTGGCCGTTCTTGTTTATCATTACAGTCACCAGTTCTATCTCGTGCATATGATCTATTCTCCTTTGATTTGTAGCCATTACGTTTATCATAAACATCTTGAATCATTTCATCACAATTCATTTGTTCTAATTGTTCTAATTCTAATTGAACTAGGTCTAATTGTTCTGGTTTTAATTGAATTGGTTCTGATTTCTCATTAGTAATAGTTGTATCAGAATTCTTGTACATATCATAACATTGGTCATTGGCCCAAACACCCCCTCTATCTGTACAGTATTTTGATGATTTGATATAATCTTGATATTTTAATTCATCTGCTATTTCTTTTATACACTCAAATATTCTATCTTGTGAGAATGTAGTATCATTTTCCGGTATTTTAAGACCCGCGATGTTTAGTTTGCGTATTTCCTCACATGTTAAATCTGCAAAAACTTTACTTTTTGGTTCCTGGTCTTCAAAATAATCTAATGATACATATCCTATTGATGATAAAACAAATGTTATTACTGATATTACTGCTGCGAGATAAATTTTCTTCATTTTAGTTACGATTTTCCCATAGACATACATCATGATCAAATTTGTGAGTATTATTTTGAATTAATTTCTCCGGTGCGAATCCTCCAGGAGTACAGAATTCAACATATGGACTCAGACTTGAGACTTGTTTTGGTATTATCACAGGTTCTGGAATAAATCGTTCTTCAGTATTCATTCTAACATCAGCAGACCATATCAAAATCATTGTCACTGAAACAAAACATATGATTGGTATTACCCAAAATCTAGATGAATTCTCATCCATATTTTTTTTATAGTATTATGAAATATAAGTTATCATGGGTAGGCTAGAAGCAGAAATATTCAATACTGCCAGACTGTTTTAACTTAGTTGGTATTCAAGTCATTTGATGCCTATCCACTCAGTATCATAATTGATGTCATTATTTTGTAGTTATTTTTTAAAATTTACTTTAAGATTTTATGATTTATGAGATATTTGACTGCGTCAAAATATTCCTCATTTGAGATATTACCATTATTCCATGCTTGACCAGTACTGTAAAACCAATCAGGTGGAGACTGGCTAGGAATTGTATTAACATTCTCAATGTATCCTCGAGATATCAAATCACGGATTCCAATTTTGAAATACTCTGATGAAGATACCCAATCTGAAACTCTAGACATTGAAGTGTTTGATTTTTTAGCTATTTCTTGTGGAGAAACATTTGTTCTGCCACTACCACCACTAGATGATTTTGCAGGTGGTGATTCGGCAGGTGGTGATTCTGTAGGAGGAGGAGTTGAATCTAGTCCGCCAAATTCTGTAAAGTGATATGTTACAATTTTTGTATCAGAATCATTACTAATGAAGCATTCACCAGGGAATGCAGATGGTGCATCGGGATTGTCAAATGTTCCGCCACATGATTCAGTTATTTGCGTCCATACTGTAGAGCCAGCTGGTTTGTAACCAACAGATCCTGTAACTCCTTCAAGGGTAAGTGTTACAGGAGTGTCAAAGAGTAAAACAGCATCAGGGGAGCCGACTTCAATTACTGTATCTCCAACTGAGAATCCAGATGGAGCTGTTCCCGAACTAGAAGCAGCCTTTGGTGGTTGAATAGTTCCAGTCCATCCGGCAGGGGCAAGAATTGTTGTCTCATCAGGGATAGAGACTTTTACTGTAGGTATATCGACATTTGTAATAATAATTGGTTCGGCAATAATACCGGACTTTAGTTTGACTGCCTTTTCAACATGGATATCTACATTAGCAACTTTTTGTATTTGTGTCAAGTCTTTTGGTGCGAAGATATCTGTACTATCATCATCGTCTGTTTGGATATCAAATGTAGTAAGGTCTACTGTTGCTCCGCCGATATCAATACCATTGCCGACTTTTTCTTCAATATTGTCATTTACATCCAAGACTGCATCATTGTTTAGTTCAATCTCTACAATATCCTCAGGTAATGCAGCTGTTCCTTTGACTTTTGTTGTATCATCTCCATCATCAAATTTTACTTTCTTAGACTTTGGAGTAATTTTTTTATCATTACCAGGTTCTGTGCTAATTTCATCAGAAAGTACACCTAATGCTGAATTCAAATACCAAGGATCAAATAAAACGTTATCAGTAATTGTATCGCCATTTCCTTGTGAATTACCAGAATGTCTTGGACCTTTTACATGTCCCCAGTAATTGTTTGTTGCATCAAGTGATGGGTTGCCAGTTTGAAAGTTATAGAATAATCCTGCCTCATTGTCCAAAATTTTGTTATTGTTAATTATGACATTTGTTGGTTGATTACTGTTTTTACCCACACGAATACCGTATGTAATACCACTAGATTCATTCTTTTTCTTAGGGTTATCATGAATGTTATTATCAGTTATTGTAATATTATGAACGTCATAGGAAACATACAATGCCCCATTTTCACTGGCACTGTTAAAAATTTCATTCCCGTCAACTATAACATTACTTGTATAAACGGTGATGCCATCTTGAGCAGTATCATGAATTATGTTGTTAATGACTTTGGCATTAGAAAGTAATTTCTCATCAAGGCCGCCTTTATCACCTACTTTGATTCCATCATTACTGATAACATCATAAACTAGATTATTTTGGATTGTAATGTTCATCAAATTTTTAAATTGAGATGATATAGGTTCGTCTTTTGCATCATTGTAAACATAGATACCAGAAGATTCGGAATGATTTGCAATATGGTATACTTCATTTGATTGAATAAAGCCATTATTTGAAAATGCAAGATTAATGCCATCACCATGAGTATCAAAGACATGATTTGATTCTATTATTGCATTATCTGTTTCCTTTAGTTGAATTCCTTCATCGTCAAATGAATCATGAATTATATTGTAACTGACTGTTGTATTATTTTGAATTGATCCCGTAGGTGCAAAAATCAAGTCTCCTTTACCATGTTTAATTTCAAATCCATTAATTGTTACATTGTCTGCTTCAATAGAGATAAGATTTGTCAATAATGGATTAGGTCCAGTAATAATTGCCTCTGTTGTAGAATTTCCAGGCGTACGCAATACAGTTGGCAATACTTCTGTGGTTCTTGGATCAATGTTTGCCTGTGGACCTAACAATGTCAATGGTTTGTTAATTGTAATTGTAGAATCAATTTCATAAAGTCCTGCATCAAAGTTAATTGTGTTACCAGTAAAAGATGCATCTAATGCCTCTGTAATTGACATACTAGGAACAACATACAGATTGTCAAAGTCTTTGTTTACAACAGATGCCTGTACTCCTCCAGGAGTTGGCACATCAACAACAATTACTTTTGTATGTGATCCAGTGGCCAGTAAATCCCCAGCAGATTTTGCATCACTTAATGTTTCAACATAAAAAGTTTGTTTAAAATCTTCACTTTCTGCATTTCTAATTCCAAAAACTGCAAAATTATATTTTGCAGGAAGTTGTATATTTGTAATATCAAAGAATTCCCCACCACTACAGAATGAACTAGGTAGTTGGCATGGATCTTGTTCTAAGAAAAATCCTGCATCTTCTTGAGCATTAAATGTTCCAGTGAACTTTATGTTATTAGAACCACCAAGATGATCTTTACCAAATGTTTGAATTGAGACGCCACCCCAAGTATTGTTACTAGTTGTAATATCAGTTAGTGTTAAATCATTAGAGTCCACCATGTTTATTCCAAAACCCCATAGTGTATCTTGTACAGTTATACCAGTCATTGTAGCGCCATTAACACCGTTAAGATCAACTCCTGTTTTCTCTGAATCTTTTACTGTAATATTCTCAAGTACAATATCATTTGTACCAGATATTTTCAAAGTATATCCACTATTATCCAATATTGGCTTTAATGACGAATCAGGATAAGCAGAATTTGGGTCCGAGTTTCCACTTTGGAAAGTAAAGTTCTTCATTGAAATATTATTACCTGTCCAATTAACACCATACCCACTAATACTTGAGACATCAATGATTGTGCCAGATTCAGACTCACCAATAATTGAGATGCCATCTTTGTTTAGATTAAGTGAAGAAGTTCGAGTGTATAATCCATCTTTTACCTCTATTGTATCTCCATTAGAAGCTGCATTGATTGCATCTTGAATAGTGGCATGTTCACCAGGGACAGTAATTGTAGATGCATCTGCGATTTGTATTGTTTCAACCAAAGAAACACTAAAAATTACAAATATTACAAATAAAATTTCACATATTCTATCTTTCAATTAATGCCATACACTTTAAGATGATATAATTATTCCTTAAAGTATTATTTTTTAACATTCAATAAATATTGAAATTCAATAATTATTGAAGTACTAACTAAATATCAATTATGATTATAGTTTCTGAAATTATTGTTTTTTGTGTTTAGTTCTATTTTCAGCTCTTTTTTTGTTTCTTTCATCTTTGTTTTGATGATAGTAATCTAGACTGGTTTTATTATTTTTTTTCTTGTTTTTGTAATGTCTTTCTAGTGCTTGTTTTCTTTCTTGCAGGATATTTTCTTGATATTTTTCTCTGCGTTTTCTTTTAATTTCCTCTTTATTATTTTGATAATAATTTTTGCGTGAGGGTGTGTAACTTGACAATTCAAAAAAAAGAAAAAAGGGGAAAATTTGAACTAGTTATCTTACTGTACAGTTACTTGTGTGCTAACTGGTGGTGATAATGCCGTTGGATTATCTACTGATTCCCATACAAATGCAGTTGCTGTGTAAGTTCCTGCTTGTTCTGGAATCCATGATAATGCCGGGCTGAATGATTGACCAGCAGATAGTGAACCTGTAATCCATGCTAGTGAGACTGTAACACCGTTTCCATCTTGAATCTGTACCAAGTATGCGAATGATTGCTCTCTATCCTGACCATTTGCTAAGTCAGCGCTGATTTGTACCTGTTGGTCAATGGCGACAGTATCTAAACTGTTACCGAATGCATCAACGGTTCTCAAGTTAGCAGCTGGTGCTCTCTCGAGAGGTGGTACTACAGTGCCGATTAGTGAAGTGGCAGTAATGTCAAGTTCATCTGCAGTTGTGTACGGATCTGGAAGTGTATTGTCCTCATATTCTGCGGTGACAGTGTCACCTTCTGCGACTCTGAGTCTGTGACCAGAAGATTCGTCAGTGACAGTGAAGAACACTGTACCTTCGTAAATTCCGGTTGCCTCATTAGTCTCAGTTACAGTAAGGTCAATACCTCCGGCGTCGGAGTCAGACCAAATGTCGACATCGAAGTTGTCGACTGCTTCTGGATCTAAGTTCATGTCTGGGTCAATAACTCTTACAACACCTGTTCCGCTTGCTGGGTAGCTTGCTTCTAACCATTGTACTTCACCGATATTCCATCTGATTAATGCTGAACCGACTACAGTTTCATCCTCTGAGAATTCAAAGGAGACAGTAAGTCCGTCATCATCATCAGCAGGTAAGAATCCATCAGTTGGACCTACACCTGTTGGAGCTCTAAAGATTACATCGTTACCATTGAGACCAGTAGAACTATCACCGTCAGCATCATGTTCGAATCCAGTAAGGATAACCTCACCAGTGAATATGCCTGTGTCAGTGCCAGTTTCTACAAGTTTGTATGGCTCTAAATCAGTACCTCTGGTTGAGACTTTGATTGGATCGTCCTCGGTATTACCGATTTCGTCAACCAAGTCACCATCAAAGTTGTGATCAGGAGCTACAATAGTAATGTAAACTTTATCAGTCCATGAATATACTTTTTGGTCAAGTTCTATAGTTGCACCGAAGTTAGAAGTAAAGAGTGTCAAGTTGACATCTTCATCTTCATCGCCTACAAAGTCAGATCCTGATGGACCCCAGTCAGTATACTCGAGGACAATTTCTTCTCCTCTTTCTAATGCATCATTTTCTAATTCTTGAGGAATTTCAATGACAATCTGGAAGATTCCAGTAGAGTCACCTGTTTCTCTAAAGTTAGATGGTTCTGGGTCAAATTTGATTCCTTCACCGTCAGCATCACCTATGGTGATGGTGGCAGCGTCAGAGTCCCATTCGATCAAGTCCAAGTCATAAGTCTCAGCCTGGTCATTGTCCAAATCGAAATCTGGTTCAATGAGGGTCAAGATCATGTCGGATCCAATAATATAGACGGATTTGTCGGCTTGCAATACACCGTTTCTTAGATCAAAGGTAGCAGAGTCAGTAACAGTATTAACATCACCTGAAGCATCAGCTGGATCTGAATATTCTACAGAGAGAATATCTCCTTGTAGGATACAGAAATTACCAAGGCCACTGGCATCATCAAATCTGTTTGTTTCACTGTTAGGTTCACGAGGTGAGCCATCAAGTGGTTCCCATGTATCAGTTTGATCTGGACATGAGGTACTTGCTGGACCATCGGTATATCTAATTGAAACATCAAGCTCGAATATTCCTGCATCTGGTGCGATTTCTACAATTGGTCCGAATTGTCTGGCTTCTGTAGGGTTGTCGTCTCCGACATCTATTCTGCCTTCTTTTTCAGATGGACCACCAGCATAGCCAAGTACTACTTCTGAAGAACCTCTGATAACAGAGATCTTCACAGGTCCTACTCCTTCTGTGCTGTTTGTAGCGATTACGTCTTCACCACTTGCGGATATATCAAAGTCTGCATCATTAACTCTAACGTGGATAGTAAGGTCACCTGTATCAAGGAATTCACCAGCAGTTAAACCAGCATTAGTTTGATCACCAATTCCATCACCATTCATTCCTGTTTGGTGGATTGGGAATATTGCTCGGTTATCTGGTGTAGTTGATAGGAGTCCCTTAAAGTCGTCCTCAACACCAAATGGTACTGGGTAGACTGTTCTATCTAGACTGACTGAACCTGTATTTGCACGAACTCCTGCTGAATCACCGACTTCGATGATTTCACCAGAGGCATCTCTAAAGTCAACATAGTTGACTTCAATATCCAGACCAGTTACTGCTTCAAATGCTTGTTCATCACCACCAGTGGCGGCAATGTTTGCGTTTTTACAGTATTGTCCTGGGATTTCAAAAGAGCCAGTAAAGATACCAGAGTCTGTGTCGGTTTCAACCAGAGTAAATCCGGTGATACCAAGACCTGTATCAGTTACTACTTCTTCCAAAGCGAGATTGCTTGATGATCGCTCACCACCTGAAACAGTACAAGACTTGTCTGCAGGTGATGTCCAGCGGTTGTCGTCAAATGTAACATCTAAGAGTCTTCCCAATTGATTGCCACTAACGAATGGAATTGAAGTTCCACCGTGTGATGTGTCAGCAGAGCCGACAGCATCATTGTTTGCATCACCTGGGAATATGACTGTTGTATAGATATCAATAAGATCAGAGTCTACGTTAAGATCTAAGTCTTCTAGTGTAATTACCACAGTATCGGCAGTTTTGTATGAATCAGAATCAAATGATACTACACCAGAGTGGCTTGGAGCCTCTTCTTGTGCAGATATTTGCTTGGCTACACCTGCTTTGTTTTTATCTAGATATGTAACTCTTGGAGAGTCCTCATCAGTCAAGTCTTCAATTACGATGAATTCTGGATCATCTGCAATTGTTGACAAGTCTTCATAAGTTTTTTTATCTAGAATATTTAGCTGGTTTACCATTTTGTATTCTAATGATCCTACAAAGTTACCTGTATTATCGTCTGATTCTTCTGCCTCGATTCTGATGATTTGGTTTGCTATTCTTTCAGAGCCTTCCAAGCCATCATTTACGAATCCATAGGAGAAGAAGTCAGCAACTATAGCATCTCTACTGTTAGGTAGGGATAATACTGAATCCTCAATTACAAGACCAATTTTATTATTATCAGGTAAATCGTTGATAATTTCATCAATTATACCATCAGATAAGAAAATTAGATCTTGTGCGGATACAGTACCGAGTAGAATTGTTTCATATGCATTTACATTACCTGAAACATCATCAATTAGATTAGTTGTGGTATTTGTTAAATACACATCATAAGTTCCACTTCCATTAAGACTTCTAACATCAATATTCAAGAAATTAAATCCATGATTACTTGCTGTAGAGTTTTGTAGAAGGGACTTTTTCAATTCTTCTGCGGTAGTTCTATAGTCGATTACAAGTAAGTCAGTAGTTGTGGCTGCAAGATTTGTTGAATTCATTACTGCTCTTTCACTGAATTTGTCTACTATTGTAGTAGCATTTACAATGTTAGCATTAAGAATTGAAGATCCTACAGTACCAGTTGCATACTTTATGATAGCCTTTGTATCAGATTCTGTACCTGCCTCACCAATTGTAAATGGATCACCAGTTGTTAATGTTGGGATCAATTTTACATCTGGATTGAACAAGTCCAAGTCTTCGTCAGATCTGCTGTTTTTGTTAGCATCACCGTCGATGATGACTACAGGTACCTCTTCACCAGAGTTCCATTCGTCATCAGGTACTTGAATATCAATAGTTGCATCATCAAAACCTACAAGAACAGTAACAGGTTTCTCATTATAATCAATGGATGCTGAGGTTCCCCTCTTTGCATCACTAGTGATTCTAATTACAGATGTATCGGACTCATCATAAGTACCGAATACACCTGAATTTGGACCCTGTTCTGTAATTGTTATAGGTACTTCACCTTGAAGGTTGTTACCATCAGTTTCAAAGAATGCTGCATTATCTACATTTGTATTACCTGCTATGAGGCTAATTTGAGAGTCCTCGTTGTCTTGAATTGTCAAGACTGCACCAGTTCCCTGAACATTAGCATCTACTAGGAGAATACAGTTGTTTTCACACATTAGATTAGACAAGTTTGCAGTTAGTACATTTGTTGTACCAGCGTTTGTAGAAACATCACCTGGGGCATTTCCATTCTCATCGAATACTTGGTAGTTTGTGGAAGGATTTCCACTAGCAGTACCAAATGTCCAAGAATCTTCATCCGTCGGATCAATGTTTAACCACAAATCAGTGATAGTTACGTGTACTTGAGCATCAGTAGTGTACTTTGCTTGATCTAAACTTGCCTTGGCAAATTGATCTACAGTGTCAAAAGTAAGTTCTACTGATTGAGCAGAACCTGCTGGATTATACTGTACATCAACATTACCAGTTGGGTTTAGAGTATACAATTGAATGAATGGCCATTGTGAAGAATCAACACCCACTTGTCCAGTTGCGACAAGTGAATTTTGGTTGACATCTTTTGCTTCTCTGACTACATTCATTACATTATTAGTACCTGCACCATTTGCGACATTACCACAAGAAGCGGTTGTTGTCGTACCAGCAATATCACCATCTTCATCTACTGCTATACCATCAGTTGATGGTATGTAAACACCAGATGTTTGTGTGAATATCATTGATTGTGCAAGGCCTGATCCAGGTAGACTACTACCACCAGCTAAGAAGCCAGTAGCAGGAGTGACTATCAAATCAACACCATTAGAACTTGTCAATGCAATTGTATTACCTGATACGCCAGAAGTAGCTGCTGTTATAGTAACAGTACCTGCACCATCATCAGTTGCGGTAACATCAGTACTAGCTAGATTGATTGCTAATGCTAATGCTATTGCATCTGGAATAGCAACACCGGTAACTGCGAATTGTAAAGCACCAAGTACTGGGCTGGCAGTTGCAGTGTAAGTATTTGCACCTACAGTGAGTGTATCACCAGGAGTAGAAGCGCCACCAGTTAAGGTTGCACCGCTTACGTCAAGTGTTACTCCATCACTGGAAGATAATGCAATACTATTACCAACTACACCTGAGGTAGCTGCAGTTAAAGTAACTATGTTAGTTCCAACACTTGCAACAACACTAGGAGTAGCAATTACTGCTTGTAATGCGATTGCATCATTAGCATCAGTTCCTCCAACTTGGAATTCAAATGCACCAACTGGTCCATTTAGAATAGCTGTGTAAATGTCAGTGTCTACAGTAAATGTATCACCGTCATCACCACCATCGAAGAATCCAGTAGCAGGGACAGGGACTGCAGCAATACTGTTTGTATCAAATACAATAGCGTTGCCTACGGTACCTCTATCATCTGCTGTAATAGTTACAATTGCTGATCCACCATTAGCTGCTGTTAATCCTGTTTCTAATGCATTGATCTCAGTAACGAGACTAGCTGCCATTATAATAGGATCAACATTAAAGGCGAAACCACCGGTTACACCTTCAATAAATGTTGTACCATTTACGGTTACAGTTTCAGCTGCAATAAAGTTAGTCATATCAAGACTACCAGTTGCAAAGTCTGCACCTTGTACAGATGCTAGTGTTACAGTACCAGTTGCAGGAGATTCTGCGACTATGCCTGTACCTACTACAACATCACCAGTTGCGGTTCCTGTTGCCGTAGCACCAGATCCGCTATCACTGTTTAGTACGAGGTTTGCATCACAGTAACCACCAAAGTCAAGTCCTTGACCTGGGTGAGCTGCTGCTGTTGCATCTGCAATTAATGCTTGTTTCTTGTCTGCAAAGTATCCATACCAGTTACCGTCTACTGCTTGGACCATTCTCAGGTCTTTGCCGTTTACGGTAACATCTGGCTCACCATTTGCCTCGTCTGTGTCATTAATATCACTATTAATGATGACGACCTCAATTACTTGAGGACCTGACATATAGTTGCCGAAGTTTGAGTTTTCTGCGGAGACAAACAAGTTAGCGTTGGTGGCAGCATATACCGGCTCCATTCCTGAAGAGGCAATTGTCATACCACCAGCTAACATTATTGTCATTAATGTAAGACTAGTTATTTTTCGTCGTATTTCGTTATACATGTTATTGATTTTTTCTTAAAGATTTCATATATAACGCTAATGGACGAATGCTCCACAAATGATCTACTCATTATTGATCTATTACGTTCATACGATCATGCCATTTTCATTAAATTTTAGAGATTTACCAACCTCTCTGCGTCTATCTAGATAGAATTTCTCACATCATCGAGGCTTATGAAAAATGATATGATCTATGAGTTTATTAATATTATTCTCACACATCAGAACCAGTTTTTAGAACATATCCAAAGTGCAACTATATGTTCTATAGTTAACATATCATCAAGGTCGTTATATGTGCCATCTCAAAATTAGTGAAAATAATGACAAGACAGAAAAAAATCATTTTCGCATCAGTGGTAATATCTGCAATGATATCATTTGGAATGGTACAAACACAAATTTTTGCAGAAGAAACTGATGAGATAAAATACACAAAAGCAAGCGAGATTGCAGTTCATACCGTCTTTACTTTTCGTCAAGCAGTAGAAACATCTGATAGTTTTCAGGTCTTCAAACAAACCTCCGGCTTTGATCGAAAATCAGAATCTCCTAATTTCAAATTAGAGGGAATTATGGATTACAACAGAGCATATCTGTATGAGGCAGCTGATGTAACATTCCAAAGAGGCAGTTCTGATTCTCAGCATAATTATGGACAGTTTGATGTTGATGTTTCTCTACAACAAGGCAACATGACATTGAGACACTTTCATTATGAAGACTGTAGAATAGAGGATTACAAAGTTGACACACTCTTTGACAAAGAAGAGGGATGGAATTCAAACAAAGGATTTGCAACTATAGATATCTTTGAGTTTGAATGTAGTGGGTACAAACCAAATAATCCTGTAATGGAATTATTGAAAACTACATACGATGTAAATGGTCAGAGCAGTCTTGATTTGAAAAACACACAAACTTGGACTGATATTTACAAATAATATCGGAACAATTTTTTTATTTTTTTTAATTACTATACAATCATTGATAAAAATCAAAAAATCTAATTTGGAAACTCTCTTAAATAGAAATTAAAGAAAACATAATCATGGCTCAAGTGTGTAATGGATTATGTAATAGACTAAAACCAATACCACTTACAAATGATTTACGTTACGAAATGGGTCAAAAATGGTGTACTGAATGTGCATTGTTTCTAGTTACAGAGGAATACGGATGTCCTTGTTGCAAAACAAGATTACGAAGTAAAGCAAAGAGGAAAAAATATGAAATGCCAAGAATGTAACCATGAAAAAGGGAAATGCACTTGTTTGTGCTGTTGCTCAATTTCAGATATAGGATGTCCAACTTGCATACTTCCAGTTTTAGGATATAGACAGATAAAGAAAATTATAAGAAAAATCAAAGAAAAATAAATTTTAATTTTAAATTATTTTAAAATCTTCCCATTCTATGTTTGATGAAACTTGTTATCCTATTTGCAACATTTGATTTTCCATATAGTGTGAATAGATATTCCTTATCAGCATCACTGAAAACTCGTTTTCCATTGTAAAACGGATACATTACTGCAGTATTTGATAGTGCAGAATTTTCCAAGTGCCTCATTCCACATGCATGTCCACCACCTTCATGCTTCATGGTGTGTAGAGGATCATAGAATTTTATTGTATTATCAGGATGTTCCCGGTCAAATTTTGATTCATCAATGTATCCTTTAGCAAAGGCTTCAGACATTGTGAGTTTATCTTTTCGCAGCAACCAAAGATAATCAGAGTTCATGGTAATGTCCCCACCAATTCCCGCTTGAGGTCCATATGCAAAGGCAAGAGTAGATGGTCTGTCTTTGAAAAATTTCTCATCTTTACTACCAAGCCAGTTTATCTTAATGTGAGCATCACCTGTCTGTCTTCTTTTCTGTCTAATTTTTAACGGAGTAAGCAGAGACGTTTCAAGAAATGCAGCTTTAATCATTTCTATCTGCTCATAGTGAGTTAGAAATTCATATTGTGAATCTAATTGCCAGTAAACTGTTTCACTATCATCCCAGATTTTGTCATTTAGTGCATCAGTGTTTGTCTTTAGTTTGTGTCTGCCAATGTTTACAGTTGAGAATTTGGATTCTGCAATTTCCGGAGTCTGAGTATATTTTTTGTCATTTGTGTGAATGCATACATCACAATTCATAGAATTTTTTATGAGAAGAAAATAAAGGTATTATTGAATTATGGTACTAGTCATCTTGAATATCAAATACATTAAAGGTCCGATAAAAAATACATCTAGTCTTTGTACCATCAGAGTATCTTGCATCAGGTAATGTTTTATCTA
>Ga0255039_10000323_pt1 | contig 15972 bp, 15 predicted proteins | sample BC1_12_1_MG_FD_181713 | JGI IMG/M metagenome (GOLD analysis project Ga0255039, IMG submission 181713) | Seawater microbial communities from Strait of Georgia, British Columbia, Canada - BC1_12_1 | ecosystem: Environmental > Aquatic > Marine > Strait | place: Canada: British Columbia | collected... | reverse complement strand
TTGCAAACTGGGGTTGTGAATTTAGTTATTAAAAGGGCATTTATACTACTGTAGAATGGCTTTTGCAGTTAATGTACGTATTTATGGGATGGCTGTGAAAGTATTTAGCCACTGAACTGCACTGAAGGGGTTTTGTGATTTGTTAAAATTTGTGGGTTTGTTTTTGTAGTGATTGTTTCTGATGTAACCATATGGAAAGCATTGTCATTTTGCATAATGGTTTAAGCGCCAGATACAATTAACGCTTATGTTTGTGTATAAAAAAAGGTTATCCTTTTAAGGATAACCTTTTTGATTTTAAAGATAAGTATTCGTAAAACGTTAGTTATCAAAATTTCCGTTTCTGAATTCTTCTTCTTCAGATTGAAGGATAATTTTTGGTTTCACAAGAATGAGTAAAACGCTTTCATCTTGTGTTTTATTACGGTTGGTAAAGAGGCGCTTAAGTATAGGTATCTTAGATAGCGCAGGGACACCAATTTCCTTTTCAATTTCTGCAACTACTTTTTGGCCACCTAATAGTAATGTACCACCGTCAGGGATACTTACGTGTGTCTGGATAATGTTTTGTAATTCAATAGGTAATTGAATCTTGCCTGAAGATGCACCAGAACCAGAACCGTTGGTAGTACTAACCCCATCTGCATTGACCTGTGTTATCGAAGATTCTGTTTCGCCAGCAAACTGGAATTCATCAAACCCTAGAAACTCTTCCTGGCGTACTTCGATATTTAATGACACGTAACGTTTGTCATATGAGATGATAGGGGTTATCAATAATTCCATACCTGTAAATGCAGAATCAATTTCTGGTTCATAGATGCCCACAGCAGTGTCAACTTTTGCCTCTAATCTCGCGACATAGTTAAACGACGTACCAAATGATACTGTTGCTTGCTCAGCATTGTAGACTGTAACATGCGGCGCATTGTTACGTTGAGATCGCCTGTTACCTTGTGTTGCGCGAATTAAAAAGTCTACTTGAATATTATCTAAGTATGACCCCGATAAAGTAAATGCATTTAGCTCGCCGCCGCCAAGTGAACCTGGGACTGCAGTGCTTTCTGAACCTGAATCATAATGACTTTGTACAACGTCGATAGGTGTTGAAAAGTGATTGTCTGGGTCATATCCATTACTAAATGGTGTGGAATGGTTGGTTGCGTCATAACCACTGTTACCTAGGTTTAAGTAAAGGTCAAGGTCTACGCCAATATCTTCAAGATAGTTATTATTGATGAGTAAGAACCGCACTTCAATTGAAACTTGTTCACCGAGGGTAGAACGTAGTTTTTTGAGGATAGCACGAATTTCACGATGAACCGAAGGAGTTTGTTTGACAATTAAATTAATGCCATTGAATGGTTCGATAGTTCCTACACCACTGTTTAGGTCACCACTGCTACCGCCACTAAGGCCACTGCTACTACCACGACCGCCACTATTTTGGTCTTCTGCCCATTGTTCAATGCCAACGGCATATTTAATGGTATCAATTAATTCATATGAACGCGACGTGATGTCACCGTTTTGGCTGCTACCACCACTGCTACCGCCACTGCGGCCACCACTGCTGCCACCACTGCGGCCGCCACTACTACCGCCGCCACGGCTACTGCCACCGCCGCCGCGACTACTGCCACCGCCGCCACGACTACTGCCGCCACTGCTACCGCCACGACTACTACCACCGCCACCACCGCGACTACTACTGCCGCCGCCTAGGCCGCCGCCACTACCACCACTGCTGCCGCTGCCACCCAACATACTGTTAAAGACGTCAGAACGTTCAGAGAGTAAGTCAGCTACGTAATAAATTTTAATTTGTGGTGCTATTTCTAAAGCAGACTCTGCAGCGATTTTAATGCCACCAGCATCTATCACATATGAAGCAGCTTCTAATTTGCCACCACTTGAAACATATTCAAGTAAATCGTTTAGAGATTTTTCAAATGTGACATTTTTCAAAGAGAGATCGACAGGTTCATCACGAACGATACCAGCAAGCTCAAGAGATGGCCATAAAACAGTAAGGTTTAAGCCACTTTCTTGTTCAAACGAATCTAAAATCATTTCTAGATCTTGTTGTTGGAAGTCTGGTGACCACTTGTTTGCCATAGCAATATAAATGCTTTGATCTTCACGATTTTCGTATTGTTCGAGTGCTTCTAGGCGTCTGGCAGATAGTTCTTCCCAATCGTCACCGTAAGTGATTAGATCAGCGTAAGGTATGCTTGACTCAACTGCATCTGTAAGTACCTTATTTTGTTCTTCATTCTTTTTACGCTTATTGGTCTTTTGTATTTTTAGCATGCTGAGCTCATCCATGCTGTCTTTCATCCAGAGCGCTTCACGATTGGTAGGATCATGTATAAGGAGTTGCTCTAATGTACGTGCAGCAAGGCCATATTCGCGTTGATTAGAATATTCTTTTGCTTTATGTAATAGTTCCTGGATTTTTTGATTTTTGCGATCATTTACACGGTCTTGGCGTGTTTGTTCAATTTGTTTTCCTTCTTCAATTTGTTGAAGAAGCACTGTTTCTTCTGATTCTTTTTTCGCACTATCTACTTCATCGGTCATCATTCGACATTGCGCAAGCATAAGCCTATATCTTTCAGGGCCAATCAATTGTTTGGCGCTTTCGATGCTTGTGCGCACTTTATTCACTTGCGCTATTGCTTCATCAAAGAGTAACTTTGAAAGCAACTGTTGTATGTTATTTCTGGCTGATTCAAATTGTGTTTCTATAAAAGCGATACGTACTTCGTTAATACGGATAGCATCATCTAATATCGATTTCTTTTGTTTTGTCGGTGGTGTTGGAGAAATGCCAGAATTGCTCATTCCGATGGCGGTATTATAACCATTAGTTGCTTCACTATTTTCAGGGTCGATCACAAGCGCTTTTTTGAACCACGCTTTAGCTTCATCCCATCGTTTACGTTTTAACAATATTTGACCGTTTTCTACGGCTGCTTGGGCTTCTTCAATTTGTTCAGGTTCGAGCGTGTCTTTTTTGTTTTGGAATATAGACCAACCAGATTTTTTCTTCTTCTTTGTAGCAACTGGGGCATCATTATTGGCTGTAGTTTCAGCTTTTACTGATTCTTCTATGTCTTGAGCGCTTGCAACTGTTTCCTCAGTTGCCGTGTTAGTACTGTTTTTATTAATTAAGATCAATTCTGCATCAACTAATTCAGCATTGGTGTGTGCACCATTACTAACGGCTTCAATTTCAGTCAAATAATTATCAACAGACTTGGCTGAACCTACTTCAAAGAACGAAAATTTAGCACCGTGTTCACTGAGCAAGGTGAAGCCATTTTTTGCTTCATCAATTTGACCCTTTTTAAATTGCTTAGCACTTTGTTTGTAAAGTTTTATCCATTGTTTATGTTGAATTTTTCGTTGATCTTGAACGGTATTGAGGCCTGCATGAGCCTTGGCTACAATGTCTTCATCTAAAAACTCACGTTGATTGACAATCGATTCAAATGCAAGGCTTGCTTCGTTAAAAGCTTGTTTTTCTAGGAATGCTGCACCTTCTTCTATTGCGATTTTTGCATTGTCTTGTGCGGAGAGGCCTTCGGTGGCATAAGCATGGAGTGTAGAAATAGAGTCACGTTGCTTTAGTAGAAGGTCAGATATTGCAGCGCAGGTCTCTAATGTTTGAAGACTAATGCTGAACATTTTCTTTTTATTTTGATACACCGCCGTAGCGATAAGATCATTGGCCTTCTTTTGTTTTGCGGCGATGATTGCATTTGCATCGATGCCAACGGCACTTACATCACCGTCTTGCGCATATGATACAATTGTGATACCAGCGATGCCAATACTGCAAGCAAGTAACAACAATGATGATCGAAGCATTTTTCCAAAGCGATCTTTGGATCCAAGCTGGCCTTTGTAATTATGGAAGTGTTGCAAGGTCAAACTCCTAAAAAAAATTTACGGCTAACGCAGATATTATTGTTTTTAAAAAAATACGGCAGGGAGGTTCTTATAAATGTTAACCTCTGTGCTACAATCTGCTTTTAGTCATCTATTATTCAGTGCTAAATTTGTGGCCCAAGTGGGGGGGTTTTCGGTATGTAATCTAAACCTTATAGGCTTTAACGGTCACAGTTTATGAAAGTTTTGCTCATGTTGCAAACAAATTATGAATAGTTAATTAGATTCCTGCAAAGATGACGATAAAATTCTTTTTTTTATGATAAATTTGTTAAATTCACCTCATCTTTTGCTTTAACTCTAAATCTAGAGGGTTGATATTACGTCAAGGGCGGTAATCTATAAATGATGAGTAACTATTCATTTTGTAATCGCCCTTAATAACTAAATTTTTAGTTTTGTGATGTCCGTTGTTAAGCCAATTTGTTATGTCTGGGATAAAATGCATTAAATTAGTGATACATAATGATTTATATTGAAAATTTTCATTGTAACAGAACATTTTTATTACGAAAATACACAGATGTATTGTGATAAAAAGAGAATAGCGATAGAAACATCAGGTCGCATCGGAAGTGTCGCTCTGGGCATTGGTGAAAAGGTCGTTGCATCGGCAGAATTTAGCGGTGATCAGCAACATGCAGAAGAGCTCCTTTTGGTCATGAGGGCGCTATGCGAAAAGGTCGATTGGCGTCCAGAAGAAGTTGAGGCAATATATGTATCTGGTGGCCCAGGTAGTTTTACAGGGTTACGTGTTGGCATCACAGTATGTAAGACGTTTGCGTTTAGCACTAACGCTAAAATTGTGCGTGTGCCAAGTATGGATGTAATGGTTTTAAATGTGAAAACAGCAATAGAAAATGGTGAATCAGTAGCACCTTCTATTGGTGTGATTATGGATGCAAAACGAAAACAAGTATATGGCGCAATATACCAACTTTGCGATAATAGTGGCCTCGATAACGGCTTGGTTTCTGGATTTAAAGAAATCGCTCCGGCGCAAGTGATTGCCCCGAGCGCGTTATTAGCATTATCTTCAGGGGAGTTAACGATCCTAGGTGAAGGATTACGTTGGCACAGTGCTTCATTTCAAAACAACCATTTGGTAAATTGTTTACCCGAAAAATATTGGCAACCATACGCCGTAAATGTCCTTAAATGTGGATTGTTACGTGAAAGAGCTGGTTTGTATGATGATTTTGTGCAATTAGCGCCTATTTATCAGCGTAGGCCTGAGGCTGAAGAACAGTGGGAAAAACGGCAGAAATAGTCTTAACGCTCTATTTTGGCAACTATATTTGATTATCAAAGCATCGTCTATTGGGATGCAGAAGGTTAATATTGATGGCGCAGCAATTTCGATTTACCGAGGAAATTTTTTCAGCGCGTGAAAAGCAGTTTTTAGCACCTTATGCTGTATTGAGTCTAGAAAGCAAGGGGCGCTCTGTAGCTGAACCGCAGCATGCATATCGCACTTGCTTCCAACGCGATCGAGATAGGGTGATTCATTGCTCTGGTTTTCGTCGGCTAGAGGCGAAAACACAAGTATATTATAGTCTTGAAAGTGATTACCCACGTACCCGTTTAACCCATACGATTGAAGTCGCGCAGATCGCACGTACCTTGGCGAGATCTTTGGGTGCAAATGAAGATTTGGCAGAGGCGACCGCATTGGCACACGATTTGGGGCATCCGCCATATGGCCATTGTGGAGAAATGGCTTTGGATGAATTAATGGTAGACCATGGCGGCTTTGAACATAATCAACAATCGTTAAGGGTGGTTGAGTATTTAGAGCATCCTTATCCCGATTTTAGAGGGCTTAATTTGTCGTATGAAACACTTGAGTGTATGGCCAAGCATGAAAGCAGGTATGATCATCCTAACTTAGATGTGCGATTTGGCACCGGACAAGCAACGGTAGAAGGGCAAATTGCAGATTTAGCAGATAGCATTGCGTATAATTCACATGACCTTGACGACGCACTCTTTTTTGGTTTGGTAAATGAAGAAGATCTTAGTGGCATTAAATTATTTCAACAATTAAGTGATACCTTTTCAGGGACATATCCAGAGGCAAATAAATATGTGCGTCGTATGCGGTGTGCAAAATTAATTATAGACCTGTTGGTAAAAGATACAGTAGAAGAATCTGCCAAGCGTCTGGCTGCGTTAAATCCGCAATCAACTCAAGCGATTCGTGATCATAGTGAAAAAGTTATTCGTTTGAGTGAGCGTACTGAGGGTATGTTAAATCAACTTTCTGAGTTTCTTTATGCAAATGTGTATATGCATCCTGAAGTGAGTAAAGCACTTGATATTGCCCGTCAGCAATTATCATGTTTGTTTGCGATGTTTCTTGATGATCCGATGAAATTACCTAAGCGGTATCATATCCGCTTAGAAGATCAGGGCTTACATCAGGTCATATGTGATTATCTAGCAGGGATGACAGACAGGTATTGTCGGAATCTTTATTACGAAAATAAGGATAAGTAATCTCCATGGTTATAAGGGGGTATCAAAACCATGGAAAATGCAGTGTGACAGAAGGTGGCGAAGTAAAGGGGTTTTCGCTTATTCGGAAGGAACATACCATTCTGTTAGCATTGTTGTTCTATCTCTCAACAAAATTTTATCGATATCATCTTGTAAAGTGCGTTGGTCCAATTCTGCAATATGGGCGTAACGACGTTGACGCATTTCATGATCTGCCTTACTCGTTTTAGAGCAACCTACAGTCGTAAATGCAAAAACACCGATCAAACAACTTAAAATAATCTTTACCATGTGAACCTCTTTAACAGTATTGCTTGGGGAAGCACTCATTTTTACCCTATTTTGGCACAGGCAACTGCTTGCTATTAAGCTACATCGTTGGTGTGCTATATGTTTTTATTGTAGGCACGATGCTTATCAATGTCAATGGGCTATTTTGGAACCATATTTTAACATAATCGCATATTTAATTTTCAAAGATTAAATGCTTATGTATGCATAAACGATCATTGATTGGGCAACAAAATTACTTTTGTTTATACCGGAGTGAAAGATTTAGCTCATTGTATTGTTTTAGCCAGTGCAACCAATCGCAATAATGGTATGGCACATAATATTTTTCGTGTAGCTTTTTGATTTGGGCGAGGGTGCTTTCAGTAAGTGTATTTTGACTTTTTTCAGTGGCGCCACTGCAAAAGAAGATACGGCATCCGCTTGGTCTGCCTTTACGCGCGGTACATTTTTGGTCGAGCATAAAGGAACAGCTACCCGTTAGGGCAGCAGGCATCTTAGGTAACGTGGAAACATTTTGATCATTTTGCAGCTGTCGAAGAAAGTAGAGCATTTCTAATGTTGAAATGTAGAGTTTGTGACCGAAGGTATCAAAGTTGCAACAATTACCACTGCTTTTACAGATGCCTCCTTGTGAAGCAACATTTTTATCGACAGCTTGCATGATTGCATCCATAGCTAAAAAACATTCCTGGTCATCAAAGTGTTGTCCAATCCAATGCAATGCGCTATGACAAGGGTCAATAGGGGTACTGGTTGTTTCTGACTTACCTGCACGTACAGCTTCGATCATTTCTACTGGATATAACTTACCTCTATTAATGCCTGGACATCCTGTTGCAGCGTTATTCCAATGGTCTGGTGATTTTAATAGTTCTGGCCAAAATGGCCATGTACGACATTGAATGGGGCGATGGTGATAGATAGTGCATCCAAGTTTTTCACCAGATTTTTCAAGAAAAATGCAATCATGGCTCGGTTTTTTTTCGATCAAGCTATACCGTCGACCAATTTTACGAACATAGTTACGCTTGAACTCTTCTACAGGTTCATTGCGAAATTTGGCAATACTATCGATATCTTTTAACGTAACCCAAACATAACCTTCAGCAGGGCCTGAACAACAATTGCCGCTCTGCTGGCAAGAAAATGCAAGCCCGCCTTGATACCACTTAAAATCTTTTTCACTATCGTTTGTCATAACATTTATTTTACAAAAAACGTCACTAATTGCGACAAAAAAATATATAGGGTTGGCATGACCGTGTAGTTCCGTGGCAAAATGGGAATAGATGAGGCATGCGCCCTAAGAACTGTACGGCTATTTAAGAAAAATTGTCAATAATAGTGTATGTTTATTCGATGACAGGGTTGGCGTCTAGGAGGGATTGCGCTTGCCTGCTGTAGTAACTTTTGGGTTTGAGCTTTTTAATTTTTTGTAAGTGCTCTCTCGATGTTTCAAGGTAAGAGAGTGCATCGATACCATGTTGATCGCGTTGTGATAATAATAAGACTGCACGTTCTAACATCGCCTCAATTGCACCATCTTGATTGTTATATTGTTCAATAACGTTCCAGAGGGCATCTATACGGTTGTCGGTATTGGTTTCTAGCATGGCTAGCGCAAAGGCAATATTGTCTGCCAATGGGTGGGTATGAGGAATGTTTTTTTGTAGCATGGTCAAATTGCTGTGATATGAATTTTTATGTTCGTCAAATGAAATAAATTCAGTTAAATAATCACCATCTTTAGTATCGTCTGGATGATTGTTTCTTTCGAGCAATAACAATAAACGGCCAATACGTGCTTGCAATGCAATGAGATCGCTGTCGTTGAGTATCTCTTGGGGAATCGTAAAAATAGCGCTTAAACTTTTTATACCAAAAACATTGCGAAGTGGTTTTTCACGCCGTTTAATCAATAATGCATCGCATTGGGTTTGAGCCTGTTTCAATAAGGTAACGGCGGTATCAAAGTTTTTGACATTTGTTTTATCTTGACCAAAGGTGCGAGCTTGTAGTTTTGCGAGACGGTATTGCGCTTCTATGCTGACATCTGTGTCGGCATAATCAACCATGATTTTTTCCCAAATCGCTTTTGATGCATCAGTGGTGTTTGAATAATAAAAATGAAGTCGATCTTTTTCTAACGCACGTTCATCAACTTTAAGTTCTTTTAACATGCCTTTGTAATAGAGTGCGTTTGCCAGGTATTCAGGTTTACGATTTGGAATACTAATAAACTTGTCAATTTGTTTGAATGTATTAATGAGCGTGTGGACGATCTGAACGGTGGTTTCTTCTGCAATCGAATATTGGGTTAAATCATTATAACGTCGTTTCTTTTTAGGGATGTCGTTGTAGCTGCCTTTGTATTTAATATCGTTGCCGATAAATTCGATGTACCATTCGGCGCGTGCATGTGAACGGCATTGCTCGAGACTAAGGTAAGGTTGCTTTTTGCGCTCATTGGCAGCTTGAAGTTCTATGTCTGGTACAATGCTTCTGCTTTGTAGTACTGTTATTTCAGAAGGGGAGTTTTTAAATACAATTGCGCGGAAATCTCGCTCGTCCATGCCAATGTTATTGTCAAAAAAGAGAATGGTTGTAATTAATAGCGCTGAAAATATAGGAAAAACAGTGCCGGGTTTATATCTGTTAAAGTGCCCTATGCCAATAATGAGTGCAAAAATGCCGACACTAAAAAAAAGAGCAACTGTCCACGGGGAATAGAGCACTGCCCATTTTAATATATCTTCTTCAGGGTTGTTGCCACTGTGAAATATCCAGTAAACAATGATTGGGAAGAGCCAGAATGTACTTGAGATGAATTTTGATTTAAACCGTAATGGGTCAAAGCTTACCCCTGCGCAGCTAACGACTAAGCACCCGCTTAATAATAAATGATAATCATGCCCAATGACCACTAGCACTAAGATAAATGGCATTGCATGCCAAAAATTATATTGTTGCGCGGTAAGAATGGGCACAGTACACATGAGTGCCATTACAGTACCGAGAACCAAAATGTACTCTGGGTATTGAAAAATGTTTAATGGTGATAATAAGGTTTCAATTAAGGTTGGTGAGAGATGGCTGCCGGTAAACCAGTCGCCAGACTGGATGCGTACCAGAAACATATTTAAAATAAGAAAGAGTAATAAGTTTAGCGCCCAGTAAATAGTTCGTGTTTGCTTAGGGTAAACCATTGAAGCGCCATCGGTAAACCACACACGTTCCTTAATTGGCTCAGCTATAGGCGCTGGCGCAACTTTTTGTTGTATGATATCTTCTTGTTCAGGCATATTTGAGATCTGTGTTAGTTATAATGTTAAATTATTTTTCGGCGATAAAGATTAATACGGAACCAAAGTTTAGTTCCTTTATATTAACCGTACGAAATCCTGCAGATTTTAAGCCTTCGGGAATTAGTTTGCGTGCATCAAATTGGCAGACCGATTCTGGGAGATATTTATATGCACCTGTTTTATCTTGTGAAATAATTTTGCCAATCAGCGGCAGTATATATCTAAAATAAAGTTGGTATCCCCAATTAAGTAATATATTTCGGGGTAAATCAAATTCCAAGATAATACCACGGCCACCAGGTTTAAGTAATCGGTACATTTCTGATAGGCCGTTATTTAGTGTTTGTAAATTTCGCATACCAAAAACACAGCTGGCACGATCGAAGGTAGCATCGGAAAGCATTTCTATGTTTTCTGCATCTGAACAAACCCATGATAGATCAATTTGTTTTCCATGTTTTTCTTGAAAATCTTCACCCTTTTTTTGTGCGATCGTTAACATGTTTTCTACAAAGTCAACACCGGTTATTTTTTTTAGATTGGGTTCTGCTTTGGCGAATTCAAACGCCATATCACCGGTGCCACAACATATATCAACGACACGCATACCGCTTTGAATATCTGCATGTTTTACGCCAATACGTCGCCACCGATGATCTTGGTTGGCACTCAAAGTGTGATTGAGGAGGTCATACCGGCTGGCGATCTCTGAGAACATTTTTTGCACACGTGCTTTTTTGTCTTCGCGACAGTGGGCGCCTTGTAGGGTATCTTTATCCCATCTTTCGTTGTGTGCTTGATTCATGCCAGGATCATTGTATAGTTGAGTCATTAATATTTTAGCCTTATTACCTAAATTAAGGAAATCTCATGGTGCAGTCAAATTGTAATTATACACGTCAGTCTCATGGCAGTAAAGTATTGAATAATGTGACTTTAGAGAAAGTTAAAGCGGTTAATTCGGATTTTTCTGCCTGGAAAGCAACCCAATGCACGTTTTCACACTTTGCCTTCTCAGATAGTGCTAAAATGAATTATCTGCATGCCAGCAAAACCCAATTTAATGATTTAACATTGCAAGATAGTTATATGAAATCGAGTCGATTTTTAGATGTGGTATTTGATCGGCTCTCTGCGCAGAGTAGCTTTTTTGACCAAAGCACGTTTGCTAATTGTCATTTTAATCAGACATCACTTTATTTGGTTGATTTTGGTGTCACCCATTTTCATGATACCCATTGGCGTAATTCAACCATGCGCGAGGTCTCATTTGTAGGGGCGACATTGGTGAATGTAGTATTCGAAGATGAAGATCATTTTTTTGTACGGTTTCCTGGAAGCTTATTTATAAATACTATATTTAGACGGTGCGTGCTTAAAAAAGCGATATTTCGCGCCACAACGTTTGTGAACTGTGTTTTTGAGCAGTGTGATTTGAGCGATGCGGTTTTTCATAATGCAACGTTAGAAAACACGACGTTTGTTGACACAGATATTTCTAAGCTTGCTAATATTGATGGTGCGAAAGGATTGCCACTATGAGAGATGATGTGATATTTAAGCGATTTACATTGGGGCGATATCCTATTAATGCTTTTTTGATGGCAGATCGTAAAACAGGTATCGGTGTGTTTATAGACCCAGGTGGCTTTTCAGATGAAATTGAATTATTTATTAGTGCGCATAAAATAGATTTAAAATATATTTTCTTTACCCATGGCCACTGGGATCATATTGAGGGGTTTGACGATTTTAAATCACGTTATACTTTTACATCATATGCCCCAGAAAATGAAGTAGAAGGTGTCGACCATGTATTACATGGCGATGAAGTATTACAAGTTGGTAATATTATATTTAATACGTTTAGTAATCCTGGTCATACTGCACAAGCGGTATCTTTTTATACACCTGGATTTCTATTTTCCGGTGACGCGTTGTTTTGTGGTTCAATGGGGGGGGTGCAAACGCAAGAGGAGGCAGATGTGCAGATTGCCGCTGTTCGAAAGCATTTGTTTCCACTTCCTCAAGAGACGTTAGTGCTTTCAGGTCATGGCCCAATGTCCACCATCGCCGCAGAACGATACTATAATCCATTTTTTTTAGAAAAGTAAATCATCACGTTAGCATGTCACAAAGTTACTAATTGTGTATAAATCGGGTTTAACGCTAGGTAAACAGAAAGCAAGAAAGCCCTGAAAGGGCGATGTCATGAAACAATTATCACGGCACATCGCCCCTTCAGGGCTTTAGAATGCTATATTTTACCATAGGTTAAAACCTAGGCTAATCAAACAATGCAATTTCAGCGTAATAGATCATACAAAGTAATGCCTATTAAGCATTTAAAAGCAGATTAGTGCTTTTTAGCTTTAAGCGTGTTGATCTTGTTTTGCAATTGCGCTTTTTTACGTGAGGCATTGTTTTTATGGATATTACCTTTGATAACGAGACGATCCAACTTTTGTTGTAACGAACGATATTCTTTTTCCATAAGATCAACATCTTTTGAATGTAAAATAAGATCTTCAACTTTTTTAACTTGTGTTCTTGCATTAGAGACGCGGGCACGGTTTTCTATGCGACGTGTTTCGTTTTGACGAATTCTCTTCTTTGATGAAAGTGAATGGGCCATTAATTAAAACTCCTTGTTCTGTATATCTACAATTATTAAATACTTTATTATTACAGGATGCCTTACTGTCGGTTCCTGATGTCATTAATTCTTTTTCGCACATCGCGATAATTAAAATCCATTTGCGCTACTTTGCGATAAAAACTGAGTGATTCATCAATTTTTTTATCAGCTTCATTGGCGCGCCCGAGTAGGTAAAGTAATTCTTTGCCTTCATCAGAGTCTTGGTTTGTCAAAGCGTCTAAAGATGATTGAAATTGATCAATCGCGTCTTCAAACCATTTTTTATAAAAAAAACATTCACCAATATTTTTTAATGCCGTAATTCTAAATTTAGGATCACTTCGCGCATCTTGGAATAGCGGTATCGCATCATCATATCGTTTTGCCTGTAGCAACCGCTTGCCATATTCGTTTTTCATACCTAAGTCTGTGGGGTAATTCGTCACACAGTTCTTATAGTGTTCTAATTCAATCTTTAACAACGTCACCGTTATGACTTGCCGTTTTTTCAACAGTTCAGGGTGGTCAGGCGACTCGTCAATGCGCAATTTAATTTTTCGCAATTTGCGGTTAAAGTGTCGCTGTTGTATTTCACCAATGGTTTGCTTGAAATTAAATTTTTCAGTTTCAGCAAACTTTTCTTCGAGCAGGTTTATTGCAACCTGCTCCATTTTGGCATCTTCAGTACTGCAAAGCGCGTTGACATATGCATTAATTTTTCCATCAACAGTAGGCGCTTCTTCATACTCTTCTTTCGCCCGAGCTATTATGGCTTTCTGCGTTTCATCAGATTGTGCCAGTCGTTGCTCGTTTTGCGCATCACTTTGCGAATCTCGATCTTTAATACTGTCTCGAAAATCACCACCTTTTTCGTAGTTACCACGTTCCATGGTCGCTAGAATAGTGCATTCTCTCAGTGACTGTAAAATCGCTTCGTCTTTAGGGCGTTGGCTCAAGGCTTGTTGTACTGCAAACAAGCCTGATTTATATTGTTCTAATTTGTTGCACCAGTCACGGATAGCACACCAAGTTTTTGCATCAACCTTCTTGGCCCTGCGTGAAATATCCATCATCAGTTCCACAGCCCATACACCCGGTTCTGTGTAATTTGCTTCTATACAAGCATCAACAAAATCGCCACAATGACTTAGATTTTCTGGATCTTTGCTCCAGAAATACTCAGCCTTGAGCATTTTATCTTTGGCGTTTTTACCGCCTTTGCGATATTTTGAGCCATCACGCATGCCTGCTTTTTTCTTGCCGGCAGCTGTGCGACGTACCGCAACTTCTCGTAACGCTTTGTGACCTTCTTCTGTTGCCGTAGGCCAAAATGATAATCCATCAAGTATTAATTCAATGGCATAATCATAATTCAAACCAAACATGGCATCTTGCCCACGCTTGAAAAAATCTTTTGCAGACTGTTTTAATTCAGCCGGAATCTCAAGTTGATGCGCTGCTTCGCCATCTTGTGGTTTTTTGTTGTCTGCCATATGTCCCTATCATATTTCAAATCAGTATACCACATTAAGGTGAGGTGCACTCTAAAACTTGTTAATCGAGCTAGTATACTGATATTACCTTATTTGTCAACTCGTTTTGTCGTTGTACACTATCTGGGGTAGCGGTAAATGGGTATTATATCATGCAAGATGTTGAATTAAAGCTTTATTTTGCCTTTGTTAATAGGCAGATAAATGCCCTTTTTAGATTGCCCAGCAACCTTTATGCGGTTAAATTATACGATATTAGTGGTGATCATATATTGTGGAATAAACTAGAATTTTGCAAAGAATTGCCTTTTTACAATAGTAACAGCCATTTATCTGTTTATGTGATGTTGTAATATCGCATATAAGTAAAGTGATTTAACTAGAATTAGCACGCCTTAAATATTAAAAAGCGATATATGAAATTAAGCCTTGAAAACATAGCTCACTTAAAAATTTGTTTATATCCAGACCCGGTTTTGTCCAAAGTTGCTAAATCGATTGAAGTGATTACACCAGAAATAGTCGCTTTGGCCAATAAAATGGTAGACTTAATGCACGAAGCTAAAGGAATAGGGTTGGCAGCGCCGCAGGTAGGTGTCTCGTTACGTCTATTTGTGATTAATCCTTCCGGGGAAGAAGGGGAAGATATTATCTTAATCAATCCAAAATTAGACAATTTTGAGGGGCAATCTGAAATAGAAGAGGGGTGTTTATCAATCCCTGGCATACATTGTGACGTCAAACGTTCTGCTAGTTGTGTTGTGCGGGCACAAGATGTTGCAGGTGCAATTTTTGAAATTGATTGTGAAGCATTATTATCGCATGTTGTGCAGCATGAAAACGATCACTTAGATGGTATTTTGATTATTGATAAATTATCAACCTTGCAAAAAATGAAACATCGCAAAGCAATTAAGGAGCTTGAACGTGACTTTTAAAAGCGCCATAAGGCATGAGTCAGTATTGCGTGGAATACCATTGCTGGTAGTAGGTGTATTGTTGTTTGGAGGATGTCAAAGCGCGCCTGTTGTAAAAGTAAAGCGACCAGTAAAAATCACAACGACTAGTGATCACTTAATTAATCATATTTGCGTTATTTTAAAAGAATATGGTTTTAAAGTTGAACATATTAATCGTGCGTCAGGATCTGTGTATACGCACCCATTATCATCACGCCAATGGTTTGAGTTTTGGCGCAAAGATGTTCGAGGTTTTGATGAAGTTAGCGAATCAAGTTTGCAAGATATTCGCCGTATTGTTGTAGTGACATATAAAAAGGATGAATCGGCCGAAGTGAGTAGTCGATTTGTATTAGATGTTTCAGTTACAGTGCAAAGATATATTGCGTCAGATGCAAGTAAAGCCACGCCGCAAAAACCTAGTGGTATATTTCCAAATATGAACCGAGTGATCCCTGCGGTATCTTCTGGGGAGAATGTGCAATGGGAAATTGTTGACCGTGATGTGCGTCTTGAAAATGAGTTATTGCGTCAGATTGCAAAGAATTAAGGTTCATCCGCGAATTGCGGGGATTCATGTCATCAGTAGTGCATCGCTGTCTTAAATGTCGATGGTGAAATGCCAGATAAACCCCGATCTATATCGGAATTTTAGCATTGGGGTGCAATGGGATTCTCTAATGGTATTTAATAAATTGAGGGGAATTAGCTTTAATCCCGATATGCATCGGGAAATTACTTTTAAAAACTTTAGCCACAGAATGCCCTGGAGGCAGCACTGAAAGCGCTCTGCGAGCGTACGGATGGAAAAATTGTTTTTAAATAAA
>Ga0255039_10000322_pt1 | contig 15993 bp, 12 predicted proteins | sample BC1_12_1_MG_FD_181713 | JGI IMG/M metagenome (GOLD analysis project Ga0255039, IMG submission 181713) | Seawater microbial communities from Strait of Georgia, British Columbia, Canada - BC1_12_1 | ecosystem: Environmental > Aquatic > Marine > Strait | place: Canada: British Columbia | collected... | reverse complement strand
CCGCTTGTCTCAGGTGGTATCGCAGTTGGTCTTTTCCGTCGGCATGTTGGCTTATGCGATCAAAGGTACAGGCCTGTTTCTTTCGATGTTTATCCCTTTCTCCCCTTTGACCTGTTCAATGATCATCATCGGTATCACGGCGATCTACACCATGCAGGCCGGTTTTTATGGCGTTGTTGTCACTGACATCTTTCAGTCGCTGTGCATTCTTGCCGGTGTCATTTTTATAGTTGTCTTGGCCGTATCTAAAATGGCAGGGACAGATTTTGCTGCCATCGCTACTTCGGTGACGGGCAATACACAATGGACAACCACCGCTTTACAATGGAAAACAGAAATGCCTGTCGGGTATGAAAACTACAGCCTGCTCACCATCGTAGCCTGTTTTTATCTCTTTAAAACTTTTATCCAAGGCATGGGTGTCCCTGGTGACTCTAAATATTTTGGTGCAAAAAATTCACGTGATTGCGGCTTGCTCAGTATGATGTGTGGTATTACCTTGATGGTTAGATGGCCGTTGATGATCGGCTTTGCGATTTTGGGTATCTATATGGTGAAAGATATGTTTCCTGACCAGTCTGTTTTACTTGATGCTGCAACATTGATCAAATCACATATTGGCGATATCGATAAAACCCAATGGGTTGGGGCGCTATCGAACATTATCAATGATTCGGCCGCTTATCCTGCTGAAATGATTACTGGCTTGCAACAGATACTCGGAGAAGAGTGGGTGTCCAAGCTTACTTTACTGAGTTATGAAGGGACCGTTAACCCTGAAAGAATTTTACCGGCCGTGTTGTTGTTTGAGATCCCTCCGGTATTAAAGGGTTTGATTTTGGTCGCGCTTTTGGCCGCGGCGATGTCGACGATCAGTATTACGGTAAATATGACAACCGCGGTTGTTGTGCGTGACTTGTACCAAGCTTACATCAAACCCAAGGCTAGCAATCGTGAACTTATTTATTTTAGTTATGCGATCACTATTTTACTGATCGTCGCAGGTATGATTATGGCGTATTCATTGACGAGTATTAATGACATATGGGGATGGCTGATGATGGGGCTTTCTGGCGGCATGATTATTCCATTGGGATTAAGATTCTACTGGTGGCGGTTCAATGGTGGCGGTTTTGCGATCGGTATGCTCGTTGGCATTGTAGCTGCGGTTTTACAACGTATCCTCTTACCAGACCTGCTCGAGTGGCAACAGTTTTTACTGGCGATTACCATTGGTTTAATCGGTTGTATTTTAGGCACCTATTTAACGGCCCCAACCCAGCGCGATGTCGTTGAAAACTTTTATAAAAAAACCAGACCGTTTGGTTTTTGGAAACCGTATAAAAACGTATTATCTGTTGAGATGTATGCCGCCATGCTCCGCGAACATAAAAACGATTTAATCGCGCTACCGTTTGCCATTGTATGGCAGGTCTCTATGTTTATGATTCCGATGCAGTTAATGTTAAAGGCGTACACCGACCTGGCGATTACGTCGGTACTTTTTGCAATCGCATGTATTGGTATGTATAAATTTTGGTATTTAAACCTCGATTCACCGACTGAAATGATAGAAGAAGCTTCAGTGGAAGCGTCGTAAACGAACTTTAAGTTTCTTAATAAGGAAACAAACGATGATCTATTTATTAAAAAAACGAATACTTATTTTTGGACTATGCCCAATGGTATTGTTTGCCATTACATGCGTTGTACAAGCAGGAAGTAATGATACTAATAATAATAGGCCAAACATTATTCTTATATTGGCAGATGATCTTGGATATGCAGACCTGGGCGTTCATGGGTCGCCAGACATCAAGAGCCCGCGAATTGATTCGCTGGCAAAAAATGGTATTCGTTTCACCGATGGCTACGTGACCTCATCCCAATGCGGCCCATCACGCGCGGGGCTGATCACTGGTCGCTATCAAAATCGTTTTGGCTTTGAGTCCAATGAGCAGGCACATATTCCGGGCATCCCTGTGACCGAACCGATCATTTCAGAGCGACTTCGCGGCGCTGGTTATGCCACAGGCATGATGGGCAAATGGGGCGTTGCAAATTATCATGAAGGACATCCCCAGCAACGCGGATTTGATACGACTTTTTGGAATCACAATGGCAATCGTCTCTTTCACGATGTCCCAACCAGACATAATCCCGGCATCATGGTGCGCCACGGTAATGATAAAAAGGATGTCCTAACGGAATATTCAACAGATGCCTTTACCAGAGAAGCGGTTAAATTCATTACAGCAAATAAAGCGAAACCATTCTTTTTGTATCTACCATACGTTACCCCGCACCTTCCTCGTGAGGCACGTCCTCAAGATCTTGCACGCTTTTCTCATGTGCCCGATCTGCGTCGCCGCACTACTTTGGCAATGATGGCAAATCTTGATGATAATATTGGCTGGATTCTTGATACGCTCAAGGCGCATGATCTTACGAAAAACACCTTGATCTTTTTTATCAGTGATAATGGTGGTGCTGATGTAATACATGATCCAGCAAATGACAATGCCTCTTTTAATCATCCTTTACAAGGCAATAAAAGCACGATGTTTGAAGGTGGCATACGTGTGCCATTTATTGTTCAGTGGCCCGCTAAGTTCCCTGCAGGGACGGTTTATAAAGCGCCTGTCATTAGTTTGGATATCGTAGCCACCTCACTGGCTGCGGCGGGTATTAATAAACCAAAGAAACCTATGCCTGAAGGGGTCAACTTGATACCATATCTTACGGGCGTGAACGAAGGCTCACCTCACGAAGCGCTCTACTGGCGCTTTAATTTTCCGAGTTTGCAGCCTAAACATCACTCATGGGCGGTACGTAAAGGTGATTGGAAGCTCATGAAATATAAACCTTGGGCCAAATCGAAATTATTCAATCTGGCCGAAGATATCGGAGAAAAGCACGATTTAGCCGAACATAATCCAGCGAAGGTTCAGCAGTTAAACAAAATGTGGCATCAATGGGATGCAAAAAACATCGCCCCTGGTATTGAAGGGGTTCGATAGGAAATAATAAGATGGATAAACTAAATATAAAAAAAACAATTTCTATACCCCAAGGGTCTCCTTGCACTGAAAAAGAGTATGCCGATTTCTTAATTGAGTCGTATAAACGGATGGCCGATGCAGGTTTTTATTTTGCGCCTGACGAAGATATCAACTGCCTTGAATTGGCGCATTTGCTTCCAGAAGTACCAGAAACAACTTTGGCTATATATGTTGGCATTAACGACGCTGTTTGCAATAAAGGGCTGGTGACGCCGCTTTTGCCGCGGCATGGTCATAACAATGTATTTGTGTTTGATCCTCAGGTCTTTTCTGGTGGCGATGATGTACCAGCAGGTACCGGTGACTGCAGATCGATTCTCTCTGGGTTTACCCCGCCTAATAAAACATGGAACGAAGACTGGACTTACGTCATGATCAACGATCCAGATCAAACGTTTGAAAACCTTTGGCAGCAGGCGGGATTTATTGACATGATTCCGGCTAAGTTTGAAGATTTTACCATGTTAACCAGTTTTGCCACCAGTAAACTTTGCTTTTTTATTTCCACTAAAGCATTCGATCATCCGGTCAATCAAAGTCGCGACTACTTAAAGGGTGCCCGTGATAAGGGGCAAAAACTGGCCAGTGAATTTATCATTCCCGAAGCGATTCATGATGAATTTGACGCCTTAGAACCAGTTATTTTGGAAAAAGGTGAAAAACTGTATGTCGCCACGACTGACTTTAGCCCATGTTTGCATGGCTGGACAAACGGCCATCGAGATAATCAACAACTCGCTGTTGTGAATGAAAACTCTGCAGTGCCCCTTGATTTGGTCATTGCCAAACCAGCAGTGGATCCAAAATATGCCAAAGGATTAATGCCGGCCAAAGGCAGCGCCGATATGACGACAGATTGGTTTTATCGGGGCCAAGAAATTATGCGAAAGCCATTATTGGCTGGACAATTTAAAGGTTAAAGATATTTATGAATAATAAGACTAATGATAATATAAAAGTGATGGTTGCAGGGCATATTTGTCTTGATATTACCCCGGGATTTGATCCATCTTCAAAAGGAGATTTTAACGACATATTATCGCCAGGGAAATTGGTTAATGTGGAAGGTGCAACTGTGAGTACTGGCGGGACGGTTTCCAATACAGGTTTATCTATGGCTAAGCTGGGATTAGATGTAACCTTAAACGGCAAAGTGGGCGATGATGCGTTTGGTGCTATCATTAAAGATGTCGTCGGCTTAGATCGGGCCTCTTCTTTTAAAACCGCGCAAGGCCAGAGCAGTTCATATAGCATTGTATTATCGTTACCTGGCGTCGATAGAATTTTTCTACATCACCCTGGCACTAATGATACCTTTACTGCCGAAGATATTGATTATGACCAGTTATCTCAATGTGCGTTATTGAGTTTTGGTTATCCTACATTGATGCAAAAGATGTATGAAAATAATGGACAAGAATTAAAGACTATCTTCAAAAAAACAAAGGCACTTGGGGTACTAACGAGCTTAGACACCACTTTGCCAGATCCAAATAGCCCTTCCGGGCAGGCCAACTGGCAAGCTATCTTTAAAGAGGTCTTGCCGTATGTCGATCTATTTTTACCGAGTATAGAAGAAATTGCCTACATGCTTAACAGAGACTTATTTGAAAAGAGAAAAAGTGAAGCCAATGGTCAAGACCCAGTATTAAGTTATACCGGTGCAGATTGTACAGCACTATCTAATAAACTTTTGGCGCTAGGCGTTAAAGTGATTGCCATTAAAATGGGCATCAATGGTTATTACATAAGAACGGCCAATCGAGATGTTTTAAATACTTTGGAACACAAACCAATTGACTTAGACGCGTGGGCCAACAGGGAGATTTGGGCCAGCTCGTATCAGGCCCAAAAGTTCGGCGCTGCCACTGGTGCTGGCGATGCGACCATTGCAGGTTTTCTAACCGCATTTTTAAATGGATTAGATCCTGTTTGTGCTGTTAAGGCCGCCAATACGCTGGGTTGGCAAAACGTCAGAGAAGTAGACACGTTAAGTGGCGTTGAAGATTGGCCAACGACGATGGCGATGATTAAGGATGATACCAAAAAACGTAATCCGTTGACAATTGATATTGATGGTTGGCGTTTCAGTGATAGTGACCAAGTATATTATGGTCCTAATGATAATGGAAATAATTAATTGGAGATTGGGTTATGATTGAGTCGTGGCAAGATAAAGTGGGTAATGTTTCCCAATTCGGTGGCATTGAAACTTCTGTACTTGATAACGGACCAGCCGCTGGTTCCAGAGTCGCATGGTTTAATACCGGTAGCGGGCTTCGTTTTAAAATAGCAATAGACCGAGGCCTAGATATTGTAGATGCATTTTATAATCAATATAGTTTGGCATGGATAAGCCATGGTGGTTTGACTGCACCAAGCTCTAGTGCCGACATTGGTACAAGGTGGTTAAATGATTTTCCGGGTGGCTTACTTACGACCTGTGGGCTTTCCCATATTGGTGGCCCGGAATCTGATGACAATGAAAGTCGTGGTATACATGGGCGAATTAGTCATATGCCAGCATCGATAGAATCGGTCATTCAGCCTGATCCACAAGCGGGGCGCATGGAGATGTCTATCACAGGTATCATGAAAGAATCCAAGGTGTTCGGCCCCCATTTGGAACTGCGAAGAACCATTACCTGTACACTAGGTGAACCAGTGATCAAAATCTTCGATGAAGTGACTAACCGGGGAAATACATTTTCGCCGCACATGCTGCTTTATCATTGTAATTTCGGATGGCCATTGGTTGACGAAGGTAGTGATATTATTTATCAAGGCAGTTGTCAATCCCGAGGCATGGATTTTGACAATGCACTATTTAATGATTCCCATGATTATACGAAATGCCAAAAACCACTGAACAGCCACAAGGGTGCAGGGGAGTCATGTGGTTTTATCGATGCGCAATCAGACAATGACGGCATGTGTCATGTCGGGCTCGTTAACAGATCATTGAATCTTGGTTTGACAATGAAGTACAAAAAAGCGCAGCTCCCCGCATTGACCAATTGGCAGCATTGGGGCCCCGGTGAATATGTATGTGCCTTAGAACCGGGCACCAATTCGCCAATAGGACAAAACCAAGCAAAAGCGTTAAATGAATTGGTGGTGTTACCACCGGGTGAAAGAAAGACATACCAGCTGGAATTTTCTATTCTTTCTGAGGCCGGTCAAGTAAATGATTTTGTAAATAAGACAATGTAGCATTGTAATTTTTCATCTGTATGACACTCGCCATGAACGTGGTGTTTAAACGTAAAGTTAACTTTTGATATTTGTAGTAAATAATAGGAATATTTGATGCGCAATAATGTATTTGTAGGTTTTGGTTTTGGTCCGATTCAATCTGGTCTTTTTGTGGCAGAAGCGTTTAGAAGCGGTAATTATTCTAGAATTGTGATCGCCGAAATCGATCAAGATTTAGTTAACGCTATTCGCGAAAACAAAGGATGTTATTTTGTAAATATTGCTTCTGAAGATGCGGTTATCCAGAAAAAGATAGAAGGCATTGAAATTTTTAATCCAACCATTGACGCTGACAGAAATGAGTTGCTTGTTGCATTATCGCAAGCAACAGAAATAGTTACGTCTCTGCCATCAGTCGATTTTTACGATATAGGGGTACATGCTGCTTCCTCGCTGATCGCTCAAGGCTTGCGTCAAAGTACAGCAGCAGGAACGATTGTTTACACTGCTGAAAACAACAATCATGCTGCAGAAATTCTACAGGAGAAAGCAGGCCGTTTTGATAATGTTCAGTACGTCAACACAGTCATCGGTAAGATGAGTCAAGTAGTACAGGGTAAGCAGGAAATAGCGAATAAAAAACTCAGCGCAATTGCCCCAGGAATCGACAGGGCTTTTCTTGTTGAGGCATTTAATAAAATCTTGGTATCAAAATATAGTATACCTGGATTTACACCGGGCATTGAGGTCTTTCTGGAGAAAGAAGATTTGATGCCATTTGAAGAAGCAAAACTTTACGGACACAATGCAATTCATGTTTTGCTGGCTTTTCTTGGTGTTCAAAAAGGGTATACCACGATGGCACAATTAAGAGACGATGAGAAACTAATGGCCATCGCCAGAGATGCTTTTATTCATGAATGCGGTGCGGCTTTGATCAAAAAATATAGTCATTTAAATGAATCGCTTTTTACTGAAGCTGGTTTTGAACAGTATGCGGAAGATTTACTTGAGCGCATGACTAATCCGTATTTGGATGATGCCATTGAACGCGCCGCTAGAGATCCCAGGCGAAAGCTGTCGGAGAACGACCGCATCTTTGGTACAATAAAATTGATCATTAAGCACGATATTGAACCGGTAAACATGGCTAAAGGGGCCAAAGCCGGCATAGCATATTTATTAAAAAATCGTGAAGAAAATAAAGTGCCAGAAAACTTACAAACATCCTCCTCGGGTATAACGGGAGATTTATTAAGTTGGTTGTGGCATGATAATGCTAGCGCTTTTCATAAAAAGATGGTCAATATGCTTTAGATAGCTTTGTTCATATTACAAATGTAAATATATGTATTATTTGCAGTTTCTATATTCTCCCGTAGTATAAGCCATATTTAATGTTTTGTTTATTTATTCGTCAAAACAACCCTATGAATAAAGTTGAATGGGAGTGGTTGGGGACAATGGGGCGATGCAGGATCAGTAGGTGTAGAAATATGTGCATGCTGAAAGCGGGGGGAGTGGCAGTGTGGTATCTGGGTACACTATAGATATAGTGTTATTCGATACGGTTGCCGTTATTGTCTACCATGTATAGTATAGAATGGTTGTCAGCTGGCGGGCTGTATGGCATCTGGTTGAGGATCTGAGAAGCGATTGCGAGGTCGTCCTCTTTGATGGTTTCAAAAGAGCCTTTAACGATGCTTAACTTTGGTGGATTAGTGTTGTTTATCATAGCATTAATTTTCGTCTAATAACGACTTATTTGCTTAATATTAAATAAATCTTTTTGTTATCGGTACGTTAGTCTCCTGTTTAGCCTGTGAGATTATAGTTGCCAGCCTAGGTGTCAATTTCTTCGAGGGCCTTGGGTAGATTGAAAGTGACGTTTTCTTCTTTAAAATTAAGAATATCGACCTCAAGTTCTCCTTGCGATTTAAAATATTCGATCACTCCCTCGACAATTTCTTCAGGGGTCGATGCGCCTGAGGTGATGCCAACGGTTTTGATCCCTGCAAGCCATTGGGGATCGATTTTATTGTGGCTTGATATGAGATAAGATGGAGTGTCCATGCTTATGGCCGTTTCAACGAGGCGATTGGAATTTGAACTGTTGTTTTCACCAGCAACAAGCACAAGATCTACATGTTTTGACAATGCCTTTACGGCAGCTTGCCGATTGGTCGTTGCATAGCAAATATCATCACGTGAATTGGTGATGTTGGGAAATCGCTTAAGTAATGTATTTACGACAGATTGGGTGTCATCTTTAGAGAGCGTCGTCTGCGTAATGTAAGCCAATTTTTTTGGGTTCTCTACGCTTAACGCTAGTGCTTCTTGGGAGGTGCCTACAATATGCATTGGCGCGTACCCTTGTGTGCCAATCACTTCTTGATGTCCCTTGTGTCCGATCAAAATGATTTCATACCCTTTGTCGTGGTACTTGACTGCCTTTTTATGTACTTTATCAACCAGTGGGCAGGTGGCGTCAATGACGCGAAGCTTTTGCAGCTTTGCCTGCTTATAAAGTTGTGGGGAAACACCATGCGCACTCATGATAATGATGCTGCCATCTGGGATTTCTGAAATATTTTCTTTGACAAAAATAGTACCAAATTCATTGATAAGATTATCGACAACCCGTTTATTGTGTACGATTTGATGATTTACATAAATGGTTTCGTCAGGATACTTTTCGTGAGCCAGTTTAACTGTTTCAATTGCCATATGAACGCCAGCACAGAAACCGCGTGGTTGGGCGAGTATTACTTTGGAGACCATTCAATACGCCTTTGATCATTTTAAGATCTAAGTAGGGTTATTACTTTATCGCGAGTGGGCGCCTGTTTACGACGTGCCTACTCTAAACTGGAAAGCAGATTATATCACGTATCGAAACAAAAGTCTATATTGGTATGATTAATTGATGTGTACTATCTTGCCCTATCACGTGTAGGGCAGAGGACGGTTTTAACCGTTTCGGCGCTCCACGTACCTAGTGGACATGGTAACCCCTCGCATTGTGCAATTTGCGCAATTTCAGCTAAGCTCCGTCTTGTTTTACGGTATGGTTTTCGATATAGATTTGATAATCGTTTGATCACTTCAATTGCATTGTGATTTAAGGATGTTGTATTGTTCATCTTTTCCTTTTTTAGTTAAATGATGCTCAGTGTTAGGTGATATATAAGTTACTTTGTTTTGGTGGTACCAGAGTATATCGGTACACCGCTATATAAAACGATGTATCTTTATTCCTTTTTTTGTAAAAAAAGTAATAATGTATTTACACATTGATGAGCATTGGCGAGTGTCAAAGTTATCTAAAAAAATAAAGATTATTTTAGATTGGTTTTTATTATGCATACGCGCACACCCCTAAGCTATCGGTAAAAACCTTAAAAAGGAAAGTAACTGATGGCAAAAGGGATGATGAACATTGCAAATATCTATTACATAGCCATGCGCTGTGGCATTCATGATATTATAAAAACGCACCTATTGATTTTACAAAATGGTCGAAGGCCATGCCGCGGTGTGAGATGCTTGCCTTTTCTTCTTTGGAAAGTTCGGCGGCATGCTTGTTATGCGACGGAATATAGAAGAGGGGGTCATAGCCAAAACCATTTTTCCCCTTATAGGTATTACTAATTAAGCCATTAAGCTCGCCTGAGACTTCTACGAGGACGTTGCCTGAGGCGTCACATAAACACAAACCGCAACAAAAGCGGGCATTACGATTTTCTGAGGGAACATCTGCTAGGGCAGTTAATAACTTCTTATTGTTTAAGGCATCTCTTTCTATGCGCGGCATAGGCGTGTCGCCTGAATATCTTGCAGAATAGACCCCTGGCTCGCCGTTTAAGGCGCTCACTTCTAATCCCGAATCATCTGCTAAGACAGGCTGTTTCAGTAGGGTGCTATAATGCACTGCTTTTTGACGCGCATTTGCCTTGAATGTATCACGATCTTCAATCGCTTCGGGCACTGTGGGGTAATCTGCCAGTGATGTAATCGCAACATCAATGGTTGCGCACAGTTTTTGTAACTCAGCAAGTTTTCCCAAGTTGGTTGTTGCCAGAACGATATTTGAAAGCTTTGTCATGTCGCTAAAATCTTTATCTTGTACTGATTAATATTTGTTAAACATTACCCTTTAACAACTCGCTTGGTTTGGGCCAGTTTTTGTAACTTAAAAATTTCATTAATCCCTTTTTGGGCAAACTTAATCATTTTTGTGAGTTCATCAGCGGTGAATGTTGTTTGTTCGCCGGTGCCTTGTAGCTCTACAAACTCGCCATTGGAAGTCATTGCGACATTCATATCAACATCGGCATTTGAGTCGAGTACATAGTCTAGATCTAAATGTACCTTGCCATTAATAATACCAACACTGATGGCAGCAACAGCTTGCGTGATTGGGTTTTCTGGAATCAACTTTTGTTTAATACCAAAAGCAACGGCATCTACAAGTGCGATGTATGCGCCACATATTGCCGCGGTGCGGGTGCCGCCATCTGCTTGTAAGACATCGCAATCAAGTGAAATCAAGTTTTCGCCTAATTTTTCCATATCAACGACCGAACGTAATACACGCCCGATCAATCGTTGAATTTCTGTGCCGCGACCATCGGTATGACCATTTTTACTACGTCGTTTTCTGTGGAGGGTAGATGATGGGAGCATGCTATACTCTGCGGTGACCCATCCTTTGCCTTTGCCTTCAAGCCAGCGGGGTACCGTTGATTCTATACTTGCAGTGCAAAGAATTCGTGTTTGTCCCATTTCGATCAAGACAGATCCTGGCGCGTAGTCTGTGAATTTGCGCGTAATTTTGATAGGGCGTAGTTGGTTTTGTTTTCGCTTAATCGTTTTAGCCATGAGGGAATTGTTCCGATATTTATCTGTGTTGGGTATGATGTTGTAATGCACATATAACTAAGGTAGTTATATAGATAAACAAAATAAGTGACCCAAAAATGTTATGTTAATTGCCAGTGATAAGGTATTTTAAAAGTGCCCTTTGAAAGTGTAGCCTGTTGTGTGCCTGTTCAAATATAACGCTGTTTGTCGCGTTAATTACATCGTTGGTGATTTCTAAATCACGGTATGCCGGTAAACAATGCATTATTTTTGCCGTTGATTGTGCAGCGGCAAGTAGGTCGGCATTAATACAGAATCCAGAAAAATCTTTGATGCGCTGCGCCTTTTCTTCTTCCTGTCCCATACTTGTCCAGGTATCTGTGTATATAATATCTGCATCCTTTACCGCTTCTTTGACGTCTTCGGTAGAAGTGATTTCTGTATGACTGATGGCGCGTACTTTTTCATAAAATGATGCAGGCATATCGTATGATGAAGGTGCTGCAATTGTAAAGTGTAACCCTAATTTTGCACAAACAACAGCAAGTGATCGGGACATATTATTACCGTCTCCGATATACGTTACTTTTTTACCAGAAAGACCGCCGCAATGTTCAATAATGGTGAGCATGTCTGCCATTGCTTGGCATGGATGGCATTCGTCTGTTAATGCATTGATCACGGGGATTGTGGCATGTTTGGCTATTTCGGTAATGACGTTATGGCCAAATGTTCGGGCAACGATGACATCGCAGTATCCATTTAATACACGGGTCATATCAGAGATCGGTTCACGTTCGCCGATAAGTCCGCCAATATCATCAGGGCGCACGTTAATCGCTGAACCACCGAGGTCTGTCATGCCGACTTCAAAACTGATACGGGTACGCATGCTTGGTTTTTCAAATAGCATAACCATTGACTTGCTTTCAAGACATCGATCAGTTCGTCCAGATTGATATACTGCCTTGAGCTCACGAGATTTATCAAGAAGCATTAATAATTCTTCGGCAGAATGATCAAACAAATCTAAAAAATGTTTACACATTATTCTCTACCTCACTAAAACAAACGGTTAAAGCATTGTCGAGTATCTTGATTGCAGAATCGATAAGTGCTTCAGTACAATTCATTGCTGGCATAATACGTAATACAGAATCTTGGGTGCAGTTAATACGTAATCCATTTTCCCAGCAGGTTGAAACCACTTGCCCACCAGGGTTGTTTAACTGGACTGCAATCATTACCCCTTTACCGCGTATTTGCTCGATGACACAATGCTTTTCTTTTAAAGCATTTAGTTTATCTGTAAGATATTGTCCAAGAGAGATACTGTTTTCTAGTAAGTTTTCTTCTTCTATCGCTTCAATCACTGCAATGCCTGCGGCGCATGCAAGTGGATTGCCACCAAAGGTTGAGGCATGTGTGCCAGGTTTTAAATAATTGGCGACATGCGCTTTGCACATCATCGCACCAATGGCAACACCGCCGCCAAGTGATTTGGCCATGGTCATGATATCTGGTTCGATGCCGTAATGTTGGTAGCCAAACCATTTACCTGTTCGGCCCATGCCACATTGAACTTCGTCCCATATAGCAACGGCGTTGTTTGCATCGCATAAATCTCGAATGGTTTGTAAAAATTCGATGTTTGCAAGATTAATGCCACCTTCACCTTGAATAGGCTCTACCAGTACACCGCATGTTTCGTCATCGAATGCAGCCTTGAGTGCTTCAACATCGTTAAATGGAATGTATGTAAATCCTGGCAATAACGGCATGAACCCAGCATGGTACTTTGGTTGTGCTGTTGCTGTTATTGCCCCTAAAGTTCTGCCATGGAATCCGCCTTGGCAAGTAATGATTTTATATTTCTTGCTATCTGTCGCGAGGCGGGCCAATTTAATTGCTCCCTCAATTGATTCTGCACCACTATTACTAAAGAACAGCTTGCCCCCGAAGGCGCGTTCGCTTAGTAGTTGTGCAAAATGGCCTTGTGGTTTGTTGTAAAACGTATTATCAATATGGATCAACGTTTCTGCTTGCGCCTTGATAGCGGCAACGACTTTTGGGTGACAGTGGCCAATACCACTAACTCCCCAGCCAGGGAACATATCTATGTATGTTTTGTCGTTATCGTCGGTAATGGTTGAACCTTCACCTTTGACAATGACATCGGCAAGCCTGCCGTAGTTGGCAACCACGTATTGATCAAATTGTGCAATGACTTCATCTGTATTCATGTTATGCTTTTCTGTTGGCGCGATAAATATCGCTTTTTTATATTTATAGATGTCGTAATAATTGTAACATCTGATGCGTGATCACGATTTAGTGATCGTTATTTTTGGGTGATTAAAGTCCCCAAACCTTTGTCGGTAAAAATTTCGAGTAATAAAGAGTGTGCAAAACTACCATCAATAATATGTGTGCGGGCAACACCTGCTTCAAGTGCACTAAGGCAAGCTGCAACTTTAGGTAGCATGCCTCCGGTAATAATATTTTCGTCAATGAGTTTTTTTACATCTTTTCTGTTTAATTGTGATACATGGGAATCAGGGTCATTTTGATCCTTAAATACGCCATGTGTGTCACTCATCATTACCAGTTTATTACTTACAACTGAGGCGGCTACCTCTCCAGCTGCTGTATCGGCGTTAACATTTAGTTTACCGCCAGATGGATCCCTTGCAATTGGTGCGATGACAGGGATGGTGCCTGCGCCACAAAGTGCTTCGAGTAGGTGCGCATTTATATTGGTTATTTCACCAACCATGCCGAGGTCTATTTTTCGGCCATCACTATTCTCCATGCGGGTTTGCTTGGCAAATAGTGCGCAGCTACTTAATGTATGCATACCCAACGCCTGCCCACCGAGATCGTTAATGGTATCGACAATTTGAGTGTTGATTTCAGAACATAATACATGCTCAGCAATATTAAGTGTGCGTTCGTCAGTGTATCGAATGCCACCAATAAAATTGGGTTTGATATTCGCCTTCTTCATTGCTGCTGAGATGCTTTTGCCGCCGCCATGAACAAGAATTGGCTTCATGCCAACTGTTGCCATGAATACGACATCACGCAATAATTCACGTTGTGATTGGTCCGTTTCCATTAAGGAACCACCTAGTTTAATCACGACAATGCGATTTTTGTATTCTTTGATGTAGCTGAGGGCTTCAATAAGCGCCTTAGCTTTAAAAATTGCTTGATCCATCGATCTGAGCTCCGTAGTACCATGGTTGCATTTAAAGCAACCACTAAATTTTGAATCGTCTAATATAAGCTATATATACGTGGATGTCAATAATCATTAATCCGAGTTAACTACTTGTGTATAAATAAGTTATGATGGTATTGGGTGGCGTAGGGCAATGTGTAGATGATATGCCATTACTTAACGAGGGTGTAATTAGTTTTAAGTATCAAAATTGACTTTCTTTGAGACCGTATTACAATGTGATCGAATTTAACGAAGGCATGGTATTAATTAAGGAGTGAGCGTGTGGTAACATATTTATTCAAATGCATGAGCTGTATTATTATATTTACATCTATTTTTGTCCAGGGTGATGAACTGATATTAAATAATGGTGAAAAACTGATTGGTAAAGTGATTACGTTGACAGGGGGGAAGCTTGTTTTTCAAAGTCAGTTCGCAGGGAAGGTAAATATTGTTGTAAAAAATATAAAATCGATAGAAACAGCAGATCGTATTACAATGCATTTTATAGACGGCACTGTGTTAGAAAGTAAAGTGGTTACAACAGAAGATGGTATGGTAAAATTAGTTGGTGATTCTGCAGACACCGTAGCGCCATTTACGCTTAATACTGTCTCTGAGATTAACCCTTCAGTCGTACCGGCGATAAAGTGGACTGGTGATGTAAAAGTCGGTATTTCTTCTGCACATGGCAATACGACCAAAGAATCTGGTAATTCAAGTTTTTCAGTTAAGCGAAAAACAGAGGAATCTACATGGGCTTCTAGCATGCGCTTTCTTTTTTCCCGTGATGAAAATACAGATGGCCAACTGCGAACAATTGAGGAAAATATTACACTTCGTTCTAAATATGATGGGTATTTTAATAAAAAAGATTACGGCTTTTTAAGCGGTTCATATAAGAAAGATCATATTGCTGATCTTGATAGACGTGTTATCGTTGGGTTTGGGGCAGGGCGCAAGTGGGTTAAAACGAGTAAGGCATTATTTATGACAGATTTCGGATTGGCATTCCGGCATGAGATGTTTGAGGGCGCAAATGGTTATAGTGAAACTGACGATTCATTGTCAGCGCATATTAGTTATAAGGTGACGCAAAAATTTACGAAATCTATTGAATTATTTCATAAAGTATTTTATTACCCAAGTTATGAAGATCTTTCAGATTATTACTTTACGTCTTCACTTGAATTGAGAAATAAGTTTACCGGGAACCTATTTGGGGCATTAATTTGTTTGCTAGACTATGATGCAACCCCTGCCGAAACAGCTGACTCCACAGATATAAAGTATCTCTTTAATTTGGGTTTTACGTTTTAATATTGGAATTATGTTTGAAGGGTAAAATATTATATACATATAAGTATTTACTACAAAATAAGTTATGAGATATTAGGGTTTTTTATTTATTTTTTTTAGATATATTTGGGACAAATGTGATCGAGTGGCAACTACTAAGTGAAAAAGGAAGTAATTTGCTTCGAGCCCCCCTGAAGAGGTTAGGTAAGTAAAAGATCAGAACAGAGTCTTTTAGTTAGTTGATGCTTCCAGGGGCTTTTTTTTATCTATACATGTATACTTATGTATTACCTTATTCTTATTCATTCCCTAATCACCATAATCATAATCAGATCAAAGCTGCCCCCC
>Ga0255039_10000320_pt1 | contig 16018 bp, 12 predicted proteins | sample BC1_12_1_MG_FD_181713 | JGI IMG/M metagenome (GOLD analysis project Ga0255039, IMG submission 181713) | Seawater microbial communities from Strait of Georgia, British Columbia, Canada - BC1_12_1 | ecosystem: Environmental > Aquatic > Marine > Strait | place: Canada: British Columbia | collected... | reverse complement strand
AAACAGCCGCAACAATACCAAACCACAAACATATAACCAAATCTCAAAACCCATTCAGTAATTTTCAGTATTCTTCAGTGGTAAAATGCTTCATGAGTGATCCCCGAATATTTACAACGTCACGCTAGCTTAACCAAAGTTACCACTTACGGATCCAGTAAACGACTATGTTTTCTGCTTGATTGATCGCGATACCACGGGTGTGACCATGGGTCCAGTTGCCTTCTTGGCCCAATTCTGGGTCACGTCGGTCTATTGCCTCTAAAACATATAATGTATAACTGTCAGGAAATACATATTCCCCTTTTATATCGCCTGTAAAAAAGTAGGTGGTAGGGACATTATTTGTTCGATCTAGTTCATAATGAGATACCATATCCCCACCGACATATTGCCATTTTACCGAGGCAGCTAAATCCGTTGCTAATTGGTCTACAAAAGTTTTTTCTCTCGTTAGCCGCAACTGCAAATCACCCCCTTGCCCCATGGCACCTTTGACAAAAAAAAGTTTACCGTTATTAGATTCGTCTGGTATTTCTTTTGGGAAATGGTCAACCAATAGTGGCTCATCACATCGTGCTAAAATTGATTTATATTCAGAGAGTTCATACAGCCCGCGCTGCGGCAATAACATTAAGCCAAACTGTATTACAGCTGTTACACCTATAATAATTCCCATACGTGTTAATACCATTTTTAAGGTATAACGCTCACGAGGTGGTCGCTGTTCTGTCATGAAAACCCTTAATGAAATTTAATTATTTTAGAGCAGCTTTAAAGGTCGAAATAAATTCACCGACTGCTTGTACGCATTTTTCAGGATCTTCTAGGTGGGCGGCAATAACATTTACAATCGCAGAACCAACAATAACACCTTCTACACCTTCATTGGCAAAAGCAACAGCATGCTCTGGTTTTGATATACCAAAACCTACGCAAACGGGCACATCTGTTTCTCTCTTTAACGATTTTACAAGATCCATAACCCCTGTGGCTAAATCTTCACGAACGCCTGTTACGCCAAGAACCGCAGCGGTATAAATGAAACCACTACATCGCTTGGCAATACGCTGCTGCCGTTCAACTGCAGTATTCGCTGTTACAATATATACGGTTCCCATGCCATACTTTTCATTCAATGCTGCTACTTCATCTGCATCATCAATACAAAGATCTGCTATTAATATAGAATTGACGCCTGCGGCGGCGGCGGCTTTATAAAATTTTTCGACACCATAATTGATAATTAAATTATAATACATTAATAAACCTACTGGCACATCTTTGTAAGCCTTTGCCTGCTTAATAATATCGAAAGCCTTATCGACATTTATGCCATTGGCTAGGGCGCGTAGATTGGCTCCCTGAATACTAGGGCCATCTGCTATAGGATCTGAAAAGGGTATACCGAGTTCTAACACATCGGCGCCATTATCAAGTGCTGTTTTAAGTAAATTTAAACTTGTCTGAGGCGTTGGATCACCTAAGACAAAAAAGGGGATAAAAACGGTCTTACCTTTTTGCTTTTCAAATAATGCTTGATATGCTTTCATATTTTTACTCTAAATATCTCTAATTGTTTGGCTACAATGTTTAGCGCGTTTATGCACCAGCAACATCATCTGGTCGATACCTTATATATGCATCGACATCTTTATCACCACGCCCACTTAAATTAATGACAATTACATCATCTGAGGCAAACTGACCAGCTTGACTTAATACCCATGCAACAGCATGTGTGCTTTCAAACGCAGGAATAATCCCGGTGGCACGACTTAGCCATAAAAAGGTCTCTAACACTTCACTATCTGTCGCCCCTACGTATTGGGCGCGCCCAGAATCTTTTAGGTGTGAATGTTCAGGACCAATACCTGGATAATCTAACCCTGCCGAAATCGAATGTGATTCGATTACTAATCCATCATCATCTTGCAGCAAATAACTTTTTGCGCCATGCAATACACCGACACGTCCTTTTTGTAAAGTACACGCATGCTTATCAGTATCAATACCATGACCTGCTGCTTCTACACCTACAATTCGCACTGAAGGATCGTCAATAAACTCTGCAAACATGCCAATAGCATTAGAACCGCCACCGACGCATGCTGTAACGACATTTGGTAATTGCCCCAACATATCCAAACATTGCTGTTTGGTTTCGCGCCCAATGATAGATTGAAAGTGACGAACGATTGAAGGGTATGGGTGCGGGCCAGCAGCTGTGCCAAATACATAAAATGTATCAGTTGAATGTGCCGTCCAATACCGAAACGCTTCATTAATAGCATCTTTTAATGTTGCAGAGCCACTCTCTACCGAGACAACCTTGGCGCCAAGTAAACGCATTTTTTGTACATTTGGTAATTGCCGTTCAATATCAACTTGCCCCATAAAAATGGTCACTTCCATGCCCATCATTGCACCAACAGTTGCGGTTGCTAAACCATGTTGTCCTGCACCTGTTTCAGCGATCAACTTGGTATGGCCCATATATTTAGCCAACAAACATTGTCCCAATGTATTGTTGAGTTTATGGGCGCCACCATGCATTAAATCTTCTCGTTTTAGATATACTTTTGCCCCGACACGTTCACTAATTGCCTCGCAAAAATAAAGGGGCGTAGGTCTTCCAGCATAGTCGCTAAGCAAAAAGGCAAATTCCTTTTTAAACGCTTCGTCATCATGATACTTTTCAAAAGCTGCCTCAATCTCTTCCATCACAGGCATCAATACTTCAGGAACGTAGTATCCACCAAAATCACCATAACGACCGTTTTTTAACATGCTTTATGTACCTTTTGTCAGAACCCTTGCTGTTTAAATCTCTTCATCAATCCAAGCTGTGAATTGTTTTAAATCATCAACCGTCACATCACCCATAGTAGCTATACGGAATGTTTTATCTTTTAATTTGCCATACCCATTACCAAATACCCAGCCATGCTTTTCAAATAATGCTGCATTTACTTTTTTGATATCGATACCTTTAGTATTCGAGATAGTTGTTAATGTATTAGAACGACATCCCTCCGGTGCAAAAAGCGAAAAGTTTTCTGCAGCCCAACTACGCACATATTCAGCCATCTCTTTGTGACGTGCCCAAACATTTTCCATACCTTCTGCAAGTAGCATTTCACACCGCTTATGCAAAGCCATAATCTGTGGAATCGCTGGTGTTTGCGGGGTTTGATGTTTTGCTGCCATCTTTTTATATTCTTGAAAATCAAAGTAATAGCCGCGACCTGGTACTGATTCACTCTTGGTTAGCGCACGGTCAGACACCACGCAAACAGCCAAACCTGGTGGCACGCCAAACGCCTTTTGCATGGAAGCAAAAACGATATCGATATGCCAATCATCAAACTTCAAAGGCAATCCTGCCATTCCACTTACTGAATCTACAAAAAAGAGGGTATCGGGGTATTTTTCATGAATCATCTTACCAATCGCTTCAATATCATTTGTTACGCCAGTAGATGTTTCATTATGAACCACAGTGACTGCACCATAATTATCTTTAGCTAATGCAGCATCGATATCTGCAACAGTACATTCTTTACCCCACTCGATAGCTAACATATCTGCTTCGCGTTCACATGATTTGGTGACACCATGGTATTTGTCAGAAAATGCACCGCAACCGACATTTAATACTTTTTCATCACGTTGAATACAATTACGTATTGACGCTTCCCAAATACCTGACCCACTACTTGATACTAAAAATACGTTTTGTTCTGTAAATAAAACCTGCTTTAACATCGTAACGACTTCTTCGTGTAACTTTGAATATTCTGGAGCCCGGTGCCCTAAAGGGTAACCCGAAAGTGCATCCAAAATATCGTCACACGTGTGTACAGGACCTGGAATATAAAGTTTAGGTGGTGTGCGCCAATTTGCCATTTAAAATCTTCCCGCCAGCGTTATACTGACTTTAATATGTTAGTGCCGCTCTAATTCAATTGCGGTTTCATTAGTTCATCGTTTACATTTAATACAATTTATCTAACCTTTATCGATAACATTCATGACCAAGCCAGAATATATCTTAGGAAAAAAGAAGGTCGATTTTTGTGGCATTTTTTCGCCTGCCATCGCAACTGCTTCTACTTCCTCAATACGTGTTGGATTCATGACAAACATCCCTTGATATTCACCATCATCAACACGGTCAAGTGCAGCCATAGTTGCATCACCGTAATCTTTGATATATTTTACATTCGTCTGCGCCGTTAATGCCGCTTCATCAATACCCAAATGTTGCTCAAGCATTAATTTATGTAATATAGAGACATCCAGTTTTTGCCAATCATCAGAATAACCTTTACCGTAGGCTGCCATATCAGCAACATCGCGAAGGGTCGCCACATAATAAGCGCCATCTGCGAAATACATTCCAAAGGCATGTTGATTATTACCAAACTCATGCTTAATGGCATCGGTCATTTGTTGAAATTTTGCCTTTTTATCGACATTGTCATCAAAAGCAAAACGGGCTACATCAAATTGCGAAGCTAATTTTTCAACATAACTACCGGCATCAAACCCATCTACATTTTTCATCAGACGATGCGTTGCCAATACAACTAAACCTTCGTTATGGGTATTGACAAATGTCATCAGTTGATATGCCGCTTTGGGATTTTTCGTTTCACTATAGTAATTCAGTGCTGTTTCATAACGATGATGACCATCTGCAATAAACACAGAGCGCGTCTCCATTACATCAGAAATCGTTTTTAACGCATTGGTATCTGACACACCATATAATTTATGAATGACGCCATCCTCATCTGTATGCGCAAGTAACAACTCTCCTTGACATGCTTTGTTTAAAATAGCATCAATTTTTTGCTCTTTCTCTGAATAGAGCATAAAGATTTGCCCAACCTGCGTCTTAATCGCACGTGTCAAATTTAGACGGTCAGCTTTAGGACCAGCTAACGTTTGCTCGTGTGGTTTAATTTTACCACCATATGCTTCTAATTTTCCTAACGCAATAAAACCATTCCGTTGATAAGTTACCCCTTCAATCGTAAATTCTTGACCATATACATACATCATTGACTCGGCATCTTGTTTAAGTGCCTCTTTTTCAATAAACGCATTTAAGTGATCTGCTGCACGCGTATAAACATTTGATGTTTCGGAATCTGTTTCCGCTTGCTTCCCTTTGATAATACGAACAGTATTACATTCATTTTTTGCATATAATATATCTTGCAGTTCAGGGTCAATGACATCATATGGCGGCGAAACGCAATCTGCGGCATTACCTACTACTTCACTATTAAAACGAAAACCTTTAAACGGATTCACTTGCATTTTAGGGGCCATCAACTTTCTGTTCGTTTAATGTCTCTTTCGAAAATTCACATGAACGCTCAAAGTCAGACATTAGCATATATGCTTACTCGTAAGCATATTTATCAAGCCCAATATTGTAACGATTTCACCCAAAAACGTCAATAGATGTCAGATAAACTAAAAGACAACGTAAGTATTGGAATAACAAAGACTTAGAAAAAGAGATGGGACCTTAAACGATAAATGGCCAATATTTAATTGATGATCATAATTTGGTATTAAAGGGAAAGAAATCGCCACCGAAAAATGTAGATTTAAAAATGCATTTGAACCACTTGTTTTTATACATATCCACTCGCCACCTCTCCCTAATAAAGTCCTGCCAAGGCGTTACACTTCAATTTTATGCGTCACCCCAGATTCCCCCTATGGTATGCGGCCTTTAATACTTCCCTTTATTTCCCTCATATTTTATTTATGCGCTATTGGGTATGTCTGCAAATCACGAGAACCATCGGGTTGCGATGCATAACCACCCATATAAATATGACCATACGGACTACGTTTATGATTATTACGTACATTTGCACCCCAAATATATCCTTTTAAATACCTTTTAGATAACTTCATATAATATGTTTGCTGTGAAGGCCGATCACTATTGGTAAGTTGAATTTTTTGATGATAACCTTTAATTGGCGCAATATCCATGTCATCTATTTCATTGACCTCGTAGTCGTAAAAAATAATGCCATTGTCATTAGAAAATACCATAAATAATTCATATTGATTTGTAATAACGTCTTTAATAAGTTGTAACTCAAAATCATGAGGCCCTTTAGGTTTTCGATCAAACCATACTTTTTTGATCATTTCAGATTTGTCTATTTCAATCTCTATTTTTGTATCTTGGTAACGAAGTACGTTATGACTAATTTTCTTTAAAACAATTGAGAGCGACGCATCACGATGTGTTTGTGCTTTAAAATTTATGTTGTATGAAAGTTGTTCTGCCTCTTCCGCTGTAATTTTGCCTTTGTTAAAATCCGAATTAAGTGCAATCATTTTTTTATTTTGTGCCTGCTCGCCGTCAATGGTAATTGTAGTAGGGTGATACCCATCTTTGGTAAACGTCAACTGGGTGAACATAGCCCTTGGTGTTTTAAATTTAAAATGACCATTAATTATATATTGCTGTTTATCTAAATATTCTTTTTCTTTATTTATCGCAATAGCATGTGTCGAAACGTTTAAGGTAACATTATTTAATGGCTTTCCAGTTTTATCAATAACCGCACCTTTTAAATCAAATACAAAAGAATACATTGATGTCAACATCATATCATTTTGTTTTATTTCTTTTTCATAGGTTGTGGTTTTTTGCTTACGTTTTGTTTCAAGTCCGCCATATGCTTTTAAGGTTGCAATGATCTCACTGTTTCGAGATTGTGCTATTGCCAAGTCTAAAGGTGTATCACCGTTATTCATTTTAGCGTTTATCATTGCGCCTTCGTTTAAATACAATTCAACTAATTTATGTTTTTTATATATTCCAGCTGCCTTATGCAGCGGCGTTTCACCAAATTCACTTACTTTGTTTACATTTGCACCCAACGCTAACAATTTTTGCGCATTTTTAAGTAGCCTTGTATTGAACAATGGCGTTTGATTATATTTATTTGTGCCATTGACATCGTATCCAAAATCATGTAAAAGTTGTATCACTTCAACGCTTTCATTAGCAGCAGCATAATGGATGGGGTTTTCTTGACTATTTAAAAATGCACCTATGTTTGCACGCTTTGCTTTATCCAAAACAATACTAAGTTGATATAATCGTACATCTATTACATCTGTAAGTTTTAGCTTCTGAACAAATAGCGGATTCTTTAAACATTCTATGATTAATCGATGAAGTGATTCAGACGTTGTGCCTATAGAAGCCCCTTTAGCAATTAACAAATCAAATATCTCTTTACGACCGCTTTGCATTGATTTAATTAGTGGCGTTATGCCTGCTTTAGTTTGATAATTAATGTCACAACCTAGGTGGATGAGCAATTGAGTGGTTTTTATATTATTTGATCCGACAGAAAAAAAGATTGGTGTTACCTGATGATCGCCAGTAGAAATTGAAAAATTGACATCAGCGCCACTTTTAACGAGTAATTTAATATTTTTATTTTTACCACTATCTGCAGCGGCTTTTAGCGCAAATCCTAATTCCATATTATTTTTGAGCAACGCAGGTTGTTTTAATACCATTGCCAAAATATGCGTATTATCTTGCCTAGCTGCTTCTGATAATACATTATATGAACCATAGGTATGGTAAAGATTAATACGATTACTATTAGGCGCAACGACGTTTGCACCATGCGATAACAGATATTTGACCTGTTTAATTAAACCATTTTTAACCGCATGATATAATGGCGTTGCGCCACGCCGATCTTTTTTATTTACTAGATCAGGGTTTGATGATAGTTTTTTGACAAATCCCTCATATAATTTTTCTTCCGCTTGCCTTTGTTTAATTGTATTCAATGAAGTTATAGGATTTACAGAGGAGATTGCTGTTAATTCTAGATCGCCGTAAAAATATGTTGCTTTGTTATTACCCGTTTTATAACGTCCACCATCAATTAATTTTAGTCGTTTGCCAACATACCAATCTTGAACCCTCCAGGAAAGTTCATCTTTTTCACTACTGCTAACAGAAACACGCGCGCCACCACACAAAGACCCAGAGTTTGACGCACTGTTATTTATAAAATTATAACTTTTATGGACTTCAGAATATACATGCCCTTTAATAATACTTTCGGTGATTAAATCAGAATAAAAATAGTCCCATGAACCTGCACTATTTGATGTTGTTGATTGCTTTCGAGAAAAATCCACTTCAAACACATAAGTGACCTTCGTTTCACCTAATACCACATCAAAGTCGCTTAGTATAACCGACGGGTTATAACTTTTAAAATGCGTAATTTCGCCTTTGAAAGTATAATATTGCGGCTTTGCAATACAAAATGCCGCAGAAACGATTATAATAACAAAAATGTTAATAATGGTATGCATTTTATCTCTTTCACCTTTAGTTACTATCCATTATAAATGCTGATATTTTTGCTTTCTCTTTTTCGATTTAACATAAACTGTTTTATCGCGCTGCGAATGATTTTAGTCGGTGAAAAGCGAATGGGCATCATATCGGGATGTACAAAATCTGAAACAATTTGAGATGTGATATCGTCCCCGACCAATGTCAACGTATCAAAGTTGGCACCTGGCAATTGCAACTTTTGGGCGCACGCTGAAATCGGCACTGACGCCAACGATCTAGAGACCAATTTACAACATACAGCGTCAACTGCTACGGTATTGGTAGAGGCCACCAAAACACCAAAATGACGCTGATTACCAGAAGTAGGGCCATTCCCCTCCATGGCCATTACCCCATCAACGATCGTTAATACTGGCGCTATTTTTTCAGAAATCCCCAACAACAATATTGCAAAATCGGCTGCTACTTTCCCACGTCGATAGTGCCATATCGGTTTTTCTTTACCAACAACGCATCCAAATAAGTTTTTAACCCCCAAGGTCATCACCATTTGCTGATGCGACTTGAACTTCGCTAAATTGATGACTTTGTCTGCTTGTAAAGCAAGTGCACTAAGACCAACGACATCATTACTAAAAGAGACTTTGGTTTTAATTGCGTTCTTAAGATCACAAATAGCAACGCCCAACGTTAATAAATCTTCTTCAATGCCTAATTTTTTTAAACATGATTTCGTCGTCCCAAATGCAGGCGAATCTGCTACCGTCACATGCGCACCTAAGGCAATCAGGCGCTCGGCTATCGCATAGATGATCGCTGGGTCCGTTTGCGTAGCGGTTGATCTCTCTTTTGCAACCACAAGATTAGGTTTGATCAACACGCGTTCACCTGCAGATACAAATGTAGCAAGCCCCCCCAAATGATGTAATAATTGATCAAGCGCAGGCGTTAACGTTTCATTGGCATATGTATCACATGCAACCAAAGAAACAAGGATATCATCATCGTGTGCCATTAAACGTGCCTTAGTTGATAGGTGTGCCTTTAAATTTTAATGTATATGTACTCACAGCATCTTCAGCGGCACCTTCAATTTCTGCTGTCATATTAGATTGAATCTTGACATCACCAGATATCGAAACGCCTTCTTTATATTTAACTGAAAACATTATCGTCTCCTCTATATTAGCAGTAATATCGTTGAAATCAAGGCCTTGGTGTTCTAAAATTATACCTAACCAATCGATAAAGATACCTTCAAACGGTTCTGGTGCAAAAGTAACGCTCATTTTTCCTTTACGATCTAAGCGATAGGTACCGGCGAGTTGGGTGTTTGCCTCATCGATAACCAAAATACCCATCGCAGGGACAAACGGTGAAGCATGTGGACCAAACCAGACGGTACCCGACCGTGATAATTTTTCACTAAATGATGCTATTTTAAATGAGACAGCTGTCTCAAGATCCCAAGCTGTTGCAGATAAAACCACCTTCACACCGATCTCTGGCAACAAAGTCGTTTCTGAAACTGCATCTGCAAAGCGAGATTGCACAATAATTTCATAAAATCCTTCCGGCATATCAACACCGGTCGACACCTTTAAATTGAATTTTTCTGTTTTACCAGGTTTTACATTACCAAGCGCATAAACGTGCTTACCCAGTGGTATAACAATATCATCCCCATCACCTACAGGACGGGCGAGTGCTGTCATTGTTATCGTCTCTTTTTTGCTGGTTGAAATGTTACCCGTATTGGTGATCAACAGTTGTGCCTCACCTTTGGTTATTTGACTGAGTGGTACCGTTGTTGGTATTGATACTTTGCCAACTTCAACTGCTACGTTGATATATGGAGCACTAACGTGTATCTTTTTTTGTACATCAATCTCTAAAGCAATATCACCATAATCACACCAAACAAAAATATCATAGGTGCCCTCTGCAACTGTTTCGGGTATCTGTGGTTTTAATAAATACTTTTTCTTTTTAGTTCTTTTTACCTTGCCAAACTTAACCTTTGATTTAGATAACGACAATGCGATGTCATCACCTCCAGCTGTTGGACGGGCGATAACCGTAAAGGTTAACGACGCTGTTTTAGGTGTCGTTATATTACCACTATTGCTCACTGCAACGCTTATCGCTGCGTTGACTTTTTGACCAGCTATCGTCACTGATGGAAATACGACCTTGGTTTCTACTAACGCTATGTCGACGAATCTATCCTCAACAGTAAGGGTATAATCCTCAACAAATGCTTCAGTACCATCAACCTGGGCAACAATTTTATATGTCCCCGCAGCAATATCCTTAGGCAAAGTTATTTTGGATTCACATTTTTTTGTTTTACCAACCTTTAGTTTACTTAATGTGCAGTTTTCTTTGTGACCTATCAATAGATCAGTATCTGTCAAAATGTTACGTGCATAAAAGAGGACATCAACGACTTCCCCTTTTTTAAACGGTGCATTACTGACGTTCTGGATCTTTGCTTTTAATGATAATTTTATACGCTTACCTGAAACCACAGTGGTTGGCAATTTTTTACCAACAACCGTTAATGCATAATCTGCACCCTCTTCTGGTTCGATATTTAGATCTGTATTTGGATCGACATTTGAATTTGTAACTATCGGTGGTACGAGATTTACAACAACAGTACCGGTCATGTTATTGTGATGATGGCAAATATAGTTAAAGGTCCCTGCGGTATTAAATGTATATGAATAAGTCATGCCGACTGATATATTGCCAGAATCTAGTGGGTTTAATAGCTCAGGTGTTGTTGAAGAAACGGTATGATCAACATCTGTAGCTGTCCATGTCACAGTATCACCTACCTGTATCGTATGCGTAATGCCAACGGCACTTCGGTGCCAATCAATCGGTATTGTTTCTCCATCGACCCTTCTTTCATAACCAGCATTTTCGTTGAGGACCTCTTTCACCACACCAAAACCAGGGCAAATAAATGAATGATCAGATACAAATCCAATACCCCAATGATATATATAACATTGATGATATGGGCCAGCACCTGTTGATAATTGTGGTAACTCAACATCTACCACTGCAACCCCGCGTGGTGTATCATTCAAAAACTGATACGTAATACCAGCAATAGGATTTAAAGGAAAAAGGATGACCGCGGCGCTACTTGTTTCTACAAAATCATTAAATACGTGACCATCTAGCTTGGTGAGATAACCAAATACACGAATATTACCATCAACATCTTCAGCAATAGTGACTGTTTCTTCTTCGATACGCCCTGAAGCCCCAACACCGTAGTGTCGTAATAATAAACAGTTCACACCCAATACCGTTTCTTTACCGATTATCGACCAAGTAAACATGTCGCCAGCAAGATCACCATAACCATAAATTGTATAGCTATCTCCCACTTCAAATAACCCAAGCCATGGATTGGTAATCACATCAGAAAAATGATCAAATACCGCTAGATCACTTGAAGCAATCGTACCATCTGCCATTATTTCAAATGCAAATACATTACCCTGTGTACTTTTAATGGCACTCATATGATTGATAGATTCGTCTACAATACCATATGCATACGATATTTCTGCGACATAGATGTGATCACTCAGCAACGCATCTGTCGCTATCTCAAATGACGTGATGTTGGGATCAGTCAAGGTATTAATGGATATATCATCAGCGGTTTCCGAATGTATCTCTAAAATAAATTCAGCGCCCATATCAGCTGATGCCGGAGCCTCAAGACCGGCAATAAGCGCCGAAGGCGTCCAGTGGACAGTTACAAAACTATCGTCTTGAATCCGTGCTACGGAGGTGACACTCGGTAACATCTCTGGAAATAACAGCATAGCGGTAAAGGACGTCGTTTTTAATGCTTGGGTGCCATCTGATAAATCTACTGTAAATGTATAAGTGCCCAAATCTTTGTATTTCTCAAAAATTTGTGATTGGGTTAAATCTCCGTCATAAAAAGACCACACTTTCCCATCAAACGTCAAATCAAGGGATGCCACCTCAGAACCGGCAGGCGTAGCGACAGATATAGCATCTATTTGCGGTGTCCCACCATTACCCTCAAGAAAAACATCTAGGGCATATCGGACTGTATCGTTTTTGAGATATTTGCAAAATGCGACCTTAAAATCTTTAACGGCAAATTGGGTATCACCCTGTAATTGGCCTATAAAGGTGGTTAAAAATAAAATAAGGGTAATCGCTGAATATTTCATATCATTTCTTTTGTATTATGTGCTATATAGCTACGACTGAGCCGTATCAAATTAACAATAACATATAATAATACAAAAGGTAAATAATAAAATTGAGACTCTAGGCTATAACCTGTGGCCAATCACCAGATTCATCTTTGCCATCATCTAATTGTTGTTGCGTGAAGCGCATGCGTGATTTGACCCGTTGTAATTCACGTAAATAGATCGCTTCAGCAATCTTTTTGGCTGCTTTGGGTTGAGATGATGCAGACATAGCGATTTCAAAATGTTGTTCCCCGACATCCATTCGATATAATGCGGTAATCAAAGTATCCATTTTGTTTTGCATTAAATATAATACCCGCATCGCAAGTATACCGACCAATGTTTCTTCATTTAACGCGACACCTGAAAATGCATCATCTTCGACGTGCCACTGCTCAATCAATTGTGCTTTTAATAATGTAAGTTCTGAAGCATTGTTATTGTGCATTGTTACCTACTTAATATGCCCACGCACCCACGGTGTACACAAAACGATAGATTACGCAGTACACTCTGATGAGCGCTGAAAATAGCCTAAAGCTTTAAGCCCTTTACTAATCAAATGAGATGCTTTCGATTTATTAAGCGTATATAAATGAATACCAGCAATGCCATTATCTAATAACCCTTTACATTGGTTAATCGCAAAATCGATGCCTACGCTTTCGACTTGATCATCTGAAACATCGTTAATCGCAGAAACCAATTCCTCTGGAAAAGTGCACCCACTCATTGATTCAAACCGCGCCAATTGGTTTCTATTAGTCACAGGCATAATCCCGGCAACCATTGGCATCGTGACGCCTGCAGCGATGGCTTGCTGACGAAAACGATAAAAAATATCATTATCAAAGAAGAGTTGTGTCACAGTAAAATCTGCACCAGCATCTTGTTTAAGTTTTAGGTACCCGATGTCTGAGGCTAATGAATCAGATTCTAAATGTTTCTCAGGATAACAAGCACAACCAATAGCAAAATCATATCTTTCTTTGATAAACGCAATGAGATCTGAACCATGGGCAAAGCCATCGGGATGCGCCACAAAACCGTCAGACCCTTGCGGAGCATCGCCACGCAATGCCATAATTGCCTTGACATTATTTGCCGCTAATTCATCGAGAACTTTGGCAAGGGCTGCTTTGCTGTGGTCTACACAGGTAAGATGTGCCATCGTGTGAATATTAAGTTCATTTTCGATACGCGCAACCAAAGATATGGTCTTATCACGCGTTGTGCCACCTGCACCATATGTCACTGAAACAAAGTTTGGGGCAATATCACGCATGCAACCTAATGTTTGATATAATGAAGCCCACCCTTTGGGTGTTTTGGGTGGAAAAAACTCATACGATATCGTTGGTTTATTGTGAAGTTGTTTAAAAGGCATATTTGATTATTTATTTTCTTCTAAAATCGTCTCATTAATGTTATACAATAAGCTTGTAGGCTTTGCTTAAAGGGCGCCGAACTTACGTCATTACGCATAATGTACTTTGATGCCATTAAATCGCAACACATTTATTGTATAATAAGCACTTGGGAGAGGCAAAGATTTATATGCACTGTTGCATAAATCGTAAATGCATATAAAATTTCTTCAACGTCGTACTAATACTTAAGTCGTCATAACTATAAATTTTAAATAAGCGTATAACATCATGAATATCGCATTAACAGGTGCCACAGGTTTTTTAGGGAGACATATCGGCAATGAATTGTTGTCTCAAGGGCATACCTTGCAGTGTGACAAAAGAACCGATAGTGATCTTGGTGGTTTTATCGACAACGATCGTATCACTTGGTTCGATAGTACGCTAGACAATAGCGATTCATTTATACCGTTGATTCATAATGTTGATGCTGTCATTCATGCAAGTCTAGACTGGCATGGCGCGAAAACGGGAGACATAATTACTTTTTGCCAAAATAATTTGATCGGCACCCTCAAGCTGATGACACTCAGTTTTGAATCTGGTGTTGAACGGTTTATTTATATTTCATCTTGCGGTGTACATGACGTGATCCTTGATGATCGCAAACTCGATGAAGCACACCCACTCTGGCCCAATAATCCATACGGTGCCTTAAAAGCAAGTATTGAAGCTTTCATCGCCAGCTATGGCTTTGGACGTAATTGGCAAATATGTTCATTAAGGCCTACCGGCATCTATGGCCCTAGGCGTCCCATCGAAAGACAAAAATGGTATCGCCTTATCAAAAAGGTGATGCAAAATAAGACAATATCGACCTCTGGTGGTGGCAAAGAGGTGCACGTCACTGATTGCGCACGCGCTGTCAATATATTACTCAATGCAAACAATACCGCCGGCCAGATGTACAATTGTTACGACCATTATATCGCTGACCAAGATATTGCCGTTATTGCCAAGGAGATCTTGGGCGCAAGCTCAGATATTATTATGCGTAACCAAGGATGTAAAAACCAAATCGACACAACAAAAATTGAAGCATTAGGTATGACCTTTGGGGGAAAACCGTTACTTAGGCAAACCATCGCAAATTTGATACAACAAATAGAAACAACCACCTTATAACACACCAATCAGCCGCCCACCAGCTCAATAGACACGATTATTTTATTCACTATTAAAAGCTTCCCGCCAACAAGGCGCTTCTGTACTTGATATGCCCAAAGCAAGTGAAGCACCTTGTGGCAATTTTAATATAAAAATATGTTTACCAATCCAGCCAAATTTTCCGATGCCAATAGTTTCTTTAGTTACTTTGATCTCTTTGATTGGGCATTTTGTTTTAGTACCTAATATGGTGCAGGTAATCAAAGTGCCATTAATGATTTGCGCTATTCCTGGCGCACGAAGGCCATCTTTACATATTTCGCATATGCTTTGCACAACAGCATCATCTGATGATATTTTAGCTAACATTCTTTTCTGCTTTTTAGTCATAAAAAAACTAATGAAAAACAAAACACCTAATATTACAACTAGGGTAACGGTGATTTCTATAACTACTTCCATTGAATTGACGCTCCTCACAATATAAATGTTTCAAGCTTTATAAATATAACATTGAAATCAGCGGTCACGATCCATCGGGATCTGTCTGAATTGAGTGGTTATGCCACGAGCAGGACACGCTGTCCTGCTTACGAATACGTGATCTTCTTAAGAATACTAAGTGATGCAATGCCTCGTAAGCAGAGCTACCAGCGCTGCTCGTAAAATGCAGTTTTGATACTAATACATCAAAATCATATAGACACTCAATAACCATAAAATCAGCAGTGCGCCGTAGGCTGATCTGACTCGAACATTTGGTTATTTATTATAGCGGACAAACTGAGTAAGTCACCTTTAATTTCCCAATAGGTTTATGGAAGTTAAACCGAAAT
>Ga0255039_10000319_pt1 | contig 16064 bp, 4 predicted proteins | sample BC1_12_1_MG_FD_181713 | JGI IMG/M metagenome (GOLD analysis project Ga0255039, IMG submission 181713) | Seawater microbial communities from Strait of Georgia, British Columbia, Canada - BC1_12_1 | ecosystem: Environmental > Aquatic > Marine > Strait | place: Canada: British Columbia | collected... | reverse complement strand
CTGACAACCAAAGTACGTACTTTACGCAACCGTACGTAACCAGTGCGCCCAGCAGGTACGTAACCAGTGCTCCCAGCTCTGGCGTAACAAACTAAGACACTTAAGCCGTACGACAAATTGAAAATCAACCCCGATGCCTAAACTCGTTACAAGCAGGCCAGGATGGCCTGGTTACGAAGACGCAATGCCCTAAAGCATACTACGCTACTCCAATATCACATTTGTAGTTGTTCCATTATCTATCACCAGATGTTCACTAGGATCAATTCTCGTATCTGTCACGATATTCCCTATGCCGCTTACATTTATTGCATTGGCTGAATATATCCCAATTTGCAAGGCGGGGTCTGTATACACAGACCAAGCTGATGACGTATTTTCGATGGTATTATTTGATACCGTACAATCTTTGAGGTAGGTCAAAAACATCCCTTCGTCTTTTTGATGATCGGTAATGGTATTGTTAATGATAGTTAAGTATTGGCTATAGTACCCTGTTACTGGATCTGGTGCCGTATTGCCTTGATCAAGCGTTGTACGACTCATAATGCCTCGCCAGGCGGGATGAATGATTTGGTTGTTTTCGATCAAACCGACATCCATCATGCGACATTCTGAAGCGCTTTGCGATTGGCCGCTGATATTTATACCGACATTACCGGCGTAGGCAATGGTGTTACCTGTGATCCACGAACGATCGGTATGAACCCAGCACGAATTCCGAAATGCACCAGTGACAGTATTATTACGAAAAACCATATTAGAAGCTAACGGATCAGCTGCTTCACCGCCGCCGATATGGACGGCGTCGTCTCGGGTATATTCAAAGGTATTATTTTCATACCAGCCGTACCCTGAAAAATGATTCACACCGCCCGAAGCTGAGCCCATGATCCTGCCCCCACTACGGATAAAGTGATTGTTAATTGAGCGGGCATACAAACATCCGCTACCGCGTGCTACGAAATACCTTCCTCTACTAGCGAGCGTGGTCACGTTATTGGCGACAAAGTCTGTGACGTTATTAAATAAACTAATGATATCACCGCCCCTGTCTGGCACTGGCGCAGAAACAAAGTAATCACCATTATTTAGCGCATCTCTGACATAACCAAAACCAGTACTACCGGTAAAGTTATAGGTATTGTTACCTTGATCGGCCTGCGCCCACGTCTCTACGGTATCATAGCCAACCCCTTGACTGGTGATATTTTGTTGATGCGCGCCGCTGAGCGCGTACCCTTCACTCACGGCAGCTGCTTCTGTAAAATTGCCATAAACAGCAGGATCGACTGTTACGGTAAAGGTATCGTTATTTTTATCTAGATTGCTAATCACACCACCAAACTGACAGAGTGAATCATTTTCATAATCAATGGTGATATCTTTAACCTGAATATGATCCTGCGAGTCAAGCAGTAAAAACCCGCACCGCGGCGGCACCGTTGCGATGGTCGCGCGAATGGTTAAGGTGCTGCCGCGCCCATTGATGATAAAATTGTCTTTGCCTGGTTCATACAACAAGTAATCATCGGCCGGGTCTTGCGTAAGCGAAAACGAATGATTTATCGGAAAGCGCAATTCACCTGCCTGCAGATGTGTATTGCCATAATCTGCGACTTGGGTAAATTTTGTTTGTATCTCACTCCAATCGTCAGAAGTCAAAACATCAACAACATAGGGGTGGCCAATGGTAAAAGCACTCACATCACTCCAAGGAGATTTAAACCCATTTTCATCGATATACCGCACGCGCCAGTAATAAGTATCATCCTGAGCAAGCGCAAAATCAGGACTATAAAAGTTTAGAAAGGCAGGCAGCGTATCTTCGTCAATCAATGTGGTAAAGTCCATGGCATCATCAATTTGAATTGTGAAATGACCAGGACATGGTTTGACCCCATCATTGGTCCATTCTAAATAAGGTATCGTAAGATAAACAGTTTCACTCTTTATCGGTCTCATAAGTTTGGGCACCATCGTAGGTTGCAACCAACTGCCATTGAGCCATGCATTGCCTAGCGCGATCAAGTGCTCTGGCGAATACAATATATCCCATTGATCAGCTATGGTCGTAAAACAATGTAAGTCGGCGGTATCGTCATAAGTCGCTTCACTACTCATGCCCGATGCCAAACCGCTACCATTGATGGCGGTGACTGCGTAAACATAAGTTTGACTCGCAACAATATCACTATCAACGTAATGATTTAAATCGGTATTAATCAAATGAGTATATGACCCACCAGCAGTTGCAGAGCGATAAACACCATAACTGACGACACCATCACCACTTTGATCTGCCCAATCTAACATTGCATTACCACTGCAATTATGCGTCACTACAAGCCCCGTTGGTACTACAGGTGTAGCAACGTTCGATGTCACAACCACTAACTGTGGTTGATCATCTACCCCGGCCTCTCGGGAATGATATGTAATTAAATCAGTGCCATCTGAAATGACCACAGCAGAGATCACTTGATCGCCGCCAAGTTCAGCGGTTACTTGCGACAAGAGATCAAGCGTGAGCCATTCGCCAAAAGCTGGTGCACTGATCACATCAAGTAATGCACCTGCGGCTGGTTTATTGTTCCATTTAATGGTTGTTTCACCCCAACTATCATCGGAAACAAAGTGCACACCATGACTGTCGTTATCACCATCGGTCGATGCCACTTTTAAACGGAGATGTGCCGAGACCACATGACCTGAAAGCGCAGACAAATCAAAACGGAGATAACTCTCTCTACTAAACGTTTCATTACCGTTATCGGTTTTACATTTAAGCTCAGTCAATAAACCATAGTTGCCATTAACAGAACTCCCCCCTTTGACGTATGCATCTGCAACTGCCATTAACGCCACGCCGATCTTTGCAGAAACAACTACGATTTCATTACTATAAACTGATGCATTCCCCGCATGCGCTATCGCAGTAACGACATAATAATAATCATTCCCATGAATCACATTGATATCGATATGATTACTTGCAGTCGTATTTAGTAATGATTCATAAGGGCCACCTTTTTGCGAGCTACGGTAAACGGTATATCGCGCTGCACCAGCAACATCTGTCCAATCTAAAGCAATGCCACCAGTTTCCCAAACAAGTGACAGGACCGGTGGCGTTGGCAAAGTAATTGGACCACTTGAAGGCGGCGCAGATGGTGGATAGTTCGCAGGTGCAACATAGTTGATCGACGATGTGCCATCAACTGTCACGTAATTGGCAAGGTTCGCACCATTACCGTTTCGGGTAGTACTACCAAAGAGCCATGCATTTCGGGAATTATCCAGATCAATAATGTCGCCTATCATGTTGATCCAATCAACACTATCAAGGGTGATTGAATTGGCGTCCAAGCCATAAACTTGCGTACCATCCAAGGTGGTATTAATAATTTTAGGATTAATGGCTGAACGAAGATTAACCTTGGCATAATCGACTGAACCGACAACGGAATCTTCCAACACAAAACTTCTTGCCCGGGTCGGATGAAACTGTTCATCAAATTCGGTACTGAGGTGCACATCCTCAAAATCACAATCGATAAAATGAACAGTGGTGCGGAGGCGGGTCGTACCACACTTAGTACCGACATCGGTTGAGGTGCAGTTTCTTACAATGGTATCGCGATTGTAAAGTTCTTCGTTAATCACAACATCATCAACGACAATACCAGGCAAGTGTGATTCCAGCGTCACTTCAAAATAACCGTTAGGGTCTTCTGCGCCGACAGCAGTAATACGCAACATACCACGTAGATGTGTTTGCCCCTCGGTCCAAATGCTCACCCAATCACCTGCCGCATATAAATAAGCAGACTCCCCCATTTCTAATGTGAGCGTTTTCCCGCTCACTGCCATCACATCTTGCCGTCTGGTAAAAAAAGCAAACAGGTCATCATAAAAAGCGGAGGCATGCCAATCGCCATCTTCGATCATGTATCCCCAGCGACTGCTCTGTACATATGAATAACCGCCCCGCCAACTCCAGTACAACTCTGTCTCTGGGTTTTTCATCAACAAATCGACGTTGGAAAAAGTGACCGGTCCAACATTACGCATGGGACAAGGGCCATAATGTGGCGCTTGATACATCAATATATTACTCACCGTCACACGTGCACTATCTGTGACTAAAATGGTATAGTTGCCCCTTTGCCCATACAACAGATCAGGCACAACCATCTCGGTGGCGCCGTCGTCGACCGCATTTTGCAGTCGCGGTTGCATGTTCACCCCATTGGCTTTTTCTGGCACCTGTAGTCGAATTTGACGCGGGTCACCATTGGTTGCCATTGATTCGATATAAATATTTTCGCCAGAGCCAGTTCTTAGGCCGGGGCCATCGGGCACAAAGTAACGGCCAAAAAATGGGGCACTATCAGGTAGCGTGTTTGCGCCCACAGCTGGTATGCTATATCGCGCCGGTACTGTGATATCGATGGTGCGGTTGGCCACATCAATGTTTGTAATGGTTCCTTGATAATACGGGTAAGGATCATAGTCAACGACAAACCCATCGACCTGAATATTTTCTGAACGACGAATAGAAGCGAGCTTATCAGGCGGACGCAACATCAGCGTAGCACCGTTTCCTTGCATTTTGATGTTGCTGGTATCTTCTAGGTCAAAGACATTGTCGATATTTGAATTACTGGTATCACCAATCACACGGTAAGTCTTTGCCCCATCAAAGGTCACTATACCGCCACCGGCGGTTTTGGCTGCGATCACTGCGTTTTGAATGGCAGCATAGTCGTCGGTCACACCATCACCCACGGCGCCGTAACTGGCAACATCAAACATCGGCAAACCAACAAACGTCGGGGTACCAAACGCAATTTGATAACCGACGCGATATGTGCCGCTACCAGGGGTGACCTTCACAGTGATGGTATCACCTGGAGAGACCCCTTCTATACGCATTTCAAATCGAGTCACTTCACCAGAAGGGGCATACAATGCCTTAAGCTGCTCACTCTCATTTTTGAATATTTCTACAATAGCATCAGAACCGTTGACCACTGCTATCCACGCCATGCCAATTTGATAGTCGCCACCTTTGTCTGCTAGAAAAGTCCAACTATTGGGTAAAGTCGTATATGACTGTTCGACCAAAAAGTTTTCAAAGTTGTTATCATACTCGGTATAAACCACCAGTTGGGGTCTATCACCGACCGCACCTTCGCGGCTATGGTAACTCACAAGGACTTCGCCATCTGAAACAATCGCTGTAGAAAATAGGCCATCACTTGTGCGTTGGTTTTCAACATAGCCAGTGACATCAAGTTCAAGCCACTCGCTGACATTAGGATTTATCGCCGAATCCATTAAAGCACCTATCGCAGGCTTGTTATGCCATGATAATGTTGATTCTATCCAGGTATCATCACCCACAAGGTAAGCAGCGTGCGTATCGCCTGCGCCATTGGTGGTACTTACTTTTAAACGGAGCGTAGCTGAAACGACACGGTTTGTTATTGATGACAGATCAAAGCGCAGAAAAGACTCACGGGTATAACTGGGCGTCACTGAGGTTTTGCATTGCAACACCACATCATCACCCCTGAGATGATTTGCATACGATCCCCCCTGTACATAGGCGTCGGCAACAGGTGGCATAACAACCGATGTCGTCGCTGCATCGACTGTTGCGGTGAACATGGTGATGCAACACCACAATATTATGAATGACCTTCTCATGCTCATCTCTAACTTTGGTACAAAGGTGATTGATAACCCAGTAGACGCCGGCGCAGTAGGATAACCCATACGCGCAAACATTGTTTACTATTTTAAGTACAATTATACCATTCAGGCCTATATCTATCCACCCCATATTGCGACAACTAATCACCAAATTACGAAAGCAAAAGGTAATCATCGCTGCTAGCGGTGATCGGATACACTTACAAACCTTGAGCTCAGCTACAAATTGCATTCAAACACCGGGACATCAGCTCGAGACGATCACACCATAAGCATAAATGATCTGTTTTGTTTAATTTCCGCTTTGGCGGAAGACAAATTGCCCGTTGGCAATTTGGGGTGCGATTACATTGCTTCGCGCGATACCAACTCAACACAGAGCAGGTTACATTGCACCCAGCACTGCTGAGTTTGTTGTGAAATTTTGGCCGTCTGCTCTGACACCTGAGAGATAATACAAAAATCTGGTATTCACATCTGGCATATGTTTCGAAAATTCGTATGGGTAAGCATCATCGGTATATTGATACCAACTACCGTCGATCTTGTAATGAAAGGTCACTTCAGTCACCTGAGTCACTGTCGCTGGTGACCAAAGATAAACATCCCAGGCATCTGGGTTCATCTGAATCGACGCCCCACGCCCTACTTCGCCTGTATTACTTGCGCACGCGCTGTAACCGGGATAAGCGCCAGCTTGTGGTGGCACATGGGTGATGTGTGATTCCACCTCAATATCACACCCTTGTAATGTGAGCACCACCAGTTCTCTTGCTGCCAGAGTTATATCCACACTGCCAGCAACCAAAGGCAGCGTCCCTGCCGGGATATCATTTTTGATCAAATCGACCGTCGTCACAGCGATCGGGTCAAAGCCAAGCACCCCATCATTAAAAGTAATCGTCACCGATTCCGTTTGTTTATTTTGATTGGTCAAAATAAGTTGCAGCGCTGTCTCATCATGTGCCAACAAGTAATTAATCTGCGGATTGCTCACCGTGACGACATCGCGACTAAACCAGAGCCACTGATTTTCGTGCCCATAAACCGCCCCCGGTTTGTGCCCGTAAATCAGATTATCAAAAAAGGCATAACCATTTTGTCTTTGCGAGGGAAAGTTAATATTACCATTTGATTTGTAAAGCGCCTCTGAAACCAGATAGTCAATCGTCCACGTTAAATGCGGCACGATGTGATGGTAATAGATCAACGACACATCTGGCCCGACATACGGATAATCAGCTTGTTGAATCAGGTCAGTAAATCCGACATTGTAGTAGCCCGGATAGTTACTGGCGCGACCAACCACGGCATTTCTGGCATACGTTGCAAACGTCTCATCGTCACTGTAATGCGCCAGTCGTAAAAACGCCGGGCCCCACGGTGTTTGGTTGATCATGCGCCCGGCTTGATCTGGCCGTATGTAGGTTCTGTTTTGCTCCCAGGTGAGCCCGATGGGCGACACTTGCCACCTTGGCACCTGGTGTTCAGATACATCGCCGGGCGAGCGGGGGAACCCTAAACGTTCACGCACAGCCCCTTTCCACAAGAGACTATCACCATGATCTCCGATATATGCATTATCTGGATGGACGGTGATTTCCTGATCGGACACTTTGGGATAACACCACGTCTCCGGCATCAATTTTTTGGCCCCCGCCATTGCGCCCTGTAGGTAATTGGCATCACCGGTATGTTCATACATCCAGAGCAACCCCTGCCATTGGGGTAAAAATCCGGTCAAAAAGAACGACGTAAATTTGTTGTCTTCAGGCTCTGGTAAATTAACATACAGGTCTGCCTGAATCCGTGCCGCTTGTAACGAACCCAAATCATTGGTGAGCAGGTAATGCGCCAGCCAATCTTCAAACACACCGCTGTTGTGTGCCGTTGAGATATCAATAACATCCCCCCCCGGGGTTGCCAGATCATAATAGTATGGGGTAAACTGTTTAGACATGTTGTAATACTGGCTAAAGTGCATGGTACCAAAACCAACCCTTGGCCCGGTATACCCCCCAATATGATTATACCCGGTCGCCCACGGTACATTGCTAAAGTGTGCTTTGTTCCAGGCGAATACCGTTTCCATCGCTGGCAAGGCCCGCTGGCGGTAGATCTCATTATTGCCTGTTAAATAATAGAGCGACAGATAAGTCATCGGCGTACTGTGCGTGACTGCATTTTCACCCTCAATTTGATATGGCCCTTTAGGCTCGGTCCACCAACCGCCATAGGTGTCGTCCATGACCAGATCTATAATATTAAGTGCCGTCTCGGTGAGGTTATTGGCATGATTCTTTCGGTAATCTGTCACCTCAAATATATCATCTGCTACAACACGATAACCACCATAGAGATCAGCGGCGGTCAACAATAATTGAACCGTTGCGGTCACTGTTTCTCCGGCATCGGCAGCAGCTTCGGGCGTCCCAGGTACCGGACTGTACATCACCGGCTGGGCATTGCCAGCGAGATTACGTAGCATAAAACAATGTTTGGATTTATGGGGATCTGGCCATACATATGGTTGCGCATTGGCATCGAGGGTTAACCCGGCAACGATATCAAGATCATTTTGTTTAAATGATATCATACTGATCGGTGTCGGCATGATGGTATCGAGAGACGATATACAAGTGTCCGGAAGGCGTTTACCGTTCCAGCGCATAGGCATCAAGAGCTCAGTGATGTTTGCCAACGGTTTATTAAAGAAACTATGATACCCCAAACCATAGTCACCTGGTGCGACAGGGGTAAACTGCATCGATAATGTCGCATATTTCTGACCTGCATCGAGTTGCCAGGTCGCATTCAATGTGCCCTCAGGTTCAGGATGAAAAGTGAGTGTCACCTTATTACCTGTTTGCAAAACGGTTTTGGGCAAAAATCGTAAAGGGCGACCGGCTGACCAAACAGCCTGTTTTATGAGTTTACTGTGTAGTGTCATGCCATTTGTTGGTATGGCGAAATCCATATTGCTGCTTTCCCATTGTGGATCCTGCTTACGCCAGTCGACGATGAGTGCTGTATCAGTGCCATGTACTACCCCATACGCTTCACTACCGGCATCTGTTTCAACTTGTAACCACCCACTATCGGTAGCAACAAAAGGACGCATCATAAACGTATTTACACCGTTATGGGTAACTGGGACAAATTCAAGTTTCAGATGTTCATTAGCGAGTGTTGCCCCAGGCTGCGCCGAGGTTTCCATAAAATCTAATGCAACAAAAGGATACACTTCATCTGTCAGATCAATCAGTGCCGGACCATTTTTGCTTGGTAGTTGCGCGCCGAATGTGCCGTCAGGGATCATCTCCAGATCACTGAGCAACATAATAGCATCAACGCGGGCATAATTTTTATCGAGGTCATGAATCGCCAGCAGTTGTTTACCTTTCTTTAAGTAGTAAGTGCCGCCATCTTCCCATTGCCAGTCGTCGAGACCACTGTCTGCGTAAGTTTCATCGAGCATCGTTCCATCGATCGAGAGCCGGAAACGGCGTACGCCAGGATCGCTACTGAAGTCAAGTGTCCGTACCCAAATGCGGTATGGGTTATCTGCAGGGATCTCAATGGCGGTCACCGCACTCGCCTCGGCGCCGCTGGGTTGGCCAAACAGGTAGCCACTTCCTGAATAGTATTTATTAGAAGTGTCGGGGATCCAGTCGCCATGAAACTGAAAATCTTCAGCCTCAATATAGATGCCTGTATCGTTGGCTAACCAATGATTCGAGACAAACGAAAAATCATTGAGATCAATCGTATCGTTCATATCAAAATCGTAAGCTGATTGATACGACGGGGAGAGATCGTTGCTCAACCATGCCGTGAGCCATTGCGACAAATCAAGGGCGGTGGTTGTGCCGTCGTTATCGAGATCGGTATCGGCAGTAAAACATGGTGCGCCAACCACATCACGGTACGCTGTGCCAATACGCAGTTCATCAATACAAGCTTCGCCGGAAGCCATAGTGACAACGACATTATCCATCGTAAGCCCTGACAATCCATCAGCGGTCGCATCCCAATCGAGAGGTTTCGTTAGAAAATTTACAGGGGTACCAACTGGAAATAACTTTATGCTGGCAGTATCATTGGCCAGTATAAATTCTGAGACGACCAGATAAGTTTCACCGACCACACATAACCCTGCAGCAGAAGTTGCAGTCACCGTACCTGCCTGTACGGTGACACTGCCATCGGCATTAAGCTCAACGGCCCATCTTTTATATTGTGTATCTGCCCAGAACGCTACATCAATATCGGCATCAGTCGTCGTTCTGGTTACCAGAAAGCTGAGATAATAAGCATCAGTAAATGCATTGGTGTTTAAGGTAAAAGGATTCTCTAAGTATCGTTGACTGGCAGCAAAATCATCTTGTTGCACCACACGACTACCGGCAGAGGCCAGTGTCGTCACAGGCAAGGTTGCGGGATAAGTGAGGCTGTTATCATCACCTGCAATCGCCAACCCGGCGTCGCTACTGTTTTGCCATGGCGTTGCCCAGCCATAGCTCCCTTCTGCTTCACCGCGACCATCAAGTTGCGTAGAGACCGCGGGATCATAAAGAAAAGGGTCATGGGCGATCATATCACCAATAGATAACGTCGCATAAGTCATAATAACCATGATGATTGGTCGTATTGATATGATATGATTCATTATTTACCTGGGACTTCTCCGCCGCGGCGGGCGGGCTGTACCCCAAATTTCCCATGCAATTTGTCTTGAGAAAATCGGAAATATAAAAAGTTATATGACCGTTTTAGGTTACCCACGGTGGGCTATTCTATTGTTGATAGTAGCCAATCTTCCGTAACATCTTCCAATGTATTGATATCATACCCATTTTGCCACAGCCGACCAAGTTCAGCAACATCAGCCATGTCTACTTTGGCGTCAAAGGTCAAGTCACCACTCGCAGTTTGAATGACCAACTCAGGATAATTACCAGAGGCCGCTTCTTTTGAATGGTAATCAACCAACACTATGCCGTTTGAAATCAACACCGTCGAAAAAACCTGATCACCTGCCTGTTCGCTTGCGACTTGATGGGTCACATCTAATTCGAGCCAACCACCTGCATCAGGATGTAAGGCAGTATCAATCATGGTTGTTTCTGCAGGTTTGTTGTTCCAGATAATCGTAGATTCACCCCATGAATCATCACTCACATAATAAGCGGTATGCATGTCGCCACTGCCGTTGGTCGCTGCTACTTTGATTCGCAAAATGGCACTGTCAATCGTGCCCGCTATCGACGACAAATCAAAGCGTAAATAGCTGCGCCGGTTATATAAAGACGTCTCAAGATCCGTTTTACATTTAAGCACCCCCTCTCCACCAAAGTTCATATTGGCAGAACCGCCCCCCATCACATACGCATCGGCATCAGGATGCACGATAAAATGTCTCCCTAAAAGTTTAAGTGATGGTACGCCCTCAGGATAACCAGACGGTGGCGCATAAGTTATCATCGAACCACCATCTTTTGCAACATAACCAGAAAGCCCTGACGTACTCCCGTTTCGGCTCGAATCACCAAACAACCAAGCGGTGCTTGCGCTCTTGAGATCGAGTATATCGCCACTACTGCCTGTCCAAGCGACATTATCGAAATAAATATTTTCAGCACCTGAATTACAAATGACTTCTGTATTATTAATCGTACAGTTTTTAAATAGGACCCCAAGTGATCGCGACACAGTTACCGCGCCATCTGTCGTACCGATGTAACACGCTTCAATAACTACATCCCGCGCACGCGGGGTGCCCAAACCATCGCTCCATTCAAACCGTAATCCAAAATCTTCAAAATGATTATTTTGCAAAAGCACATCTGTGCCACGAAAGCGAGTACTACTATCTTCTGTACCGACATTGGTCGTACGACTATTTCTGATCACGGTATTGCGATTAAGACTCTCTTCATGGAGCACAATATCGTTGGCGGTCACGCCAGCGGGTATCGATTCACACGTTACGGCAAAATTAGGGTTCGCCACATCTGTCGCACTGATCACGCGGGCCATGCCGCGAAATATACTTTGATCTGACGACCAGAAGCTCGCCCAATCGCCCGCTTGCCATAAAAAAGTTTCCCGTCCACCGTATGATGGCGTCAATGTCACAACATTACTATTGGTCGAAACGACCACCTGCCTTCTAGAGTAGAGGGCAAACGTATCGTCGTACATCGCTGCGCCGTCCCAATCACCCTCTTCGATCATGATACCCCAGCGCCCGTTTTTGATATGCATCCCATCACGCCAACTCACCAGCAATTCCGTTTCAGGATTCGGCGTTTTGAGATCGACATTAGAAAGGGTAATAGGGCCATGGTTCTGGGTGATGGTCAACCAAAAATGGCACATCACCGTAAAATGTAAATTGCTTAATTTGATTCGGGAACTGCTATAAATCTTGGTGGTGCCGTTACGATGCCCATACAAGTAATGCGGCACGACAAATTCGGTCGCATTATTGTCGTACGCATATTGCACGCGATCAACCATTGACACCCCATTGACCGTTGCTGGTACCTGTATCTGAATTTGACGCGCGCTGCCATTGGTTGCAGTTGATGCAATATAGATATTGTCGCCATGACCACTGCGCGCGCTTGGTGAGTCAGGGATGAAAGAGCGCCCAAAAACCGGTCCACGACCATTGACGCTACTGCCAGGTAATGACACGACCCCTGTCATGGGCTCCGGATATCGCTCCGGCACGGTGATATCAATGGTCATGTTCGCCACGTTGATATCGGTGATAATGCCTTGATAGTATGGTTTGGTATCGTAATCAATCGTGAAGCCGTCGATCTCGATATTTTCTGCATATTGAATATCTGCAAAACGGTCGGGCGGATGTAACGTAACCGTTGCGCCATTGCCCTCAATTTTGATATTGTTCACGGTGTTAAGATCGATGAGTGTCTCGACGGCAAGGGTACCGAGTCCCACAGTGCGATACGTTTTAGATCCGTCAAAACGGACGATGCCGCCACCGCCGTTTTTGGCTGCTGTCACTGCCAGTTGGATTGCCGCAAAATCATCGGTGGCGCCATCGCCTACGGCGCCGTAATTGGCGACGTCAAAGATCGGTAAACCATCGAACGTTGGGGTACCCAATGCTATTTTGTAACCTGCACGATAAGTGGATCCGTTGGGGGTTATGGCAACGATGATTTCATCACCGACGATCAACCCTTCCAGTCTGGTTTCGAATCGTGTCACTTCACCGACAGCGGCATAAAGCGCCTTGACGCGACTTGTGCGATTAATGAATATCTCCACTGCAACATCGCCACCGGAAAGGACCTCGATCCACGCCATGCCGATTTGGTAATCACCCGCTTGCGAGACGGGATGCGTCCAACATCTTGCGGTACTTGTCACTGGTTGATCAATGGTGTGAATGGTTGTGGCTAATGTTTCGTTTATGCTTACTGTAATTAACAGCAGGGAAATAAATATTAAAGATAAACGATCCGTTAAATAATTCATGCTTGGTATCCAAACTAACTTACATTAAAGGTAATCATCGCTACCAGCGGTGATCGTATACACTCACGACACCGGAGTGCAGCTACAATTTGTAATCAAACACCGCTACATCAACTCGCCACGATCACACCTAAGCAGGTGCGATTACATTGCTTCGCGTAATACAATATCGACACACCACGCGGGGCATATCATCTCATTTTTATTTATTTATAAACAAAAAAGCCCTGATCTTAAATAGACCAGGGCTTGTATTACTTTTTTTACTGCATAACGATATAAATATTATGCTTTTCTTCTACGACGGATTGCTGCAATGCCACCTAGCCCTAATAGTGCCATTGTTGCAGGTTCAGGGACAACGATGCCAGCAACGGCACTATCCCAATCGGTCGCCAGACGTATTTCGTCATGACGGGCACCACCAGCAGCTTGCCCACTACCATTGGTTAAAAAGCGAATCGACTTGACTGTAATCCCTGTAGCTAACGCATGAGACACCTGCCATGTTGGTTCATTAGCAAGTGTTGCAGCATTACCATCCGCTTCAATCAGTGACGCATAAATATGAGTATCTGTACGTTTCATCGCCAGTAAATAAGTCGTATCTTGTGCAAAGGCGTTAGCGAGTGTCGTACCTGAATTGTACGATCCAGAGCCGGCATTGGCAAACAGTGTCCCATTAGAAACACCAAAGACACCACGGACATTACCAGCGGCACTTTGCGCATCATGAAGCTGTACGCGCATATCAATGGTATTGGCGCCACCACTATATGAACGAATCAACGACGTATAATAAAGTGTATCAGGACCTAAAGCCACAGGTGTGGCAAGGTCACGTGTATTGCCTTTGCTTGATTCAGACCAAACGTGCGTACTGCCATCGTTATACAAACCACTATTTGCCTGTCCAAAATAAAGACTTAAGCCCGACCCACTATTTGTGAGACCAGGGACACCAGTGGTATCCCAAGTGCCTAACCAGCCGGTACCATTATCATTGGTTGTCAACGTTAGGTTTTCACCAGCATTATAGTCAAAATCTTCATACGCATTCAATGCACCATTTGCATTGACAGACATACCAAGACTACCCAAGGCAGCAACAGCACCACCCAAAAGGAAATTTCTTGTTTTCTTTACGATCGTTGTTTTACACATTTTAGAACTCCTAGAATACATTTTCCATTTTTGGTCATCTTAAACGACGCGTTTAAGTGCCAAAGACTCATTTCTATAACGGGCTGCCGAGATATGGCAGAATGATGTTTTATTAGAACATTTTATTATAGGACGATTTTACCAATTACCGTATTAAAAAGAACCCCATAATGCGTTATTCCACCACCACATTGCGAACATTGAGCATTTGAGTCAAGCTTTTGGGTAAAACGCTTAGTATGCTTGAGAACATTAAACGTCCTAGGCCCATACACACACAAAAAAAAACCCTGATCTAAAAATAGACCAGGGCTTATATTACTTTTAAACGAACTTACTATGCATCATTATTCAATAGTAAGTACTTCCAACCATGACGCAGCCAAAGCTTTCAGATCATCAAGGTCGACCTCTTCATTGGCATCATCAATGTTTGCGTCTGAATCGACTGGTAATGTTGCAGTACCAGCACCCTTGGCAAGGAAGACGATCTCTGCATGACTCAATGCTCTGTCATACACCATGAATTCATCCATCGCACCGTTATAGAATAACGATTGACTGCCGATACCTGCTTTGTCGAAACAACCGATAGCGAAGTATGCGATACCTGCCATTGATCGTACTGCTGGTGCGCTATCTACCCCAGTCGTAGGTCCACCAGCTGACACATTGAGCTGAACATTATCAGCAACCAATACCCCATTCAAATAAATCTTCTGAGTACCAGCTCCGTTGTCTTTGGTCATCGCCATGTGATTCCACTTACCAAGGTATTCATCGTTCTCAGGATTTAACCAGACGGTTTCTTCCCAACCATAAAACCATGAAGGCCAACCTGGTAGCGGATTATCAAGGTGACCCGACTCAAATACAATACCCTCATCTGTCCATGGCAGATTTAAGGCAAGGATATGCCCTAAGCCCACAACTGTAGAACCATGAAAAGCAATTTGTCGCGCAGCGGTATTGGCTGCATCACCATATACCCACATACTCACGGTCACTTCATCATCGACTGTGGCAAACGCCGTAGCGGCATCAGAGACGATGATCGAACTGGCACCATCAAATGTGACGTAGCCCGAACCATCTCGGGGATAACTGTTATCCCAGATTTCTGAACTTAATGTACCGTCATAGCTACCTGTTTCATCTGCAGCAGTCGTGCCGCTGACTTCATCAAACTTATAATGGATACGTAAGCCAGAACTACCTGGATCAACGGCCACCACTTGTTGTCCGGTCATACCAAAATCTGCGGCAACAGTTGCGTGATCTTCTAGATCAATACGACAGTCATCATTGGTATCAGCACGATTTGCGTTCGCTAAGCCAGCAAGACACCTTGAAGTGTACACAGCCACATTACAAACCTCAACCGCCCCAGAACCGCCAGCACCAAAGCCTAAATCAACGGTCGCGACGTTACTCAAATCGATGCCACCGTTGACGAAATCTACAAGGGCAACACTCAAGCCACTTGCGTTGGGATTCGTCATACTACCACTGGTATCATTAATCGCAACGGCAACAGGGATACCTGCAGAAACACCGAGCGTATTGACAGGGAGCGGGTAATCAAACCCGTCAACAACTTGCGTTGTGCCAGCCGCTGTGGTCACACCCGCAAAGGTCGTGCCAATGCGAAGCTCATCAAGCGA
>Ga0255039_10000317_pt1 | contig 16072 bp, 34 predicted proteins | sample BC1_12_1_MG_FD_181713 | JGI IMG/M metagenome (GOLD analysis project Ga0255039, IMG submission 181713) | Seawater microbial communities from Strait of Georgia, British Columbia, Canada - BC1_12_1 | ecosystem: Environmental > Aquatic > Marine > Strait | place: Canada: British Columbia | collected... | reverse complement strand
CCCATTGGGATGCCTGAGCTTTCACATTCTTTTTGAAGAGCTCTGTGTTTGGTAATTAATGCATACTCCTCTTCGCTTAGTCGAGGTCTATATTTCATCGTCTGATAGTTTTTGTGTATCCCTTAGAACTTGATGTAGCTCTTTGATTGAAACTCTTAGAGCGTCATTATCTTCGTCCATTAGGGATTCGTAAATATCGTCAGTCAATGAATTGATTTGCTTCATCAGAATATTAATGAAGTTTATCGAATTTTGGTTGTGCTTTTGAATTGTCATTGATTGATTGTTTCCTACAAATTATAAATAATAAATAAGAAATCAATAAAAAGTTATTAACCATCCATGTGATACAACAATCCTTTGCCCACTTCTTTGTTAATCTTTGAAATAGCTCTATATATAGCTCTTGAACGTTTTTTAGTATCTTCGCGCTCCGTTTTATTACTATCTATACCTAAGTTGGTGTACATCGTGCAATCAATTCGTAAAAGCTCGTCTATTTTTCTTTTTTCTGACCAAGATTTAAAATCTAAAATCTTGTCTATGTCTTCATATTTGTAACTCATAATCTAATTTTTGTAATGTTAATAACTCTTCTTCTAGTGATTTAATTTGTGAGACAATATGACTCATTCTTTCGCCCCTGCCCCCTACTAGGGCCATTGCACAGTAATAGTTTTTACTAAAGTTTTTATCATACTCCATAAGTGTTTTTGCGCCTTTATATCCGTGCATTATGGTTGCGTGATCCTTGTCAAATATAGCTCCTATTCTATGATATGTCATAAAATATAAATCTCTAAAAATAATATACGCTATACTTCTGGCATCAGCATACTCTCTTTTTCTAGTCGGCATAAGTATGTCGTCTATAAGTGTTGCTCTTGAAACAGCTTCCAATACTGCTTTTTCTATTTGATTTAATTTCATTTTTTTCGGTGGCTTCATTTAATATATTTATTAAAGTTAATATAATCTAAATAACGATCTACATCTATTGGCTTAATGTCTATAAGCACTATAGGCGAATCCTCTGTTTCTCTAAAATAATCTACCAAGAAGAAGACAGGATCGCCATTGCTGTCATTTACATGCCCCGCAATATTCTTCATTCTCCCATTAGTGTGTCCTAAACCAAACATATCATCTATTTTGGCTGCTATTTTTACTGATACTCCGTTTTTAAATCTGTTGATTTGTTTGATAAAATACTCATCCAATTCAAACTCCTCCTCTGTATACTTCTGTTTTAATTCCATGTTTTTTTAGTTCTTTAATTCTATATTGTTGTATTGCAGACACCTTGCCTGCAGGTTTTTTAATCTCAGAAAATAAAACATCTGAGCCTTCAGGTATTGCTATTAAATCAGGTATACCGTTTTTGTTTGTTTTAATCAACTTAATAACATAGTATCCCTGGGCCTCTAGCTCCTTAATTCTTTTCGCCTGTATCTGCTGTTCTGTCATTTTTTTTTAAAACATATGAAGAAATATACATTAAGTCTATGGTTTTAACCATGGTAATAATATCTTTTCTTCCATTTCTTTGATAAAGCTTATAAAGACTTGGTTTGTTAGACCATTCTTTAGATGCACATTTTTCAGATATAAACTCGGTTAAATCTTCTTTTTTTACAACTATCCAATAATCGATAATTTCAAAAGAAAAATAATCAGAATCTCCATATAACCAACCTCGATCACCGTTTACATTTTTTATTTCTACCCAATGAATATTCTCATCGTGTTCTTCGTGCCTCTTTTTTCTTTTAATCATTTTTACGTCATACTTAACGCAAAAATCCCAATGCTCGTGAATGTCTTGATGTTCAGTAGCTTCAATAACTTTTTTGAAAAATTTACTAAACTCAACTTCCTTTCTTTTGCCAATCTTAAACATTTGTTATTGTTTTGCAAAAGATATAGGATACATAGATAAGTATGGCTCAACTTCTTTTAGTTTTGCAAACTTAATATACTTTCCATCTGTATCTAAAACCTTTACCATTGATATTACAATCTTTGGCTCATGTTCTATCATTTCAAATGAGTATTTTGTTATTTCAAATCTTCCTACTTTTTCCATTATATTTAAATTAAAGTTAATAAATCTTTTTTAAAGTGTCTAAGTGTGTAGTCTTTCTTTTTTGTAACAGCCCTGTAAATATCTGGCTCTATACCTTTTCGAGTAAACACCCAATAGACGTTATTCTTTAGTCTGTTTTTAGTTGTCATTCTGTCTCTTGATTGCCAATAGCTTGTAGCGCTAAAGTCAATATTGTAATATACAAGACAGTCTGCTTCTTTTAGGGATATACCCTCTCTACCACTAACTATTTGAAGCGCAATGTTTTTATCTGTGTTTTTAAAATCTTCTAACGTGTTGCAGATTTGCTCTCCATAAACTTCTTTTAGTGCGTTGTATTCTTCTTTAAACTTGTAGAAGACTGCTATCTTTTTACCCTTGAATGTTTTTTTGATGTACTCTGCTTTAAATGTGTTGAGGACCATAGAGTTTCCGCTTTCAAACTTTACAGTACCGCTATACATTTGATGGAGCTTTTGCATAAGCTTTACGCTTGTGTCTGCAAGTACAACTTCATCTGATCCTTCAACAACCAAATCTCTTTTTAAATCACTACACATTTTGTATATGAAATCAGGAGCGTCAACATACAATACTATCTCTTTTATCGTAGTTTCAAACCCTGCTTCTTTTTGTGTGTATGATATCATGTATGGTTGCATCTCATGCAATACGGTTTCTTTTGCATTGCTGTAATCATTAACCATAAACCCATTTATTTTTCTTTGAGTAACATTTACATGTTCTCTAGCAAACTTATAGAAAGTGCTATACTCGTTAAAAGGATTGTTCGGTATACCAAACACCTGGTGGTACATTTGACTAAACGACTCAGGTGTCGGTGTTCCCGATAACAAAACCACATATGGGTTGTTGGTTAGTATGAGAGACTTGACTTGCTTAGCTCTCTTGCTTGGTTTAGGAAAAGCTCCCATGCTGTGCGCTTCATCACACACAATAGCATCCCAACCTCTTTGCTTAATCTTATGTAGACTTTCGTAGTTTACAACAAAAATGTTATAACTAGGGTTTAGCATACTGTAGTCAGATTCAATACTGCCTATTGCCTTCTTCTTTGTAATGAATAATACATTGTTCACACTCATCATTTTGTTCAGGCATCCGAGTGAGGTAAGTGTCTTGCCTGTTCTTACTTCCATTGACAGGTAAAGGAACCTATGCTTTGAAAGCACTTCTACTGACTTCTCAATAATTTGTTTTTGGTAATCTCTAAATTGTATCATATTCGTGTCTAATTTCCATTAATGCTTGACATTTTTCATAATCTTCTCTTTCTTCGAAATAATAAATCATATCATCAATAACATCTATTGTGATAGGTTTTGTTATGTCGTGGATAAAAAAGCTTGTGTCGGTAATTGTAAGCTCGGAAAAAGGCACTTTGTAAATTACTATGTCATAGGAATTTAACATTCCAAAATGTATTTGATCATGTTCATCATACATTTCCATAGCGTTTTTTTAGATAAGCATAAACCTCAGGTAGTTTTTCCATGGCCTTTTTTTGTTTTTTATAGACCACATTACCTACGGTTTCTTTACTATACAAAGTTACACCTTTTTCTTTATCATACTTTGACGGCTTACCATCTGTAGATATGCCTCCTTTCCTAATTGCTATCCTGCAATAACCGCTATTATTCTCTGGCTTTATGTATACTTGAAAGTCGTTTTCAATACACCATTTAAAATCAGAATACAAACTCTTCATCTTTTTTGGTGTCAGTTTGTTTTGTTAAAAACACAACCCACCTTCCATTAAGGTCTCTACCTTCATCGGGCTTGACTCCTGTCTTGTATAAAGCAAATGAATTTAACCAACGATAAAACTCTGTACGAGATATTGTACGTTTTGCTTTAGGTGCAAAGTCAGGGTTATCTGAAATGAACTCTATATACAAGTCGTTCTTATAAATCTTCTCATCATATTTAATTGATTCATTTGTATTGTCATTTCCAATCAAGCCACACCACTCAATAAACTCGTGACAAGTATCTGCGGATAGCTTTCTTATTGTAAGGTTTTTAAAGTCAGCTTTGATAAGTCCATTACTTAAATAGTACATAAGATTCTCTACCATGTAATTATCAAACGCACACCACTCTTCTTCGTTCCATTCTGAAAACAAAAGCTTTCCAAACTCCACTAGAGGAGTAAAGTCTTTGGTATAAAACTGCTTGAACTCTAGTTCCCATTTTCTTCTTTCAAAAGAATTACCCCTGCCTTTTATTGCGTAGTTAGTTGTAATAGCAACCTTTGGAGACTTACTGAACGGTATCTTGATTGCGTCTTTGTTTTTCTTTTCAAGCGTAAGTCCTTCAGTCACAACACTAAACAGTCTTTCAAAATCAAAATGCTTTTTGACATCATCAAAGCAAAGTACCTGGGTATCCGCAGAAACAAGCTGATAAGCAAAGCTTTTCTCAAAATTGAAAGCTTTACCATCTATTACTACTAGCTTTTTCATTTGAGACAAAGCATTGATAAACAACCCTTTACCCGTTCCTCCTTCAGGATTATCAGATATAACCTCATCATTTAATATTATAGCAGGGCAATAAGAAAGGTTTTTATATGCGTGTAACATATATCCTATTGTGCTTCGCATAGATTTAATTGTTTGCTTGTTGTCACCCGCAATGTTTGCAATGAATGTCTTGTAATCACAATTAAAAGACTCGCACATTTCAAAGTCACGATCAATAACCTGATCCTTCCAAACATACCCCCCTAAATCAAGATAGTCTATAGTGGTCTTCTTTTCTTTGGTAACCTTTACAGCACAGTTTCTGTAGTACAAATAAGCCGTGTCTTTGTCGTCTTCAATAAAGTAAACATCAACCGTTCCTAGCAAAGAAAGAAACTCTTCACGGAAGAACCTGGTTTTATCTGCAAAGTAATTGTAAACAGACATATCATCTAGATCCTCCAGATAACCAAGCACAAAGTCCTTAATCTCTTCTTCTGTTGTGTGGTCTATTAAATTATTTGTAACACGAACAAATATAAAGTTCTTACTTCCTTGTGGAGCAAACTTGTAAAAGCCGTGATCCTCCAGGAATTGTCTAAACAAATAATGTATAATAGTTATAACTCCCTTTTCACTCTTGTTCCAAAACCTTTTCTCGCTTTCGTCTTCTTCTATTGAAGTAATAACAGAGTCTATTACAGCGTCCTCAATTTGAGAGTCAGCTAATTGAGAACGGATTTCTTTTTTTGATACACCTCTTTTTAGTTTCATTCTAACTTGATTCACTCTATCTTCATCTTCATAATACTTTGAACCAAAGTTTTGTGTTTGAGTATATGCTGAGTTTATTGTTTGCTTAATCTCTTGCAAACTAAATCCCTGTGTCTCAAACTGAGACATAATGTATTCAGCTAAAGATTTGTTTACACCATAATCATTAAAGGCAGCTGCGAGTATGTATACATTGTTGTTTCTTTCTCCTTCAACTAAACCATACTTCTTTGTCCACCACCTCATTAGTATGTCAACAATTTTGTTTTCATCTGTAACAGGTATTGTTGGTCGTGAAGAATACTTATCTACAACCTTATACTCTTGCTCTTCAATCTTAGTCCAAAGGTGTGAGTTTACATTTACATGAATCAGAGGGTCGTAAGACTCATAGCAAACCCTTGATATGTTTTTACTTGTCTTGTCAAAGTATTGTGAATTGAAATAATTATCTAAAGACATAAAATAGTTTTTATGATTCTGAGGGTCTTTAGGTATCTTAATAATAGCCTTGAGGCCGTTTCCACTTGGAGACACAAATACAGAATAAACGTACCTGTCTTTTGATAGTCGCTCTTTTTCAGACATCATATCTTTCTTGGTCTTGTAGCCATCAAAGTCTAAACAAATAAACCCTGAGTGCTCAATCAAGCTATCATCATTTCTTTTTTTGAATGTACCTGAGAAACAAATCGCGGGTAAATTCTTTTTAAGCTCCTGGCGAACCTCTTTGTTCTTTTCGGAACGTATTTGTTTGATTAACTCTTTAGACTTACCTTCCTTTATCCTGTCTAGTATAGAGTCGAGGTCACGGAAGAAAGGAGTTGAGGTGTCTTTTATGTTTCTAAATATAGTGACTTGATTTATTTCCATGTCGATTTTATTTTGCTATATACTATATATATATTTTATTTAAATTAATTTTTATTTTGCCATATCTAAGGGAAATAATTGACATTTCCGACATTCATAATTGAAAAGAAAAGGGGTTTTTACGCCCCTAATCCTTATCAACATGGTTAGTTAGAATGGTAAATCTGCCTCTTGGACAGGTGCTTGGTTAGGAGCTGTGTCCACGCCATTAGTCTGTTTCTTTGGAACAAACTGATCCAATTCAATGTAAGGCTTACCCGCTTGACTGTTAAGTACGTTTAGGTTAACCCATCCATTCTTTTGGTTTGACTTTAAAAATGTAACAGCTTCATCAACTTTTACACTTATGTTTCCGATTACAAAATCGGGTGCGTTCTCTCTTCTTTTGAAAAGAAAACCATCTGCAAATACTTTGTCTTTTGACATATTTATAGTATTAATTTTGGGTGCTGAGTTGGAGCAGCACACCTGACTCCTTAATTATTAGTGTGAACAATTTAAAATTCTTCACGCTCTATGTACTGTGTAATGTCTTCTGCTGAGTCTTCAGAAAAGAACGTCTTATATACCTCAATAGCTTTCAAAACCTTGTCTCTGCCTCTCAGTATAGTATCAGAAGATGGCTTAGCTATCTTAAGTTTCAATGTAGTTTTATCTATAATGTAAAACTCTACAGGTTTACCGAACAGCTGTTCATATATATATGCCTGGCTGTCGTAGTTGTAGTCGTTAGCACTCCACTTAAAATTATCGACATTACCTGATGTTTTGATGTCAATTACTTTAGTGTCTGTAACGATATCGGCCTTACCTTTCCATCTCATACCAAAGATAGTAGCAATAGCAGGTTTCTCGTACTCGTTACCTTCTGCATATATGTCTGTATACATTTCAAAGTTAGACTTCATAGCGTTAACCCATACGTTAATCTTGTCTACCTCTTTATTAAGTAGTACATCGTATGGATCAAGATTGTTGTCATTGATGTATTCTTTAAAACCTTTGGTGGATCTACTAGAAACATCCATTACATTATATTTATCTAACTTTTCTGGCTCTAACATGGCCGTATGAAAATAGCTACCCTCTAATAAGGGTAGACTTTTTTCTTTCTGTCTAAACTTTCTAGGATTTTTAAGTAAGCTATAAATATCCGAATTAGATAAGAACTTTTTTCCGTACTCGCCATAGTAATGACTATCGTTCCTGAGCTTTTCTAATATACTACTTGACATAAGCTCCTAGTTCTTTCTTTAAAGCAGTAGGCACTACGTACTTTTGCTCAATAGTTTTTATTGTTGCTGAGAAAGGCTCACTACTCTTGCTTTTTACATAGTCAACGACACTATTCCAATTAGCGTGTGTCTTTTTTAAAGTGTCTTTCTTTTTTGCTGTTACAGCAGGAGCTGTCTCACTAACATCTACAAGGTCTTCTCCCGCCCATAAAGACAGGCCTAGTCCGTGCATGGCGATAGCTTTCACGGTGCTGCGCTGAATTGTTTTGTTCACCGCAAATGAAGTTACCTTGTCTATAGATAACGATTGATTGTTATGCCCCATAATTGGCAAATAATCAATATGCTCTATTCCACTTACAGTTACCCCTACTTTTACGTATGCGGTGTTGCCATCACTAAAATAATTAAGACCTGTGTGTTCGCTTTCGTACACGGTCCTGTTTGCATCAGGATACTTGTCTTTTACTATAGCCCAGGCATATGCCCATGACAAGTAATCAAACCTTCCTTTTTTCTCTACCTTACCTTTTACATTGATTGCGGTAAGCTCTTTAAATGTTGATTTTGTGTTTCCCATAATTTAATTTAATTTACTGTATTTATTTATTAGTGTTTCTCTTCTGTTTTTTAAAGCTTCGAAATGCTTTTTGTTGTTTCTACTATTTACTTCTCCTTGAATTTTTGTGTTTATCTTATCTATTTGTTCCTTGTATGTGCTTTGCAGTACAATTTGAACACCTTTTTTAAATCCATTTTGGAGAAACTCATAGTATTGTTCATCAGTTATTTCTTTATAGTTAAGCCCTGACTTGCGAGTGTTGTATATTTTTATTTCATCATCTCTTTTAGCTATTCTTATACCTTTATATAAGTATGCGTCCTCAAAAGATGAACTTACATTCGCAGCCTTGTTTTCTATTGTGGCCTCGTACCATAAGGTTTCCAAACTATGTTCAAACATAGCTCTCTTCTAACGAACATTCATTGAGCCCTCTGCTAATAAAGTCATTAGCATCTACATCATTGGCTTCTTGAATTTTCTCGATCCCATATTGCACACCTGCTCGTGCTATTTCATACCCATTCTCTGCCATCAAATCAACAATCTGAACAACAGTCATAGGCCTTTGGTGACAAAGCGCATACAATAGAAATCTTGCTGTAGAAAATTTAGCTGACCTGTTTTTTTGAAACAGCTCTTCTTTAGATACGCCTGTCTCTTTACAAACATAGTCGACATAACGATTAAATATTCCTCTTTTCATTATTATATTTTATTTGATTAATATATTCAAAGTAGTTTTTCCATATGTTATCAAGAACATAGGGAGGGACGGAGTTGTCTTCCCTCTCTCTTTGTCTAATAAACTCCTCACTTGATCTTCCCATAAAGCTATAATTAAATTGTGTTTTCAAAAATAAGTTATTTTTTTATTATTTCCAAATTTATTTTTAATTATTTTACCATGATGATTGATAATAGTAACTTACAGACCAATCTTCTTCTTTGTTTATCTCCTCTTCTAAAACTCTGACTGTGTCTGCTAGGTCGGCATAGTAATAGTCATCTACCTCGCTTGAACCAAAAAAGAACCCCTCTTTTGGCTTTAATAACTCTGGAGTCTTGTTGATCACTACTTGCTCGCATAGATTTTTTAGCTCTATCAGTTTATCTATTTCTACATAAGTTTTCTGACATTCGTCTATTCCGTCTTGACAGTTTTCTACAAACCAACCATGAATGGCGTTTGCTTTTCTCCAATACATAAGCTCCTCAACCACTCCAGATACTCTGTTAGTTTTTATTGATGGGTGGATTTCTCCACCTTTTTTAACGGTTACCTCGTGCCTTTCTTCAGGCGTTTGATGATCCCATTTTTTGACATAAGTTTCCTTTGTCAAATACATGTCTAATCCCATAATAATTAAATTTAAAGTTAATAAAATCCCCGAAGGGAGCCGTCTTTCCGTGCTGTCAGTCTTGTTGTAATTTGTTGGCATTATATAAGCACAAACTGCTATTAGAGCACACCAACTTTGACTCAAGCATTACAACGTCCTACATTAGCGACAACTAAGGATTTTTATTGTGCATCTAATAGTCGTATTGTTACGTTTTCCCATTTACCTCCACGCATACTTTCGTTTACAAGGAAATCTATTCTCATAGTCCAACGCTTATTCATTCTGTCTTGTACAGTATACACTCCATTCATTTGGCCTGCACCTGTTATCATAACCTTACATCCGAACACAAACCCCAATGGCTCAAGGTCACGAGATACTGCAATCCACCTGTGTCCTGCGGGGTTGTTCGGGTTGATGTGTTTGCCACTTGCTGTAACAAATGGCGTGCTGTCTGTCTGTCCTTCTACTGCGTGGTAGATAGTTGCAGTCACCTGTTCCCCCATTTTGGGGAAATCAGTTCCCATTTTGGGGATTTCCATGATGAGTGTGAACAATCCTAATATCATTACTGTCTTCATGATAATATGTGTTCATATATCATCAGGTATACAAGTATAAAGATAATACTTGCTATACTGATAAATCTTAATTTGTCCTTTCTGTCTCTCATTTCTTGTGTATTTGTTTTAGTTTATCTACTGCTGTTCTAAAGTCCTTGTGCAAGAAATCTTCTAATATATAGTCTAGGTAGTATCCTCTTTTGTAGTTTCCGTGACCGTTAGTATAGTCCTCTTTTAGAAGAGTAACAGAATAATATCCATAAAGGTTTTGTCTATCCTCGTCTAGCATATTCCCCGTGAGTTCATCCCACTTTCTGGTACTCCATTCAGGCAGATCCCACTCTATTTCTCTGTAGAAGTGTCCGTCTTCGGCTTTCCAGATAGCACCATACCCTTGCTCTTCTTCCCACTCATAGTAAAAATTTGGTATGTCTTTCATAAGCATTTGAAAGATTTCTTCATTCGGAGGAGACCAAGCTGTTTGAAAGGTATAAGCACCATCCTCATAGCTTGTCTCATAACAACCCCACTTAGTTCCCCACTCTCGATTGGCCCATGTGTACCAATCGGAAGTACCGTACTTTTCTGTTAGTCTATCATGTTCCTCCTGAGATATTGTCTCACCTATTTTTCGAGGGCTTGTTGTTCCTATTAGTTCTTCTGGCATTGGCTTGTAGTATTTACACAACCCTACTTTAGCAATCTCTGCTAGCTTATCGGCATACTTTTCTTCAACCGATATAAAATTGAATACGTGATTCGGCATAATTACATTTTTAATTTAATTTAATTCATCTTCGTTTTTAAACTCTGCCCATTCCAGGCAAGCACCACATAACTCGTCACTTAAGTAACTCGGTTCTGCACCGCAACAATTGCTTATCATAATTATATTTCGTATAAATGTTTCTTTTGAATAAATATCTCTACGCATTGCTCCACATCATCTGTGTGCATTACGTTAAATTGTCCTGAGGCAAAGTAATCTCTGTCCTCATCACCTATAAGTATCTGCAGGTCTCTGTTCTGATCCTTTATGTTTTTAAGAATTTCTACTAATTGTTTTACTTTCATAACGTATATATTACTTCATATTTATTTTGCTTTGATGGGTACTCAAATAATGCTGCCCCACCATCATTACCCTCATCATCACATTGAAGCATAAGGTAACCTCCGTCTGTAAAGAATATGATGAGTGGTCGTTTGTACCAACCCATGTCATCAGCTTCTTCTCTTGTCATGTATCGACAGCTGTCGATCTTTCTACCCTTGAGCATCTTGCTCATCTTGGCAGAGTGTTGTTCATCTGTTGTTCTCATATTAGTCTCTGATTGAAAAATTAATGTGTCCGTCTTTAATACATTTATACCCACCATACACGCTATCATGTGTTTCCTTTTCAACTCGATCTATTAAGTCGTATGAGGATATTCCCTGATTTCGTGGTATGGGATAGGAAAAGCGGTTATAACCTTCTCTAGCCTTTTTCATTGCTATCGTTATGATGACACACACATGTGATTTGAAATTAATCTCTTGTTGATTTTTGTTTACTTGAATTTTCATATAATTAAATTTAAAAGTTAAATAATTCTTTTTCGTCTCCTACAATCTCTCCGTAACATATGTCACAATACAACTCATTGTAGTCTCTGACTGGCTCAGGGTTTGCACAATTACAAAACTCACTCACATGATCCCAACCCTTTACATATGAGTCGTTGTATGTTCTTGTATCCCAATCATCAACGTATACATGTTGAGTATATGTTTTGTGGTATATGCCTGAGTCTTCTACTGTATCATTGAAGTATACATACGGCATGAACACATTGCCTTTCTCTGTCTGCACCTCCACTCGCTTACGCTCATACCAACGAGGATGTCCTTCAAGTGCATCAATGCTAGGCAGTTGCGTCCTGCTATCTACAAGGAACAGGTCAATCTCTACATTGTGACCGACACCTGGCTTGTTGAGTAAGTATGGTAACCCATTGATAATGAGTGGATACTTCTCTACTGTGTAGCTCTTGCCTACATATACAGCATTTGTTAGGTGTGCATGATAATTGCTGTACCCTTTCTTAAGTGTGCCATATACACCTATCAAAGTCTTGTCAAGCACATTGTTTTTACTATACTTGATTTTGTTTCTGACAATCCAATCTTCTTTGTTGTACAGCTGAAAGGTTTTCTTCTTGAGGTTGGCTGTCACAAATCTACAGTCGCTCATCTCCAACACTTCTCTCCATCGTTTGTGCGGCACGTCTGACAGTATCTCTGCCATGTGCTGAGTGTCTGTCTTTTTCTTGTCGCCAAGATTGTAAATCGTTCCATTTTGAAACAATACCTCGTCATCATTGATGTTGAATGGGTGACAGTTCTTCTTATTCACAGCACCAACTGTTGCATACCTGAAGTGTGCAATGTATGGTCGCTGAGTCTTTAGAACCATAAAATCATTACTGTCGTGATAGGTAATGTTCCACTTGTCCAACCACAGAACTCCCAAACCATGAGGGTTCTTGATTGCTGATGTCATCAATGTTTCTGTCTTGATAAGTTTCTTGTTGTTCTTTACTATAATAATACACATAACTAATCTTCTCTTTTATCGTTAATAAATTCATCTACTAAATCGCTGACATCTTCTGCAATAAGATATCGTCTAAAGTCTTGTGCCACTTTGTATATGTGATTGACCTTAGCTTCATCTCCATTGTACATCTTGAGCACAATGTGTCTGACTTTCTGCAGGAACACCTCGAATGATACTCTTCTCTCTAGTGAGTGGTGCATCATCTTATACAGCAAATCATACCTGAGCTTGAGTTGTGTCGTGTTCTTCACGGCTGATGGCAATCTGAACTCTACTCTACTGCCCTTGACATTTACTGGAGAATACTTTGCGTTGTTCTCTTTCTTCGCAGGTTTGTTTTGATTACAGTAGGTACGCTTTAGTCGGTATCTGTATAGAGCATACATGAGTGCGAGTGGTTGTCGCATCTTGTCTACAATGTCATAGCCATCATTGTAACCTTTGGCTGATACTGTAATGTGTCCACCACAACTCCTATCAACAGGACTATCTATAATTGATTCCGCATCATCAATCCAAGTGAATACATCCTTCCTTGCATCGCTTCGTGGACTACCGAGTGGTAGTATGTTTGACACACCCTCCACTCCACATGAGCTGTCTGTCTCAAAGCCACAGAAGAAGTCATATGAACCTACATAGTCTCCTCTGTCGCTCGCTTGCTCTCCTCCCTCATTGATAAAGTGTTTCTTCTCTACCTCAAATCCAATGCTGAACATGCTGTTTTTCCAATCCTCATTGTAGTTGATTGGGTTTTTGTTTGAATGATAAGACTTAACGCAGTCTGAGCTTGAGTTCTCTGGCATCTCATCTTCATCATAGTAGTATTCCTCATCTTCTTCAGACCAATGACAGTCGTCACTATGTGCATAACCTTGAATGTCCTCACAATAACCACATTCGTCAATGTGCACATAATTGCTTTCCGCTTGACCATACTCTACCCAGCGATAGTCGTCACTTTCACAGAAGTTTTCTTCGTGACCTACTGTTCCACAATACGATTGAGTCCTGTGGTCCTCATGATAGAATACCTCGTCTGTAAGTTCACACATCCAAACATCATCTTCATGGTGTAGTTCTTCTGTGTCATTTGCCCTGATGAACTCATTGTCTGCTGTGTCTTGGTCAACATAGTCGTCATCATAAACTCGTACTGCCTCCTCTTTCAGGATCCATTGGTCTTGACAGTTAGACCAAACGCAATCTTCTTTTTTGTGTAGTTCGCCATGTATTTCAACAGCTTCTACTTCTTGTGTACTCATAATAATAAAATTTAATTGTGCCTACTCTTTAAGGTTTTCGGCTTCCCCCTATACCTTTTATCGCAAGATGAGTGTGAACAATTACACGTTCTCTCTTGCATACTGTATTACTTCTTCATCTATTATATCAAGTAAGTAATCCCAATAAAAATCTGTGATGTCTGCCTCGTCTAAATATACAGCTGTGATTTCTAAGTCTTCACTTCCTGGAGTCTCATAGTCTCCCCACTCTACATAATATGTATAGTCGATTGATAGTGTATATTTATCCTGAACAATACAATATGTTCCTTTACTTTTTATGTCTTTCATAAGTGTCCTCCTATTTTTAGTTCGTCACATTCGTATCTCCATTCGGAGTCTTGGTCTTGGTCTGTCCAGTCTCCACTATCCATTCCAAATCCGAAGATAAATTCAGACTCGTTTATCTTGTGGTCTATCTCATCAACCCAAAGGTCTTCGTTGTCATTGACATACTGCTGAATATCAAACTCATCAATGTCGTTAGGGATTTCTATCTCTAACTCTGCCGTTTTGTAGTATACACTACGTTGTAAAATTCTTACTTTCATATCTTTACTATTTTTTTAACATCATAACTTAACGATACTAACTCTTGTGTGTCTTTTATACTTTCTAACTCTTCGCGAGAGTACGCATTGGTTAGTCTAAGTATTTTATTTATAGCTCTTTCTCTCATTCCATTAAAATTTAGTGTCGTTCGCTATTTTTTCTACCACAATATCTATTGTGTCATAGTTTTTGCCAAACTTATTATTGATAATACGTTTCACATAATCAAAATCAATAAGATTTGTGTGAATATAAAACGTGTCTTGAAAGGAATGTGTGGTTTCATTTACCATATTTCCTATTTCTACATCTACTCTATAATAATTCATATCTATTCGTTTTCTAATTCATACTCTTCTTGCCACGCGTCTGCTATCTCTTGATAGTTTACGTTGTCCATTTCGCTTTCATCTTTCATGTCAGGCGTGCCACTTGGATATATCTCCTTGCAAAAATGCTCTACGTGACCTACGAAGTACCCCCAAGCCAATATTCTCAACCCCCTTACAAACCTTTGTTTTGTTTTGTACGTTTCTTCTTCATTATCTACCCATAGGGCTACATTCCATGTTTCCCAATTTGTCCAACCATTGTACTCTTGATCTTTACTCATCTTAATAAGTTTTTAATTATACTTGTGTCTACTGTTCCATACTTTGCGTGACACTTGTTAAGTATCTTCTCGGCTTGTTTGTATTGCCAAGACTCTGGACAGTATGTCGTCCAAATGCGTAGATTGTTTTCAATCTCTGTGATTTCAGTTATCATATTTTGTTTTTAAGAATTTTAAATAATCTCTAACATTACCCAAAGTATCCAAAGTTTGCATTACTCGGGTCTGTCTCTCCTGCTATCCATAGGGCTACAAATACTATTATTCCACCGATTGCCAGGAGGAATAACCCCCCCATGAATAATCTTAAGATTAGTGTGAACAGATTACCTGTGAATGTGTAGATGGCATTACCATCTCTGTCTCTTACTTGTGTGGTTTCTAACACGTCTTGAATTAATGCTCTCATAATTAAATTGATTTTAGATTAAACTTGATTTTGATTTGTTTCCACCATGATAGGTGTGTGTACTCACTCTCTGTGAATACGTGCACTCTTCCTTTGTTGTCAAGGATTGTGTGCAGTCCTGTTGATAATACTTTGTGTTGCATAATTTTAAATTTTAGTTCTTCCATGACTTTATTTTTTATCTTGTGTGTATATATTGTAAGCATACCACACAAATAATTGTATAAAATAAATCGATATAAATGTTATCTTTATCATACACTCAGTCTTTGAAGTTCTCTGGCAATCGCGTTTTCTATCTTTGTTCTCTTGTAGATTGTCTTTGCTTCTTCCCAAGAACATTTGTTCTCTTGCATGATAATCTCCATTAACTTACCAAACTTTTGTTTGAATTCGTTTTGTCTTTGCTCAATAAAGGATCCGAGCTCTCCCACTCTTACCTTTGTTCTTATTCTATTTCTCATTTGTATTTATTTAATAATTAGTGGGCACACACTATATTCTCTACGAGTGTATGCCCTTTGTGTTTCACTTTTTTCTCTTCCCTATCTGTTTCATTAGCTCAAGTGTAGCCCTGATAGTTTCTCTATTTTCTCTTCCCTAGTCCTCTGAACTGGTTTTGACCTCGTGCCAATAGTACACACTTAGCCCTATGCTTTATGGGGAGGTTTTATCCTATCCC
>Ga0255039_10000315_pt1 | contig 16078 bp, 15 predicted proteins | sample BC1_12_1_MG_FD_181713 | JGI IMG/M metagenome (GOLD analysis project Ga0255039, IMG submission 181713) | Seawater microbial communities from Strait of Georgia, British Columbia, Canada - BC1_12_1 | ecosystem: Environmental > Aquatic > Marine > Strait | place: Canada: British Columbia | collected... | reverse complement strand
CTGGCAAAAGCTCAGCAGAGGAATACACGAAGACATCTCAAGTTGCACTCCGCTATATGTCCGTCCATCCGAGGCAGAACTCAACAGGATATCCGAGTAAGAATCCGCAATCCGCAATCGTCATATGTATATTGACAAAATAGTCCAGATTGCATATAGATATTCATTTATCCCTTCATTTTACTAACATCATTCGCATCCAACTTTTCCTGGTCTGGATGCTTCAAGGGGGATAGGGTATGGAAAAATGGGATGAGGAACTGGTCGCCCGTCTCCTTCCTCGCAGCGAAGAGTTGCGCCAGTACGTTGAAGAACATCAGCGCTATGAGGAGCAACTGGAAAAATTCAGTCAGCGCCCGTATCTGACTACTGAAGAGGAAATGGAGAAAAAACGCATCCAAAAACTGAAACTGGCGGGCCGAGACAAAATCGAGGCCATTTTGGCCAAACATAGATAGAGGTGAGTCATGAAATTAACAGGAGCCCAGATATTTTTCGAGTCCTTAAAAGCGGAAGGGGTGGAAGTCATCTTTGGTTTACCTGGTGGTGTGCTCCTCGATCTCTACGATGAGATGCCGAAGCACGATATACGCCACATCCTCGTTCGCCACGAGCAGGGAGCAGCCCACATGGCTGATGGCTATGCCCGTGCCACTGGCCGCGTGGGCGTGTGCCTGGTAACCTCCGGCCCCGGGGCCACCAATACGGTTACCGGCATTGCCACGGCCTACATGGATTCCATCCCCATAGTGGTGTTCACCGGCCAGGTGCCAACCGCGCTCATCGGTAACGACGCTTTTCAGGAGGCAGACATCGTTGGCATCACCCGTCCATGCACCAAACACAACTATTTAGTGAAGGACGTGCATGATCTCGCCAGGATCATCCGTGAGGCCTTCTATCTGGCGCGTTCCGGGCGACCTGGTCCCATCTTGGTGGACCTGCCCAAGGACGTCATCAATGCCAAGGCCGAGTACAAATATCCCAAGAAGATTGCCTTGAAGGGATACAAACCAACGACCGAGGCCCACATGGGTCAGATCAAGAGGGCATATACAGCCATTAGTAGGGCCAAAAAGCCGGTGATATATGCCGGTGGTGGGGTGATTAATTCCAATGCTGCTAAAGAACTCAAGCAATTGGGAGAGAATCTCAGGTGTCCGGTGACCACAACCCTCATGGGGTTGGGGGGATTTCCTGCCCCGCACGAGTTGTGGCTCGGGATGTTGGGAATGCACGGCACCTTCCGGGCCAACATGGCGATGGGAAGTACTGATTTACTCATTGCCATCGGTGCCCGTTTCGACGATCGGGTAACCGGCAAGCTCGATGAGTTCGCCCCATCGGCCAAGATTATCCACATTGACATAGATCCGACCTCAATAAGCAAGAACGTTAAGGTAGACATACCCATTGTTGGAGATTGCAAGGATGCGCTCAAGAAGCTCCTCCAACTGGCCAAAGAAAGTCCAATAGACGACCTGGAGAAGGTCAGGAAGCCCTGGCTGGATCAGATCCAGAAATGGAAGGAAACCTATCCTTTAGCTTATGAACAAAAGGACGATTTGATCAAACCTCAGTATGTGGTCGAAAAACTTTACGAACTTTCTGAGGGTAAGGCCATCATTGCCACCGAGGTTGGTCAAAACCAGATGTGGGCTGCCCAGTACTACCACTTCTTCGAGCCCCGCACTTTGCTCACTTCGGGCGGACTTGGCACTATGGGGTACGGCCTTCCGGCAGCCATCGGCGCTCAAGCCGCCTTTCCTGACCGATTGGTCATTGATGTTGCCGGAGATGGCAGCATCCAGATGTGCATCCAGGAGATGATCACTGCCGTCGAGAACAACTTACCAGTGAAGGTGGCAATTCTGAATAACCAATATCTGGGGATGGTCCGGCAGTGGCAGCAACTCTTCTACGAGAAAAACTATTGCTCTACCTGCCTCAAAATTGCGCCAGATTTCGTTAAACTTGCTGAGGCCTACGGTGCCTTGGGGCTGCGGGCCCACAAGCCCGATGAGGTGGAAGCGATTATCCGAGAAGGGTTCGCTTCGCCCAAGCCGGTAATCATGGATTTTGTGGTCAATCCGGAAGAATGTGTCTATCCCATGGTGCCTGCTGGAGCAGCGATGACGGAAATGCTTCTGGCGTAGGAACCCGTCCAGTTATCCTTGGTCCGTTGCCGGTACAAGCTGTGACACCGCACCGATCCCTCAGCAAGGGACAACTGATCCGCCTTAGGCGGAACAACGGACCTATAGTATGTGGTCAAGCCTCGGGAGCATTCTGAGGAGTCGAGTTTTCTTTAACATTGGCGTAAAAGGAGAAATGTCGTGAGGCATACCCTTGGTGTCCTGGTGGAAAATCAGCCCGGTGTCCTTTCCCGGGTGGCTGGATTATTCAGCGGTAGGGGCTTCAATATTGAGAGCCTGACCGTGGCCGAAACTCTTGATCAAGGAGTTTCCCATATCACCCTGGTGACCACCGGCGACGAAAAGATCATGGAGCAGATTGTCAAGCAGCTCAACAAGCTGGTTAATGTGATCAAGGTGATCGATTTTCGCGAAGTGAGATTTGTGGACCGGGAAATGGCCCTGATCAAGGTGAAGGCCGAGGCCAACACCCGGGCTGAAGCACTCCGCATTGTGGATATTTTCAGGGGCAAGGTGGTGGATGTCAGTCCGAATTTCTTCACCATTGAAGTCACGGGTGACGAGGGCAAAATCCAAGCGATTCTCGACCTGCTGAGTCATCTGGGTATTGTTGAGGTGGTCCGCACCGGCAAAGTCGCCATTGCCCGCAGTAGAAAGAACAGCACAAAAAGGTAGGGGCGGGACACGGATATACCTCGCCTTGTCAAAAATCGGGAACCATTTGAAGAGCATACACATCTTTGCCCGAAACCACCGAGGAATGGGCTTGGCTCTCCGGTTATCTGGACCTAGCGGTTTCCGGTTCTTTACTGGAGCTACAGGAGGACACAGTGAAAATCTACTATGATTCTGATGCTGATTTGGGCGTGCTGAAAGGGAAAAAAGTGGCAATCATTGGCTACGGCAGTCAGGGCCACGCCCAGGCACAAAACTTGAGAGATAGTGGCTTGGATGTCATCATCGCCGAACTGAAGGACACTCCCAATTATGACCTGGCGAAGGAGCATGGCTTCGAACCCATGACAGCCGGTGAGGCTTCGAGCCTTGCCGACGTAGTCCAGATCCTTGCTCAGGACGACGCCCAGGCAATGTTGTACAGAGAAGAAGTTGCCGCCCACATGACCGAGGGCAAAACCCTGGTCTTTTCACACGGCTTTAATATTCACTTCGGTCAGATCCAACCTGCGGCACACCTGGATGTGGTCATGATTGCTCCCAAAGGTCCGGGCCATTTGGTGCGCAGCGAATACGAAAAGGGAGCGGGGGTGCCATCATTGGTTGCCATTCACCAGGATGCCACCGGCAATGCCCTGGGGACGGCTCTCGCATACGCTAAGGGACTGGGTGCCACCAGAGCCGGGGTGATTGAAACCACTTTCGAAGAAGAAACTGAGACCGACCTTTTCGGGGAGCAGGTGGTTCTTTGTGGTGGAGTGACAGAGTTGGTCAAGGCAAGTTTTGATACCCTGGTGGAGGCCGGTTACCAGCCGGAGATCGCCTACTTTGAGTGTCTGCACGAACTGAAGCTTATAGTTGACCTTTTTTACCAGGGAGGCATATCCTTCATGCGCTACTCGGTGAGTGATACTGCCGAGTTTGGTGATTATACCCGGGGCACGCGCATTATTACGGAAGAGACCCGGGAGACCATGCAGGAGATTCTCGCCGAAGTTCAGAGTGGCGAATTTGCACGTGAGTGGATCCTGGAAAACAAGGCCGGCCGGCCAGTGTTCAACGCCATTCGCCGGCACGAAAAGGAACATCCCATTGAGGAGGTGGGTGCCAAACTTCGTGCCATGATGCCCTGGTTGAAGAAGTCTTAGCCCGTGTACTAGTGTACTGATGGATACTTCCAGATTTTCGATGCTGGTGCTATGAGACGATTGCCCATTGCCAAGCAAGGCTCTCCATACATTATTGGCCTTGCGGTGCTGTTACTTCTGTTCGGTCTCTTGGGCTGGACAATTTTGACTGTACTGACTTTAATCGTAACGCTTTTGGTGATAAACTTCTTCCGAGACCCTGAGAGGACCATACCGCAGGACCCACAGGCGGTGCTGGCCCCGGCTGACGGACGAATCATTTTCGCCGGGAAAGTATTTGAAGATAGGTTTTTAAACAAAGAGACCCTGAAGATCAGCATCTTTATGTCAATCTTCAATGTCCACGTGAACCGTATACCTTTTTCTGGAGAGGTGGAAAGCGTTCATTACGAAAAAGGCACATTTTTTGCTGCCCATGTAGATAAGGCCTCCAGAGACAACGAACACAATGCAGTGATTTTAAGAATCTCTGGTGGAGAAAAAATAGTTTTCATCCAAATTGCCGGCTTGGTCGCTCGGCGAATCGACTGCTGGGTGAAGCCGGGTGAGCGGGTTCAGCGGGGCGACCGTTTTGGTATGATTCGTTTCGGCTCCCGGCTGGACATCTTCGTTCCCACTGACAGCAAGTTGGCAATAAACAAGGGGCAACGTGTTAAAGCGGGAGAGAGTATTTTATGTCACCACCTAAAAGACAAGTGAAACGGAGAACGAAAAAGCCACGACAGAAGAAACGAGGTATCTACCTCCTTCCCAACCTTCTTACCACCGGTAACCTGTTTTGCGGCTTTTATAGCGTTATTGCCACCATCAATCACGACTTCAGGACGGCAGCGATTGCGATTCTTCTTGCCATTCTCTTCGATATTCTCGATGGCAAGGTGGCGCGTCTCACTGGCTCCAGCAGCCACTTTGGCGTGGAGTATGATTCTCTGGCGGATCTGGTGGCTTTCGGTGTAGCACCTGCGCTACTTGTGTATATGTGGGCGCTTAAACCATTCGGCCGCCTGGGATGGGGAGCGGCTTTCCTCTTTGTTGCCTGTGGCGCCCTGCGGCTGGCTCGTTTCAATACACAGGCTGATGCTGCTCCCAAAAAACATTTCGTGGGACTTCCCATTCCCGGAGCCGCCTTAATGATAGCCACAACCGTGATGTTTTTTTACCGGATGGGAGGCAGTGGTCCCACAAAGCATTTCCTGTTGTTGGCCACGACCTACGTGTTGGGTTTTCTCATGGTCAGCAACATCCCTTACAATAGTTTCAAAGAGTTTGATGGATTTCAGCGGATGCCGTTTCGGACGCTGTTCTTGATAATCCTGCTTTTATCGGTAGTCGTTGCCCAACCTTCCATCATGCTCTTTACTCTGGGCTTTGTCTATGTGAGTTCAGGTCCCTTGGGTTACGCTCACGGCTTACTCCAAAGCCGCAGGCAACCCGTTGAGGGACAAACGGATAGCCAGGAGATGGTAAGGAGCAAAAACGGAACAGAATAGAGGCTGCCTCCCACCACTCAAGGCAAGTGCTGACAGCGAACTTGAGTGTCCGAAGTCTTGTAACAGACTATTACCACTTCGTCAGTCAAGGCATTCCCCTCCCAGGTAATTATCCAGGAAGGGGAAATTTTTCTTTACAGTAAGGCTAACTGCTTGTTAGTGTCGCCAGTTACAGCTGACACCTCTGTGATTAATGGCAAATGACCAATGATGAATGACCAGTGACAAAGGTAGCTACCATGGGAATGACGATTACTGAAAAAATTCTTGCGGCCCACGCCGGCTTGGACAAAGTAGAACCGGGAGAACTCATTGAAGTCAGTGTTGACTTCTCCCTCGCCAACGATATTACTGCGCCCATTGCCATTGAGCGGTTCCGCCAGGCGGGTGCCGAAAAGCTTTATGACGTGGCGAGGATTGCCCTTGTCCCCGACCATTTCGTACCCAACAAGGACATTGAATCTGCCGCCCAGTGTCAGCTTTTGCGGGAGTTTGCCGTCGAGCATAAATTACCCCATTATTTTGAGGTGGGTCGCATGGGCATCGAACACGCGCTCCTACCTGAACAGGGATTGGTCCTCCCCGGAGATGTGGTGGTGGGGGCCGACAGCCACACTTGTACCTACGGGGGACTCGGAGCCTTTGCCACCGGCGTTGGCAGTACGGATCTTGCTGCGGTTATGATAACGGGCCGGACCTGGTTCCGCGTGCCGGCCTCCGTCAAGTTTATCTTCCAGGGTAATCTTCGTCCCTGGGTTACGGGTAAGGATCTGATTCTTTATACCATTGGCCAGATTGGCGTTGATGGTGCCCGTTATCGGGCCATGGAGTTCACCGGCCCTGTCATTGATCAACTCTCCATGGATCAACGGCTGACCATGGCCAACATGGCCATTGAAGCAGGAGCAAAAAACGGCATAATCGCACCTGACGAGTGTACCCGGACTTTTGTGGAGGAAAGGGCCCAGCGCTCGTACCAATTTTACCAAAGCGACGCTGATGCCCAGTATGAGCAGATCATCACTTACAATGTTAGTGAGATCGAACCACAAGTGGCCCTGCCACCTTCCCCAGCAAACAGCCAACCGGTTTCATCCTTGGATGAGATTCCCATTGATCAGGTAGTGATCGGCTCCTGTACCAATGGCCGCATTGAGGATTTGAGATTGGCTGCTCAGCTGCTGAAAAGCCGCAGGGTGGCACCCAGGGTGCGCTGCCTCATCATTCCTGCCACCCAGGCCATTTACCGACAGGCCATGGATGAAGGTCTGTTCACAATTTTCCTTGAGGCAGAGGCTGCCATAAGCACCCCAACCTGTGGCCCTTGTCTGGGTGGTTACATGGGAATTCTCGCTGCTGGGGAGCGGGCCGTGGCCACTACCAACAGGAATTTTGTGGGGCGAATGGGTCATCCGGAAAGCGAAGTCTATCTGGCCTCGCCTGCCGTGGCTGCGGCCTCGGCCGTGCTGGGCCGCATCGCCAGCCCGGAGGATTTAGATTAGGAGCCATTTTTCTCTTTTGAACTCAAGGTTAGCCCGCGTGGCACTTTGTATGTAGCGGATTTCTACTAGGCACTAGGCACCAAAAGAGTACCTCAGATTATTCCGTTTACTGTTTACTGCTCAGTCTACTTAGGCTACTACGTTTCAGGAGCAAAACATGAAACTTGCAGGCAAGGCGTGGAAATTTGGGGCTGATATTGACACTGATGCCATTATTCCAGCTCGCTATCTGAACACATCAGATCCGAAGGAGCTTGCCCAGCATTGCATGGAGGACGCTGATCCCAAATTTGCTCAGAAGGTCTCTCCAGGTGATGTTATCGTCGCTGATAAGAATTTTGGTTGCGGCTCCTCTCGAGAACACGCCCCCATTGCTATTAAAGCGGCCGGGGTGAGCTGCGTAATCGCCGCAAACTTCGCTCGTATTTTCTACCGTAACGCTTTTAATATGGGTCTGCCCATCTTGGAGTCAGAAGAGGCGGCGGCCGATGTCCTCACGGGCGAGCAGCTAGAAATAGATCTGGCAACTGGAATTATTGTCAACAAAAGCCGAAACCTTACCTACAAGGCACAGCCAGTGCCGCCCTTCATGCAAGAGTTAGTGGCCGGAGGCGGTCTGATTCCCTATGTAATGAAGAGATTGAGCGATTGAGGGATTCAGGAATTCTGACCCTTTTGAACTTTTGTAACGCTATGCGCTTTGTGCTAAGCGTTCTGCGAATCAGGTAGTGGAGGTTGTGATGGCAAAAACCTATCGAATTGGAGTGATTCCGGGCGACGGCACCGGTCCTGAGGTGGTAGCTGAAGGCCTAAAGGCCCTTGCAGCCGTTGCTGAACGTAATGGCTTCTCCTACGAATTGGTTTCCTATGACATTGGCGGGGACCGCTATCTGAAAACTGGTGAAACCCTGCCTGATTCAGTTCTCCATGAGCTGCAAACAGTGCACGCCATATACTTGGGTGCCATCGGTCACCCTGATGTTCAGCCCGGGATTCTGGAGCAGGGTATCTTGTTGACAATTCGGTTTACCTTGGACCAGTACATAAATCTACGCCCGGTCGTCCTCTATCCAGGTGTCTGGACACCGCTGCGGGATAAGAATCCTGAAGACATCGATTGCGTGGTGGTTAGAGAGAATACTGAAGGTCTCTATGTTGGCAGTGGTGGTTTTTTGAGAAAGGGTACTCCGGATGAGGTTGCCATTCAGGAATCGGTGAATACGCGTAAAGGCGTGGAGCGCTGTGTCCGCTATGCTTTTGAGCTTTGCCATCGCCAGGGACGTCAGAAGGTAACGCTTTGTGGTAAGACCAATGTACTGACGTACGCCTTCGACCTGTGGGAACGGACCTTCCATGAAGTAGCCCAGGAATACAAGGATATCGAAACGGATTATGCCCATGTGGATGCCATTTGTATGTGGATGGTGAAAAATCCAGAATGGTTCGACGTAATTGTGACCGACAATATGTTCGGTGACATTATCACCGATCTGGGGGCAATGATTCAGGGTGGTATGGGCATAGCAGCCGGGGGCAACATAAACCCACACGGTGTGTCCATGTTCGAGCCCATTGGAGGTTCTGCCCCTAAATACACCGGGAAGAGTGTAATCAATCCTCTGGCAGCCGTTGCTGCCTTGGCCATGCTCCTGGATAATCTGGGCGAAGAAGATGCTAGTCAGCAGGTGGAGGACGCCATCAAGCGCGTAGTAAAAGATGACTTAAAAAGCATGGACGCCGGTCGTATGGGTTATACTACCCAGGAGGTTGGTGATTTGGTGGTTAGATATATTTCAGAGAGCTAGTTGGTTTATAAGAGGTAATGGGCAATGAAAAGCGAATATCATGTAGCGGTAGCCGGCGCCACTGGCGCGGTCGGTAATGAGATGATCCAGATTCTTGAGGAGCAGGAGTTCCCGGTAGCTTCCCTCAAGCTGCTGGCCTCTTCCCGCTCCGCGGGAAAGACTCTGGATTTTCGAGGTGAAAGCCTGCACGTTGAAGAGCTCCGCGACGATTCTTTCGAGGGAGTAGATATCGCCCTGTTCTCGGCAGGTGCTGCGGCTAGCCGGCAGTTCGCACCGGCAGCGGCCGAGTCTGGCTGTGTGGTAATCGACAATTCCAGCGGTTGGCGGATGGATCCGGAGGTGCCGTTGGTGGTACCCGAGGTCAACCCTCACGCTGTCGCCGACTATCGCCGCAAAGGCATCATCGCCAACCCAAACTGTTCTACTATTCAGATGGTGGTAGTGCTGAAGCCCATCTATGACGCCGCGGGAATTGAGCGAGTGGTGGTGTCAACCTACCAGGCGGTCTCGGGTACCGGCAAGAACGCCATAGAGGAATTGACGGAACAGACAAGAAATCTCTTGACCTTCCAGGAAGTTACAGCCGAGGTCTATCCTCACCGGATTGCCTTTAACTGCTTTCCCCATATCGGCAGCTTTCTGGAAAATGGCTATACTGAAGAAGAGATGAAAATGGTCCATGAGACCCATAAAATCATGGAGGATCCAAACATTAGGGTAAGCGCTACCACCGTGCGCATTCCGGTCTTCTATGGCCACTCAGAAGCGGTAAATATTCAGACCGAACGCAAGCTATCTGCTAAAGAGGCACGGGTTCTGCTTTTTCAGGCTCCCGGGGTTAGGGTGATGGACAATCCGGATGAACGAATCTATCCAATGCCATCGGAAGCAGCCGGCATCAACGACACCCTGGTGGGAAGGATTCGAGAAGACATCTCTATCGAAAATGGGCTCGACCTTTGGATCGTAGCCGATAATATCCGCAAGGGTGCCGCCCTCAACACAGTGCAGATCGCGGAACTTCTGATCAAGGAACATCTGTAGCCCTAACCTACCACATTGGAGGCTACTCTATCTAACAGACACAATAATGTAGGGGCGGGGTTTATCCCCGCCCATATTTTCTGTGTTTAGAAGATTATTCATCTCCCACTGCAGCTAAGTCGCTTGGTAAACTCTTTTATAACTTTAGACATTTTAGACATTTTTGTTCATTTTAGGCATTTCCTTCCATGAAATTTCTTCGAGACCTTACACTGGGCCACTATTACCCCACGAGTTCCCCCATCCACACACTTGATCCCCGGATTAAGCTCATAGGTTTGTGTTTCGCTGGCATTACGCTTTTTGCCCTCGATAAACTGTTGGTCCTAGCCCTTTTTTTTCTCGGCTCTCTTTGGCTGATCCACCTGGCCCACCTGCCTCTGGCCACCGTCCTTAGAGGGTTGCGACCGTTCGCCTGGCTTTTCGTATTGACTGCCTGCTTGCAATTGTTTTTCACCTCAGGCCGACCGCTTTTCCCTTTTGACTTGGGGCCCCTGAATATTACCTGGGAAGGGCTCCATCAAGCAGTCCGCATTGGCGGTCAACTTTCTCTGTTCATCCTGTTCTCCTCTATCCTAACCCTGACCACCTCACCTCTGGAACTGCTTCGGGCTCTGGAAAAGCTTGGCAGTCCTCTTGCCCGAGTCCGCATTCCAGTTGCAGAATTATGCCTGGCAATGCTCCTCTGCATCCGCTTTCTTCCTATTCTGGGCCAGGAGGCAGAAAGGATTGTTGAATCCCAGATGGCACGCGGCATCGATCTTAGCTCTGGAACCTGGCGTAACCGTTTAGAAAAATTTCATAGTATTTTTTTTCCTCTTCTCTATAATGTCCTGTGGCGCGCTGATGAACTGGCCACTGCCATGGCCGTCCGTGGCTATGGGCAGATTACTGAAAAACAAACTTTGAAGCATATGCGTTTATCCAGGTTAGACTGTTTGAGTCTGGCAGTAATTGTGACCTGGTGTATCGCCCTCTTTTGGCTTTTCCGTGGTTGAGGTTTAAATTGCGAATTATCGCCGGTGAGCATCGAGGCCTGCGGCTGACGACCCCAAAGGGTAAAAGCATGCGACCTACAGCCGAGCGAGTTCGGGAGGCCATCTTTAATATTATCGCTCTTGATTTGACCGGGCTCTGGGTTCTGGATCTCTTTGCTGGCACAGGGGCCATGGGTCTCGAGGCACTCAGTCGCGGTGCCGGTTATGTGGTCATGGTGGATCAACACCCCGGAGCCGTAAAGTTGATTAACCGCAACTTGGCCGCTTGCGGTAATCCCCAGCACGCCAAATTTTTCAGACTGGACCTGCGCCGTGGCCTCAAGGGACTCATACGACGTGGCTACCGCTTCGATTTGGTGTTCCTGGATCCACCTTACGGGCGGGGATTGAGCCAGCGCTGCCTGGAGCAACTCGGCAAAGGCACGCTCCTTAATGCCACTGCTACCGTGGTTAGCGAGCATGCCACTGAGGAGAATCTCACTTCAACTTACGGCTGTCTCCAGCGCCAGAACATGCGGAGCTATGGGAGTACGGCAGTTAGTTTTTACCTAAGGGGAGAATAGAAAACAATGAACGACAAAAGAATCACTGTCTATGCCGGATCTTTTGACCCTATCACCAACGGACATCTGGATTTGCTGGACCGAGCCCTAAAGATCTTCGACAACATTATCATCGCGGTTGCTGAGAATCCAGCGAAACAGCCGCTCTTTACTCTTGAAGAACGTCTTGACCTCATCCGCGCTAGTCTGAAAAATCACCAAGAGCCCGATCGTATTAGGGTAGACAGCTTCAAGGGATTGCTCGTGGACTACGTTGCGCGGTGTGGCGCTATGGCCATTCTCAGAGGACTGCGGGCCGTAAGCGACTTTGAGTATGAGTTTCAAATGGCCCTTATGAATCGAAAGCTAAGCCGTACGCCGGAAACCCTGTACCTGATGACAGGAGCTCGCTGGATCTACATCTCATCTAGAATAATCAAGGAGGTAGTTCAGGCGGGGGGCAAGGTGACCGGCCTGGTGCCAGAGGCGGTAGAGAAGAAGTTGCGTGAAAAATTCGAGATTGACTAGGCTTGAACTGAACCAGCAAGCGTATTCCCCGTCCCACTCACAAAGCGGGACTGCAGGGAGCTTCAATTGCAAGTTCCGACTACTCTAAAAATGAAAAAGAAATCAAACCTGCTTATTATTCTGCTGCTAAGTATCACCTTGAGCCATTGCGCCTTTTCTGGAAACAACAGTTGGGACAGCCAGATGCGGGGTTCGGAAGAGACGCCGGATAATATCCGACACCTGGTGCAGAAGCTCGCCACAACAAGTAATAAAGTCGGAAACAACACCGGTCTGGCCATTACCTATCCCTATGACGGAGCTGTTTTCCCTCCTGAGATCGCTGCACCTGTTATCGCCTGGAATGACGCTAACGCCGCCTCGAACCACTGGCTTATCGTGGTCGAATTCAGCAACCAGCGCAGCCCGATTTACGCCCGTGCCGATAAGCAGCACTGGACGCTGAACAAACCGATCTGGGAGGCCATCAAAGCCAACTCAATCCATGATCCTGCGAAAATAACCGTTTACGGTTTTGACCACAAACATCCAGGCAACATCACCGCAAAGAGCAGTATCCGCATTTCCACTTCAAAAGATCGTGTTGATGCCTCAATATTTTACCGGCAGGTTCAGCTCCCGTTTAAGGTAGGGAAGAAAAATTTTAAAAAGATAAAGTGGCGTCTGGGTGACATCTCTTCCTATGAAAAACCTCCAGTTGTCATGGAAAATCTTCCTGTTTGTGCGAGCTGTCATCTCTTTTCAAAAGACGGCACTTTAATCAGCATGGAGATGAACTACAAAAATGACAGCGGCGCTCATTTTATCACGCCGGTCAGGGAGAATATTGCATTGTCTGCAGAGGATTTCATTAGCTGGAATGATTTCCCCAAACCGGAACTTCTGCCAAAAACCAGGGGACTGTTTGCCAAGATATCGCCCAGCGGAAAATACTTGGTGAGCACGGTACATGAGATATCCTATGCTGCCCTGACCAATGAACCTGCTTTCTGCCAGCTCTTCTTCCCAACCTACGGTGTGCTGGCCTGGTATTCGGTTGACAGCAGGGAGTTTCACCTCCTTGCCGGAGCTGATGATTATGACTTTGTCCAGACAGACCCCAGCTGGAGTTGGGATGAAAAGTATATTGTCTTTGCCAGGTCAAATACTAAAAACGAGTACCATGAAGACATCACAAATATCCGCACCCATATCGAGGATGCTGATATTCATGAACTGAATAAAAGGTTCCCCATCCAGTTTGATCTTTACAGGATTCCGTTCAATCAAGGAAAAGGCGGGACACCAGAGCCCCTGAAAGGTGCCAGCCATAACGGCATGAGCAACTATTTTCCGAGATTTTCGCCGGACGGCAAGTGGATTGTCTTTACCCGCAGCAGGACCGGCATAATGCTCCAGCCGGATAGCGAGCTCTTCATTATACCTGCAGCCGGAGGAGAGGCTCGAAGGATGCGCTGCAACCGTGAGCTTTTCAATTCCTGGCACAGCTTTTCGCCCAATGGAAAATGGATGCTGTTTAGTTCCAAGGCCAATACCCCTTTTACCGAGATTTTTCTGACCCACATTGATGCAAACGGAGTTGACAGTCCGCCGGTATGTTTATCCCGGTTCAGCGATGACCACTATGCCGCCAATGTGCCGGAGTTTGTCAATATAGGGCCCGGGGCTATCAAGAAGATAAGGATTTCTGCTCAGCGCTGAGCGCGAAAGGTCAAGCAAGGAAGGGAGTTAATCTATGAAAAAAGCTACTGCCTATTTTATCCTGGTACTGATCATTGTGGCCGGATGCAGCGCTTACAGAACTGCAAAATTTAATAGTAAATACGGGCCGGTGCGGTCGGTGGATCGGACTGTCAGTTCTTATAAACCTGGTGAGGTCTCTTTTCATAATGATGTGCAGCCCATCCTGGAGCGTCGCTGTGATGTGTGCCACGGCTGTTATGATGCCCCATGCCAGCTGAAGCTCACCTGTTATGAAGGGCTTGAGCGGGGCGGCACCACAAAGCTGGTCTACGGTGCCAGGTTGAGACCGGAAAAGCCGACTCGGCTATTTATTGATGCGAATTCCGTGGAAGAATGGCGCCAGATGGGTTTCCACCCTGTTCTCAACGAGAGGGATCAGACCCCGCAGGCAAATCTCGAAGACTCCGTGGTGAATTTGCTGCTGCAGCTGAAAAAAGAGAACCCCCAGCCGGAGACGGAACTATTGCCGGCCAGTTTTGATATCAGTCTTGACAGAAAACAGATCTGTACAACTGCAGAAGATTTCAGTGAATACAAGAAGAAATATCCTCTCTGGGGAATGCCGTATGCACTGCCCGGACTGACCGACAAGGAGCATAAAACAATAGTTGACTGGCTGAGACAGGGGGGGCTGATTACTCCGCGGCCGCCCATGTCGGCTAAGGCCAGGAAAATCATAAATCAATGGGAGGAGTTTTTTAACGGCAGCTCCCTGAAACAGCAGCTTGTATCACGCTATATTTATGAACATCTGTTTATGGGCCATATCCATTTTGATACTTTGCCGGACCGGGAGTTTTACCGGCTGGTTCGATCTAAAACGGCTCCAGGAGAACCGGTGATTGAGATCAATACAGTAAGACCGTATGATGATCCCGGGGTTGCAAAATTCTACTACCGGTTGCGGAAAATAGAAACAACCATTGTGTCGAAAAATCACGTTGTCTATCGCATGAGCAGGAAAAAAATGGAGCGTTACCGGCAGCTCTTTCTGCAGGACAATTATGAGGTAAACAAGCTGCCGCCCTATGATCCCCAAATAACCTCCAATCCCTTCAAGACTTTTGCGGATCTGCCTGCTATATCCCGTTACCGGTTCATGCTGGATGATGCCCAGTACTTCATCGCGGGATTTATGAAGGGGCCTGTTTGCCGTGGCCAGATTGCCCTCAATGTCATCAATGACCAATTCTTTATTGCCTTTTTTGATCCGGAGAAGGACACCATCAGCAATGATACAGCCTTTATTGCCAGTATGAGTGATTATCTGGACTTACCGGCCAGCGGGGAAGATAAACTAAACATCGAGGTTCTCCCAGTAGTGGCTGACTATCAGAGTAAGCAAGAAAAATATCTGGATGCCAAGGGAAAGTATCTTGCAAAACTGGATCCGGCTAAAAAGGGAAATGATATAACTTATATCTGGAACGGTGACGGCCACAATAGAAATGCGCTGTTAACGATTTTCAGGCATTTTGACAGTGCCAGCGTGGCAAAGGGTTTTGTGGGAGATACACCCAAAACCGGCTGGGTGATTGACTATCCGCTGCTTGAAAGGATCCACTATCTGCTAGTCGTCGATTTTAACGTGTTTGGCAATGTGGGGCATCAACTCGAAACTCGGCTTTATATGGACTTTCTCCGCATGGAGGGAGAGAATAATTTTCTGAGCTTCCTGCCAAAGGATAAGCGCGTCGAGATAAGAGCAGAGTGGTATAAGGGCGCCAGGGCCGAACATAAGATTCACCTGGAGGACCCTCTTCGGGGGCTTAAATGGGACACCGGAATTGTCTACAGGACAAACGATCCCAAAAAGGAATTTTTTGAACAGATACTTGTGCATGCGGGACCAGCTGCTGGTCCGAAAGACTACTTGAACCGCTGCCCGGAAAAAAACTGTGTTGATAAAAATACAGGGCCACTTGAACAGAGAGCAGACTTGGCCCTGCAAAAAGTGACGGGACTCCGCGGCCCTGAGATACAGGTGGTCCAGGATTTGGCCTTTATTCATGTTGTTACCGGTAATAAGGATAAAGACCTGGCCTATACTGTTATCCGCAACAAGGCTCTGAGCAACAATTCATTCATGTTTGGTGAGGAGAGAAGGCGCATTGTTAAAGACGACACCCTTACCATAGTCAAGGGTTATACGGGCAGCTATCCAAACTCATTCGTTCGAGTTCAGATAGATGACATAGAGGAGTTTGTTGAAAGTTTTCTCACAATCAGGGATCAACTCAGCTACTACAATGTTGCCAGAAAGTATGCCATTAGAAGAACCAGTCCGAATTTCTGGGAGGAGGCAGACTGGCACTACCAGAAATATCTCAAGGATGAACCGGTGGAAGCAGGGCTGTTTGATATGTATCGTTTCAACCGGATTGCAGAAAAATCGGATGCCCACTTTAAATGGTAAATCGGGGATCGCTAGCCCGCATATTTCATGA
>Ga0255039_10000314_pt1 | contig 16101 bp, 12 predicted proteins | sample BC1_12_1_MG_FD_181713 | JGI IMG/M metagenome (GOLD analysis project Ga0255039, IMG submission 181713) | Seawater microbial communities from Strait of Georgia, British Columbia, Canada - BC1_12_1 | ecosystem: Environmental > Aquatic > Marine > Strait | place: Canada: British Columbia | collected... | reverse complement strand
AGCGACATGGTGAGGGTCGTATAAATTACGGCCGTCAAAAATAAGTGGTTGCTTTAATTTTGATTTGATTGCATCAAAATCTGGCGTTCTGAACTCTTGCCAATCTGTAAATATGACGAGCGCATCTGCGCCGTCAAGTGTATCATATGCGTTATCAAAGGCGGTAAAATTGTCACCAATTTCGTCTACCGCATTAGGCATTGCCACAGGATCATAAGCATTCACTTTAATCCCTTTTTGGGCAAACAACTGAATCGATGATATTGCAGGCGCTTCTCGAATATCGTCTGTCTTGGCTTTGAAAGACAATCCCCAAATCGCCAATGTTTTACCTGTACAATCGCCATCCCCTAAATGCTTTAATACTTTGTTTGCAAAGCGAACCCGTTGATCTTGGTTCGCTTGATGCACCGCAGAAACGATGGACATTGCGCACCCATTATCTTCACCCATACTCATAATACTCGTGACATCTTTAGGGAAGCATGAACCGCCATAACCAACACCTGGAAACAAAAAGGCGTGCCCTAAACGGCTATCAGAGCCGACACCGACGCGTACCTTTTCGACATCAGCATCAAACGTATCACACAGGTTGGATATTTCATTCATAAAAGATATTTTAGTTGCCAACAAAGCGTTCGCTGCATACTTGGTCATTTCTGCGCTGGCTGGATCCATCACGTAAAGCCTATCGCTTTTGCGCATAAATGGCGCATATAATTGCTTCATGATTTCTGCAACTGCCGGATTGGTGGTACCAATGATGACGCGATCTGGTTTAAAGAAATCGTCAATCGCCGAGCCTTCTTTTAAAAACTCAGGATTACTCACATAATCAAAAGATTCAGATGTATGCTTTTTCATCGCCGCAGTGATCACTTTGTGGGTACCAATAGGTACCGTGCTTTTAGTAACGATAATGCGATAACCATCCATGCATTTAGCAATTTCTTCAGCAGCCGCAGTAATGTATGACAGATCTGCTGAGCCATCAGCTTTAGGTGGTGTACCGACTGCCAAAAAAATTACCACCGACTCTTTAACGGCAAATTCAAGATCTGTGGTAAACCTCAAACGTTTTGCTTTGACATTGCGGTCGACAATTTCAGTCAAACCTGGCTCATAAATCGGGATATCGCCTTGCAATAGCGTATCAATCTTTGATTGATCTTTGTCTACACACGTTACATGATTACCACCATCTGCAAAACAGGTGCCTGCAACCAAGCCTACATACCCAGTACCAATTACACTTACTTTCAAAACAACACTCCAATCACAAAATCATCACATCAATTGTTTAGTGAATCTCACTTATTACCCAGGTCCAGACGGACTCCGTCCCTGTCAGCTAAAAACTAATTTTGATATAAACTGTTTAAACTAAACGACTTACAGCACTATTTATCTAACCGCAGCCCACACTTATTACATATTTACATTCGAAAAAGAACACCTTAAATACAACTTATAACGCTTTACAATAAGTCGCTACGTCATACGAAGTTATCTACGTTAATCATCGACGGGCTCAAGCAATGCTAAATCAACCTCTACAGAAGCAGCCTGTCCGAGCATATCAATTTGAATAATCATTTTTGTTACATTTTTTCGTTGCAAAACAACGCCTTCAATACCCATTAGCGCGCCTGCAATCACACGACACTTTTTACCCGATGCCAATTCAGGATATGCTTCAATAGGCACCCCTGAAGCAATCGCTAATTTAATATTAACCAAGTCTTCAACAAAACCACCTTGATCAAGTACGCGAATATTTTGCGCAATGCGATTTGTTGTCATTGCACGGTAATGCATTTCTTCGTCACCACAGAAAAAAAGATATCCACCAAATAAAGGCAACAAAGACTTTTGAATGCGCCCTTTATTTTTTGATACTTTTTCAACCAAAGGTAAAAAATATGGAATATCCCACTTAAGAAATGCTTGCGCCAACACCTTTTCATGGCGAGACTTGGTTCGGGCGACCCACCATTGCCCTTGAATATCTTTAATATCTTCAAACGCCGGATGCAAAACCGGCGGATTGTCTGCAATTTTTAACATTGTTTCGTTTCTATAATTTAGCTTAATCTCAAGACGACTATCACCATCGATTTTGACCAAGCCCTACCTGAAATACCTACAGAAGTTGAAAATAATGATCTACCTTAAATCTTCTCGAAGGTGTCCAAATCGGAAAGTGCTAGTATTATATTACAACACGATTTGTGGACGAATATGAGACCCGATCAACCCATATTCTAACCGCAAAAAGTTACATATTTATTATCGGTAAAAATCACCTTGTTATTTATAATATATTGCCATTTTTTTTCATATCATATGAATACATAAGACTTTACCGTAAAAAACCATCGTTCAATATAAATCGCTAATTTTGCGTATAAAATATAAGAATAAACGACCATCCTAGATGATTATAGATTGCAATACACTTGATATTAGTATCAAAATCAACACTTTATCGTATCTTATCGGACGCATTATACAAGCATAAAGACGCAACATATTTGTAAAAGCTGTCATGCAATATTACAAATATTGCGATACTTTTGACTTAAGTGTGCAAATATCCGATTCTATCTGTAATGAATATATATTTGACAACTTTAAAAACACCTTTGGATCTAATAGCCACGGTACTATTTTTGCCATTAATACTTATATTAACGATAGTTATATCAATAACTATTCGTATAAGCTCAGGGAAAAATATCATCTTTAGGCAAGAACGTGCTGGAAAAAATAAACAACCATTTATGATGTATAAATTCCGCACAATGCGACTTGATGTAGACCCATTTGGCCCATCCCCAAAAGACGGTCATGATGCTAGGCTTACAAAAATCGGAAAATTGTTGAGATTAACATCTCTTGACGAACTACCGCAATTTCTTAATGTGCTAAAAGGCGAAATGTCATTGGTAGGCCCAAGGCCGCTCTACATGAGTCAGGCAGCTCAGTGGAACGCACACCAATCCAAGAGACTCAATGTCAAACCTGGCCTCACTGGGTTAGCGCAAATTTCGGGGCGTGGCAGTTTAACCATAGAGGACAAACTTGACTTAGACGTCATCTATTCAGAAAAAATTACTTTTTTTGGAGACTTAAGGATTGTTTTAAGTACATTTCTAAGTTTTTTAAGGTCCGATAATATATATGAAGCCGCATATTCAAAAAATGAACAAACCCGTGGTGATGCCGAAAAACAATCTTAGGTTACCACATATCCCCCTTAAACAATCCCTGTAGTAGCGTTCTTTTTGCGATACCCATCGCAAATTCTTTTTGTCGCGCAATTATTCTTGATAACATATAATTTCGGTCTAAAATTAACCGATAAACCATGTAACACTTCAAATCAATCAAAAACAAACAAAGACCCATAAGGTACTTTATTATCGCACCAAATGAGTAAGCCAAGATCTGAGGAGATTTTAGTATTAACCGCAAAGATTCTATCACTATACTCTTTACCTGTGTGGGTAGACGTGTTTCTTTATTGGCCGCATTTAGAAAAGCATGCCAGCAACTAAAGATTAATTGCACCATCATAGGCACAGATGTCACCGACCTTTCGGCTGCACTACAATGTTGTGACGTCAAAAAAATTGTTGCACCTATAGATTCGCCAAAGTATAGGCAACAACTTTTTGCGCTTATCAAAGAACATAACGTTGACTTACTCATACCGACAGTAGACCTGGATCTTCCTTTATGGAGTAAGTATCGAGATAAATTATTACAGTTAAATTGTACGCCACTTATTTCATCTGAAAAAGTGATAGCGACATGCCTGGACAAACGTAAAACATATAAAGCACTCTTAAAATTGGGTCTTGATGCGCCAGATACGTTTACCCCAAAAAACGTGCTGGCAAGTAAGGTAAAACAATATCCGTACATTTTAAAACCTTGGGACGGCCATGCGAGCCGTGCCATTCATATCGCTAACAATAAACGCGAGCTTGAATTTTTCAGTAAATATATCCCCCACTGCATGGTACAAACGCTTGTGCGTGGTGAAGAATTTACCGTTGATGTTTTAGTAGATTTTGATATGAATATAAGATCTGTTGTCCCTAGAAAACGTATTCAGGTACGTGGTGGCGAAGTAAGCAAAGGCATCACCGTAAAACATCAAGAAATAATCAAACAATCAACATATTTGGTCAATAAACTTGGTGCAGGCCCTGGTGTTATTACGTTACAATGTTTTCTGACTGATCAAAATAAAATCAAATTTATTGAAATTAATCCCCGCTTTGGTGGTGGCATTTTGCTTTCAATTGAAGCAGGTGCAAACTTTCCAAAATGGATTATACAATTGTTAATGAATAAAAAACCGCGAATCGCAGAAGATGCATGGAAAGAAAACCTGACCATGCTTCGTTACGACGATGCGGTGTGGATGCACCCGAATAAATAGGGAACGGTACGAATGATTGCTTTTTTTGGCGACGAATATTCTATTATTGAAATTCTAAATTACTATTGGCCAGTATTTCCTGCTGCGCTAATCGTCAGTCTTATTGCAACGCCAATTTGTCACAATATCGCATTGCAGTTTAATATTGTTGACATGCCTGATGATCAAATGAAGACACACAAAGAGCCAACGGCTTATTTAGGTGGCCTAGCTATACTCGCAGGATTATTAGGGGGCATCTGGATTGGTTTATGGATTATCATCACCCATCCCATCGAGGCACTCAGTGATATCTCCGAGGCAAGTAATCTAAGTGGTGATATTCAACCATGGTTCTTGCTCGCAGGCATTGCATTGGGCGCGACGATCGCTTGCATTACTGGCCTACTCGACGACTTACTCGATCTTTCGCCCAGACAAAAACTATTTGGCCAAACCATTGCTGCCCTTGTTATATTTTCAGCTGGGGTAAGACCAAATTTTATCCACCTTTTTTCTTTGGTTGATATCGCATTACCCGCATGGCTTAATCTAACCTTGGGTTTTCCGGCAGTCCTTTTCATGATTCTCGGGGCAACCAATAGTTTAAATCTCCTAGACGGCCTTGACGGTTTGTGCGCAGGTGTCACTTCATTAATTACATCCAGCTATCTGTTATTGGCATTAATTTTGGCCACCTGGGGACACAGTCCTATTGGTGACCCTGTCAGACTAATTTTATGCATGGCATTGTTTGGCGGCGCCTTAGGTTTTCTACCCATGAACCGTCATCCTGCCAAAATATTTATGGGAGATTGTGGCAGCTTACTTTTAGGATTCATCGTCGGCACCTTGATACTACTCAACATGGAACAATTTGGCCGATGGTCAATCGCATCGATCGTCATTTTTGGCCTCCCTATTCTTGACACTGCCGTTGCCATTACCAGACGTGCCATCAATAATAAACCAATCATGGTTTCAGACAGAGGACATATCTACGACCAATTTATGGATCGTGGCCTTGGCCTCAAAAAATCAGTTCGCATCTGCTACATATTGGCTATTTGCTATGGTCTCATTGGTTTGGCAATCAGCTTTATGCGATTCAGGTATTCGATTGTTGCTTTTTTAATTATTGTGCTTATTTCCGCTTTTGGGGCATGGAAATTTGATTTTTTACAAATGGATAAAAAAAATAACGATGCGAAAAAATCCTAAAAACAATATAATATGCCCTACGCTAAATTGCTAAAATGTAACATATTCTTCCACCGAGCAAGAACACCTAATACAAATTGCACACATATCATTTATTCCGCTTTTGTAATCATTCGGTCGCTTTCCACTAAAATTAATTCCTGTTTGCCATAAAAGTGTGATCCGTAATCAAGCTTTTTACTGGTATTGCTACCATCCTATCCTATAATAACCGTATAAAATCGACCACACATAGACAGATATAGATACTATTTATACTACAGTAAGCACACCTTAAAGGCACTGCATGAACAATACAATCGTGAAAATACTAATCGTTATCTTATGCACGCTCTGCTTCACCGGAAGTACATCTTTAGCATCTACCAAAGCCGACAAAATCACCACCGCGCAATATACATCCATACAGGTACACTACCCTGCCGACGCCGTAGTCATTGGCAATTTAGAGCAAGGGTACGCTGTCTACCCATCTAGATTTTATGCGATATGCGAATTATTAGATAAAGACGACAATAAAATCCTTGTGACCTTAAATGCTGCAAGTGCCGTTATATTTCTTGATGATCACGACATGCAAAAAAAAGCAGGTGTCTACCTTGATGCCGATGTCACCTTGGAAGTAACCTCAAAATTTGGCCAACATAAAGTCACGACCGATGCACTCTACTTCAATCTTAAAGACAACACAGCCATCGCGAAAAATGGCGTTTTAAAACTACAACTTCCCCAAAGCCGAAATGCACTATATGGACGCGCAAAAGAAATTCGAATTTTAAATATGGGTAAGGGTGATCTAAACTTTAAGCTTGATGAATTGATCATCAGTAATGATGAATTTCACACCCCTTACATCTATGTTGGTGCTAAACATGCAGATATTAAAGTACCTAACAATAATGCCCCCGCTACTGATTTTGAAAAATCACCTACGATAACACTTAATGATGCAACAGTAACAATTAACAATCTAGATATTATTCGCCTAAAAGAAGTCAAACAAACAGGATTGGCCATTGAAACACCGATGAATGTTAACGTCGGCAGTAGCTCTCGTCTCGGTGCCTCTATAGAAACATCTTGGGACCTTTTAAAAACAGTACCGGCTGATAAACAAAAAAAGCAAGTCGTCCAGGATGCCTATATGCACATTGATGCATACAGTAAGCGCGGCCCAGGAATAGGATTCGATGTCGACTACGATGACCATACATCATTTTATGGAAGTTTAAAAGCTTATTATATTGAAGACAACGGCGAAGACAACCTTAGTCGACTTGACGCTCGCTCTGATGTCACTCCCGAAACATCGAGCCGAGGACGTCTTGATTTTAGACACAAAACTCAATTGACTAATACCATAGAGGCAACTGTCGAATACAGTCTCGCTTCTGATGGTGATTATCTAGAATCATGGCATGAAAAAGAGTTTGATTTCGACAAAGAAAAAGAGACGTTACTCTACCTTAAGCAACAGTCAAGCAATCACGCATTTGATATTATCGGAAAATGGCAGCCTAATAATTTTGACACTACCCTTACAGAGTTGCCATCAGTCGGCTTTCATACCGCAGGTGAAAACCTCTTCAACAGATTTACCTACTACCAAGATTCTCGCATTGGTCGATACAGTGAAAAAGTTGGTGATCGCAAAGTACCTGGTTTTGGTCAATCATACGAAACCAGTTACTTACATGATGTCGTATCAGAAAACAATTATACATATGGTACATCTCGCCATGAAATCAATATGCCCATGCATAATGGTAGCTTTAATTTTACGCCACTTTTTATAGGCACTGCAGCATTTGAAGATGGCGGTGACACCCTCAATGATAATAGCTCAACGCAAGATGATACAACAAAAAGTTTTGATCATCATGTTTTTCAAAGTGTCTTTGGGTTTCGTTCGAGCATGCCACTTTGGCGCGTTAATCGAAATTATAAATCCCGCATATGGCATCTAAATCAAATACGTCACATTATAACACCTGAGGTAGCACTCCTTTGGACGCAAAACAACGACGATAACACCCCTGAACAAAATATATATCACTTTGGGCTAAACCAAAAATGGCAAACCAAACGCACCCGAGGTACACAACTAACGAGCATCGATTTTTTAACCATCGATACCGCAGTAACGTTTACCAACCACGACGTTGACAACGCCATTTTGCCAAATCATTTTAACTTTTCAAGCCCTGAGTATCAATACGACCGCATGGCATTTACCAATAGTGACCTTGCTAATTTATTGTTCACAGATAACACTTCGTTGGCACAACGACAAATACTAAATCAAACATATAGTGACTTTGCCACTATCAATCTTAGATGGCAAATTTCAGATGCAACAATGTTTGCTAGTCGCGCCAACTATGATATTTACAACGATGGTTTCAGCGAACTCTATAGTGCCCTAGCCGTCAAAAAAACAGATAGAATGAGCTACTATATCTCAACGCGCTTTTTGAGAAATGGTCGATTCGATAAAGTGCGCATCACAAACAGTGACGATATCACCGAGGAAAGACTCAATTACGAGAACACCCAACTTGTTTCAGTAGGCACTAGTTACCAACTCAATAACAAATATACCATTGCCGCTTCTCAACGATTTGATATTGAAACAGGTCATGCTTCAGGGTCTGAACTTCTCTTTTTGAGAAAACATACCAAATGGTATAGCGCCCTTGATTTTCGTCTAAATACAAACCGCAACGAGTACTCTATCTCATTTAGTTTCTTCCCGCAGGGTGCCGATAATCTCCCCCTTGGTAATTAGCGCCTGTTGCGGAAACCTATCGTTGCGACAGATCGAAACGCCCGATAACCATTCTTTGCATCAAAAAGCACCTGCTGTATCGATATTACCACTTATGCCGTATCTATTTCTGTAAAATCAGTATGCATCGCCTATGTCGGGTTTGATTACAGCGCCCCGAAATAGTATCTTTAAGGCGTCTTGATGACTTAAAGAATTAAGATATAGGTAAAAGAAAAGAATGCTTAAGCTTAAAACGCAAGGGATTAATAGGATAATATGTTTTCTAGACGATCAGCTGTAATCAATAAAAATAATCAACCAGACCCAAAATTACTGCTTGGCACCATTTCTAGGAGATGTGCGGTTTCTTCGGGAAAACGTATAGACAATAACGATGCTGCTACCGTCATTAGATTTCTTAAGCATAACGACCCCCTTATACGACAAGATGCATTGAAAGTACTTGCCAGATTTCCAAATCCAATGACACATCCTTTTATTGGCAGATGCCTAACTGATACAAGCCTCTTTGTCCGTGTCGAAGCATGCTTAGCCATTGGCCGATTAAAAATTCACAAACTCAAGGGAAAATTGTACGATATATTACTTTCAAAAAACCCTTTGGTTATTTGTGCTGCAGCCACAGCCCTTGCACAAATGGGCGACAAAAAAGGATTGGCATACGTTGCTAAACTTGTCTGCATCCGTGGCAAACATCAAATAGAAGCAGTAAAAACATTAAACATTGTTGCCACCAAGCGATTCTCCCTTACCCAATCAGGTGTCAAAGAAGCAACCAGATGGATCAACGCCAGCTTTAGATAAAACCACATCATTGCCGCCCATATTCGAATATGATCGTATAACGCGAGATTGCGTAAATTCACGATACATCCTTCTTTTTTTCACCACAGAAAGCACTGAAAAATAAACGAAGACATTACACCTGCCAACCAACCATTAAAGCGACAAGGCAAAGAGCATAAAGTAGAGCATAAAGGGACAGTCACTAAAATGGGGGAGAGACAAACTAACAATTTCAAAAAAAAACACTTTTTCTTAAAATAACTTTCCTTTTTTTCTCACTTTTTTCATCATATATATAGTGGCTGAATTATTATGACCTCAGTCAAAAATCAAGTACAAAACCTAGCATAAAACTAGGCAACCGGTAGAGGTACATACATATGGCAAGAAAACCACGCTTAAAAGTCGAAGGTGTAGAAGCTTGGTATCACGTGCGTGGTCAAGTAGCTGGTAGTAAAACAGATTTTTTGTTAGCACATGAAGGCTGCCAGATAATGCTGATGAACATCATCAAATTTTATGAAAAAGCATATTTTTGCGATGTCGCTAGTTATAGTATCATGGGAACCCACTACCATTTGATTATTAAGTTCTTGCCGTTTAAAAATCATTCTATTGCTACCTTAAAAAAGCGCGCCTATTTTATTTATCCCAATAGAACAAAGGAAGTCGACAAATGGACACAAGAGCAGTGGACTACATTTAGCCATCGAATGTTTAACTTATCTGAGTTTATGCGAAATATACAATCAGGATTTGCTCGGTGGTATAACAAAACGTTTGAGAGAAGCGGCAGATTCTGGGCAGATCGTTTTAAGTCATCTATTCTAGTCGACAACCAAGCATTACTAGATTGCATGCTATACGTTGACCTAAATCCAGTACGAGCTGGGATGGTCAAGCGCCCTGAGTTATATACAGGCTCATCAATCTATGCACGGCAAAACAATCAAGATGCCTGGTTGATGCCACTTAATAAACTTATGCCGATAAATGATATAGACGACAACATAGATAACAGTCCCGAAAAATTATTACATGATTACAGATCAATGTTATATTACCGCGGCAGCATTCCGACAAAAAAAGGGCAAACAAAAATATCAAAAGAATTACTAAACCAAGAGCTAAATCGCGGCTTTAAAAAACCAGGCAAATACCTTAAAAAATTGCGATATTTCATAGATGGTATTTTGATTGGCGATCAAAAAAATATTGAAAAGATAATGACGAAACTCACAAAAATTAACAATCACCTAAAAGAAAAGATTTCAAAAACTATCGAAGACAGCAAACATCAGTGCCTTCACATTCCACGCGATGTCGAATCTTAAAGAAAAACCAATTACATATCATAAAATCTATACGCTACCCTCAACACCATCACTCGAATTTCAAAAACAACACCCAAAATCACACCATAAATATAATATATTACCAATATTATTTGAACATATTCAACCATTACCAATCAAAACTTAATTCTGGAATCTAAAATAGTAAATTTAAACAAATTTATTATGATTTACCAATACTAGGGAGTGTCCCTTAATGCTAGGGAGTGTCCCTTAAAACCTACTTAAAACTTATTCACCACTTTAAAATTTTCTCTGGGCGTTCTCAGCGTTCTCTGCGTAAAAATGATTACTGATTACTGATTACTGAGAATAGAATTGTTACAATGTGACGTTTGCTTAGGAGGTATAAGAAAGTAACCTTTGTGCTATTCCAAAACAGCTTTTATGCACATGCGCTATTAATTAATGGCCGGCACGATCTTTGACAAAAAATATCTTTTTGTTATAATGCTATATTAGTATAAAAAACGTTACCGCAACACTATACAGTAGAAAGTACCTCATGATTACGATAAATGAACATTTCCAAAAATTGCAAGCAGGTTACCTCTTTCCAGAGATCGGCCGCAGGGTCAATGCCTTTTCAAATGCGCATCCAGATGCGAATATTATTCGTCTTGGTATTGGTGACGTTACCCAGCCTTTACCACCTTCGATCATTAAAGCATTTCACCAAGGCATAGACCACATGGCTGACGGGGCGACATTCAAGGGTTATGGTCCTGAACAAGGATATGGTTTTTTAGGCCAAGCCATAATAGATAATGATTTTGCACCACGCGGTGTATCACTCGATACTTCTGAAGTGTTTATTTCTGATGGTTCAAAATGTGATTCTGGCAATATTCAGGAAATTTTTGGCCTCGACAACGTCATCGCCGTTGCTGACCCTAGCTATCCGGTTTATGTAGATACCAATGTAATGGCTGGCCGTACAGGTCACTGCCAAAAAAATGGATGCTACGAAGGATTGGTTTATATGCCATGTAATGCTGAAAATAATTTCACCCCACCATTCCCTTCTGAACCTGTCGACTTGATCTATCTTTGCTACCCAAACAACCCAACAGGAACGGTTGCTACCAAAGAGCAGCTTACTAGCTGGGTAAATTATGCCAAAGAAAATAAGGCCATCATCTTATTCGATGCTGCCTATGAAGCATTTATTACCAATCCAGATATACCACATTCTATCTTTGAAATTCCTGGCGCCAAAGAAGTTGCTATTGAATTCAGAAGTTTTTCAAAGTCAACTGGTTTTACCGGCACCCGCTGTGCTTACACTGTTATCCCTAAAGAACTTATGGCGTACACCCAAAACGGGGAAAAAGTATCTGTAAATGCAACATGGAACCGTCGCCATTGCACAAAATTTAACGGGGTCTCATATCCTGTACAAGTTGCCGCCGCTGCAAGCTACACAACCGAAGGTAAAGCTGAAGTAAAAGCACTGGTTGATTATTACATGAACAATGCTAAGTGCATTAAGCATAGTATGGAAGCTGCTGGATATACCTGTTTCGGTGGCGTAGACTCGCCATACATCTGGCTTAAAACACCTGAGGGGCATGATAGCTGGTCTTTCTTTGACCTATTACTAAATAAGGTAAACGTTGTAGGCACACCTGGTGCAGGTTTCGGACCGGCAGGCGAAGGCTACTTCCGCCTCAGCGCCTTCGGCGACCTAGAAAACGTTGAAGAAGCCATGGCCAGAATCGCAAAGCTATAACAACGACCCCATAATACGATTACTAACTAAGGGCTCCCATTATACAAATATAAGGGAGCCCTTTTTTATGGCACTTTACCTCAAGCGCACTTTTGAATCTCCATTTGAATAAGTATAAAAAGGGCGTACAGTGTAACCTCAATAAAATTTTCGCCTGAATATCACCTAATCATCTCTTATCCCCCATCAAACAAATGTCTACTTGCTCAAATTGCAAAGTTATGTTAAAAAAGGGGTTATGACCAATCATACGCAACCTACTAACCAACAATGGACCATCAAGCGCCTTCTCGATTGGACACACACCTATTTCGAAAAATTTGAAATTGATGAGCCCAGGCTTACCGCTGAAATATTATTGGCGCATATACTAAACATTGAGCGAATTGAGCTTTATGTCAAATTCGATGTATGCCCTACTGCCACACAAATTTCAGATTTTAAGGCATTAATGCAACGCGCTTCACGCCACGAACCCGTAGCGCACCTAACAAATACTGCCCACTTTTTTAGTATGACATTTTCTGTAAATAAGCATACCTTGATTCCCAGGCCGGAAACTGAGGGATTGGTCATGGAAGCACTGCAATTTCTAAAACAGTTAGACATAAACATGCCAATGGCACTTGACCTCTGCACTGGTAGTGGCTGCGTTGCTGGAGCAATTGCCAATAACCATAAAACAGTGCATATCACCGCCATTGATATATCGCCAGAGGCATGCAAAATCGCTGCAGAAAATATTGAAACACATCAACTAACAGACCGCGTCTCAGTTATCGAGGGAGACCTCTTTTCACCTATCGATGCAACACAAACATTTGACATTATTACCGCAAATCCACCTTATATTAATACCAATGAATATCAAGCGCTAGATACCAATGTCAAAGCGTATGAACCAGAATTAGCATTACATGCCGGCTGCGAAGGGCTAGACATCATCAAGCGCATACTCAATGAAGGCAAAGATAAATTAAACAAAGAAGGTAAACTCATCATGGAGATTGCCTGGAATCAAAGTGAACAAGTCACCCAGCTCATGCAACAAAGTGAGTGGCTTACAAATATTACAACACATAAAGATACGTCTGGTCATTTGCGCATAATTGAAGGCACAAAAACCAGCAATTAAGAAAGAAATTAAACAATGGATATGTTTAGGATACAAGGTGGTACGCGACTACGTGGCGATATCAAGGTAAGTGGCTCAAAAAATTCATCGCTACCGATTATCGCTGCGTGCTTATTAACCAATGAAAAAATTATTCTCCACGATATACCCGACTTAGCAGATATTCGCCACACCCTAAAACTGATGGAAAGTTTAGGGGCTGTAATTTCTCGCAAGGGTAATAAACTATCAATACAAGTTAAAGATGAATCCAATTCTGCCGCCGAATATGAATTGGTTAGAAAAATGCGTGCAAGTATTTGTGTCCTTGGTCCATTATTGGCCAAAAGACAACAATGCAAAGTGAGCATGCCTGGTGGATGTGCTATTGGCGATCGCCCCGTTGACCTACACCTTAAAGGCATGGAAGATTTGGGCGCAAAAATTCATTTAAAAAACGGGTATGTGCTTGGTGACTGCGGACGTTTGCAAGGGGATGAAATATTTCTTGGCGGTGCTTTTGGGTCAACGGTTCTTGGTACCGCAAATGTTATGAGCGCAGCAACGTTAGCTGCCGGCACTACGGTCATTCATTCCGCTGCTTGCGAACCTGAAATAGTAGATCTCGGCAATTTTTTGAATAGCATGGGTGCAAAAATAACTGGACACGGCTCACCATGCGTTACAATCGTTGGCGTAAAATCACTTTCTGGTACTACCCATACCGTGATGCCTGATCGCATTGAAGCGGGAACCTTTATGGTTGCAGCCGCCATCACCAATGGTGACCTAAACATCCTTAACTGTCCAACTAGCAGTTTAATGGCAGTCATCGATCGCCTCAAACGCATCGGCGTCGACTTCGAAAACATAGATAAAAATAGTGTTCGCGTCAGTGCCTCCAGGAGACTTAATCCTGTGGATTTAACGACGCAACCATTTCCAGGTTTTCCTACTGATTTACAGGCGCAACTCATGGCCCTACTCTGCCTTGCTGATGGCAACTCAATTATCACCGAAAAAATATTTCCAGATCGTTTCATGCACATCGCCGAACTCAACCGTATGGGCGCGCGACTTCGCAAAGAAGGACCAACTGTCATTGTCGAAGGTGTCCGCGAATTATACGGCGCCCCTATCATGGCATCAGACTTACGTGCTTCCGCTGCATTAATTTTGGCCGGTATGGCAGCCACGGGGCAAACAGACGTCTTACGTGTCTATCATATTGATCGTGGCTACGAACAAATTGAGAAAAAACTTAACGCCGTGGGTGCTCAAATAGAACGCCTGTCAGAATAATACCACACTGCAATGGTGCAGAGCACCCCTAAATTGGACAAATCACATGCAAGATTTGAGATTGCGCACAACACCACACACCCTTGGATTTATTGGCATTGGTATCATGGGATTACCTATGGCAACAAATCTTATCCATGGCGGGCACACCTTGTTTGTGCACAACCGCTCCACAGCTAAATGCGACCCGCTTAAATCGCTTGGCGCAACAGTATGCCAAACACCTAGCGATGTCGCAACCAATGCAAAAATTATTTTTATTAATGTCACAGATACGCCAGATGTTGAAGCGATTCTTTTTGGGAAAAATGGCATCTACGAAACAGCTGCACCAGGCACCACCATCATCGACCATTCCACGATTTCGCCAAATGCCACTGAAGACTTTGCCAAACAACTTGCTAAAAAGGAAATCGCTTTTCTTGATGCGCCAGTATCTGGTGGCGATATCGGCGCCCAAAAAGGGACACTAGCGATTATGGTCGGTGGCGACATCGATACTTTTAATACCATTAAGCCGATCTTGGAAATCACTGGATCAAATATTGTGCACATGGGAGCAGTCGGCATGGGCCAAAAAACAAAAGCAGTTAATCAACTGTTTTGCGCTTTACATATGCTCGCATGCAGCGAAGGAATATTAATTGCTAAAAATGCAGGGCTAGACCCAAAAAAAATGGTTGATATCGTAAAAAGTGGGGCCGCTGGGTCATGGGCATTATCAAATTTAGGTCACAAAATTACTGAAGAAGATTATACACCTGGCTTCATGATCGACTTACTTTGCAAAGACCTTGACTATGTACAGGAAATTGCAGATAAATACAATAGTCCAATTGCTGGCACTAAATTGGCAACCGATTATTTCAAAAAAGCACAAAAAATGGGCCTCGGTAAACAGGGGACCCAAGGTATGATTCAAGCATTGACCGATACAACGACAAAATAACATCATATATGGCAAGAATTTCTACTTGCCACCCACATTACGCTCAAGGTATAATAAAACTTATGGAACTTAAAAAAGATCTCAATTTACTCAATGTTTTTTGCATCTCTACTGGTGCAATGCTTTCAGGTTTATTTATTTTACCGGGCAAAGCATATGCATATCAAGATGTTGGACCTGCAGTCATCGTTGCTTATATCGTCGCTGCTTTATTGGCGGCCACAGGTTTAATGAGCCAGGCTGAATTGGTTTCAGCGATGCCCAAATCGGGTGGTGCTTATTTTTATATCACCCGTTCAATGGGTTCAGCTGTCGGTACTGTATATGGTTTGATCACATGGTTTAGCTTATCACTTAAAAGTGCCTACGAATTATTTTTTATGGCGGTTCTAATTAAGGCCATTTGGATACAAACC
>Ga0255039_10000313_pt1 | contig 16115 bp, 18 predicted proteins | sample BC1_12_1_MG_FD_181713 | JGI IMG/M metagenome (GOLD analysis project Ga0255039, IMG submission 181713) | Seawater microbial communities from Strait of Georgia, British Columbia, Canada - BC1_12_1 | ecosystem: Environmental > Aquatic > Marine > Strait | place: Canada: British Columbia | collected... | reverse complement strand
AATAAAACAGCAAAAATTTATATATACTGATAATATAACATTATCTATAAAACAATTAATAAATAATGAATTAAATAAAAAAACTAATACAATTAATATTGATTTATATACTTTAAATGATTTTATTTACACTAATAAAAATTATAAAATCATAGAATTATATATAAATAAAAAACACCAATGTTATGCTGTAATATTAAAAAATATAAAAACTAAAAAACATATATATGTATCTATAAATGATTCTAATATTAATATATTAAAAAATGTAAAAAAAACTATAAAAAAATTAGATAATGTAATTGTTGTAAATAACGAAAAAGTAGATATAAAACATAATTATAAAACATTTAATAGGAATCAATATAATATCAACCATGTTGACCTATTTAACTTTATACATGATTATAATTCATTTATATTAAATAATACACTTAAGTTAAAAAAAATAAATAGTAAATATTTAGAACAGTTAAATAATGAAGTTAAAATACATTTTATAAATAACGAATTAGACGATTTAACAAAATTAAATAATATTAATATAGATATTTACAATAACGAATACAGCTTTATTTATAACTTTATATATATTGAAAAATTTATTTTATTAAAGGATAAAAAAAATATAAAAATAATCGGTTTTGTATGTAATGGTTTTAATTATTATATTTCTAAACATATTACTATTAACGATTCTATAAATATATTAAAAAATAATATAAATAAATTAAACAATATTATTTCAAAAATTGTAAATACTAAAAAATATAGTAATGAAAATGATATATCAAGTTATTTAACTAGATCTTTTAAATTATTTAATATACACAATGAATTTATATATGATTTAGAAATTAATACATACAACACTATTGAAAAATATAAAGATTATTATAAAATTATATATTATGATCCAGATATTGTTAATAATTCAATATTAAATAAAACTATTGATAAAAAAAATAAACGGTTATCTTTGTATAATAATAGTTTATATAATAAATATATCTATAATTTATTATTAATAGAAATTATTAATATTTTAAAATTATATAAAGATAATACTATTAGAAAAAATATTAAAAATGTAATACAAAAAATTAAAGTATCTCAACTAACTTTAGAATTTTTAGAATATAATTATGATAATATATTATATAATGAATTGTCAAAATATTTAACAAATAAATATTTTAAAAAAATTATTAATAATATTAATGAAACCGAAATTATACAAAATATTTACAATAATGTTATTAATATGATAAGTAATATAATACTTAAAAAGCATATTAAAATTAATATTAAATATGATTTAATAAATGAAACTATTGATAATAATATATTTTTATTTGATAATATGTTGATAAATTTATTTAAATATATGTCTAAAAATGAAATTATATTAAAAATAAATAAATTATTGAAAAATAGTATTCATTTTAATAATTCAATTAGTAATAAAGATATAGATATATTAACATCTTGTTCTTATAATAGTAATAAAAAGTTACCTTATTGTTATAATAAAAAATTAATTATTAATAATAAAAAACAATTAACTAATTTAATACACATAATAGCAACTGATATATATAATCCCCTTAAAAGGGATATTATATTTTCACCATTATATATAGATCTAGTGATGAATAAATTATTATTTAGTAAATATCTAAATGAAAAAATATATATTAAATATATTTAATAATAAAAATAATAATATTAATATATATAATAGTTGTATAATAGTTATATAATTAAAATGTCATATACTGTTGACCATAGTAATAACAATCTCTTTGATAGTTTATATAATGATCTAACTGAAAAAAAAAATACATATACAAATGAAATTAATAATAAAAATCAATGTAATAAACAAAATAATGTACCACAAGAAAATATTATAACCAATAATGTTAGACATTTAAATAAAAAGAAAGAAATTAGTAATTGTGATGATTTAACAAATATGTTATATAAATTAGTTGCACAATTTAATATAAAAATGGCAGTATTAATATTTATCTTTTATATTTTATATAATACTGATATTTTTAACAAAAGTATAATATCTAAATTTCAAAAAAATACATATAATAATGACCAATTAACAGAAAAAGGTTTAATTACTATAGGTGTTTTATTATCTTTTACTTATATATTTATAGATGTATTAAATAATAATGGATATATCTAAGAATTTTTCTAATTAATAAAATAATTCATTTTTAAATTGATTGAAAATCTGAAGTAAATCTGTTATAATTACTTCAGATACTTTTCTAGATGGCGATCCATCTATATTTAATTTACAACTACCAAAAATTTTAATAGTTGTTTTTTTTATTTTTTTTATATTAATCTTCTTTTTATACTTTAATACATTTTCATTAGTAATCTCAACTGGTGTAATAAATTTTATAGTTAATGCTGTATATTTTTCTGGTAAATAAGTAATATTATAAATTGTATAATTTAATTTATTATCTGGATTGTCCTTATACATTAATAACAATTTTTCTAATTTATATAAATCAATTAAATATTTAAGTGATTCTTCCATATTAGGAATCAACACTTTCTCTTCTACTTTCTCTTCTACTTTCTCTTCTACTTTCTCTTTTAGATCATATTTTAAATCATCTTTTAAATTATCTTTTAAATTATCTTTTAAATTAATCTTCTCCATTTCACCATCTAATAATATATCTTCATTTTGTAAAACATCAACTTTTTTATTATTAAAGTTTAAAAATGTTTTATAATTATTCATAATTGAAATTAAATATAATTGTTCAATGTCTTTATCATTATCCTCTTTAATACCATCAACTTGTGATATATATTCAATCAATTCAGTTATTTCTTTATTAATTGATAATAAAGATTCATCTGTTACAGATGGTATCTGTATGCTACCATTTCTAAATAATTTAATATGGTACATTTTTTTAGTTTCTATATTATTAATAAATGTAAAAGTAATTTGTGAATTAAAATAACGTCCAGTACCTTGTATTTTTCTCATTGGTTTAATCTTTACCTTTGGTTTTCTACCCCTGTTTGATGTTTTTACCTTTGTAGTTAATTGTACATATAAATCATCAATATATTCATTATAATTACATCCAATTTTAATTATATTATTTGATAGTTTCATATTTTTTATTACATTCTCTTCATGAAATTTAATATTAGATAATCTACCCTCTGCTGTAATTGTTGATAATAACAACCCAGAATTAGTAATTTCAACATTATCTAATAAATTATTATGTTCAGTTTTATACCAATGGTTATTTAATTTATCTTTAATTTTAGTACCAATACTTTCTTCATTTTTAATAATAGTACTCATGTTTTATCTATTGTTATTATTATGTATAATTTAATTCAATTTTTTAATATGAATTATATTTAAAGAAACAATGTATATATATATTATTTTATTTCTTTAAATACAAATTGATTTTTAACAGGTATAAAAAATATGATGTATAATACATAAATTATTAGATATTATCAAAAAAAAAATGAAAGATTTTGAAAAATACTTAATTATGTCTCTTTGTATCTTCATTGTCTCTAATAGATGATAATACGTCATCCATATTTTGATTTTGATTTTCATAATTAAGCTGGTCTTTTGCATGTTTCTTCCTTCTGGTCGAGTGAATGAATGCCGAGGGCAGCAGCTCTATACAAATGCGAGTTAAAGGTGTAAATTCGAATTTCTCCATAACGTTACTAGCAATAGTTGAAGTTTCGTATCTCAATCTACGTAATTTAGCTTTAACAACATCTGAATACCCAGTTAAATCTGGTTGCATACCAAAATATTCATTTTCTCCATCAAAAATTCTTTCTAATCCAGCAGAAAGAGTTAAAACACAATCTTCTGCTAATTCTCTATACCTATCTCTATTATTTTTAATTAATAATATTCTATACACATGATCTATTTCATCTAATGATGAACTAAAATCAACATTATTTACATTTCGTAAATTTATTCCATCTCTTTTTAAATCTTCTTTTAGCATATCTATTTGTTCTAATAATTTCATTTTCTTTTCATCTTCTTGTAGAGTTTTATTTATTTCAGAGTTATGGGGTTTTGTACTATCACTATTAATAATATTATCAATATTTGAAGAATAATTAGACTGATGGCGTTGATATGGTGTATTAGTTGGCATTCCATAAGGTACATGTCTATTATTATCTGACGGTGCAAAATCATTATCACTATCATTATTATTATTATTATTACTTGGTTCACTAACTGATTTTAATAATTGGTCAAATTCATCAAATTCAGATATTACATCGTCAGTATTAATATAATCATTTTCATTACTGTGTGTATTAAAATTACTAGTAGGTTTTGGCATAGGTATATTACTTATGTCTGAATTATTATAAATTAAATCATTTACTTGATTTTCATATTCAGCAATTGGGTTTCTATCATACTCGTTATTTTGATAATCATTATAATTTGAATTATCTATTAAATTTTTTTCAACGACATCTGGTTTTATACTATTTGCTAATAGCTCGTTATTAAAGAGCATACTCATCCCAGATATATTAGTGGGATTGTTTACATTATTTTTCTCAAGTAACAAATTTGACATTATAAATAAAAAAATATAATTTTTATATAATCCCTATATAATATAATTAATAATATTATATTTTTAAATTATAATATTTATATTATAAATAAAAAATATAATTCAAATTTTAATAATTAATTATTAAAAATCAAAAACGAATTTAAATATAAATATATTATATACATATAATATATTTAATATTTAAATTATATATGGATAACATATATTTACTCAGTTATGATTGTGCTCATAAATCATTAGGGGTATCATTTTTTTCTTACAATAACAACTATAAAACAAATATTAAAGATGAATTAAAAAGAGATATTTTACCCAAACCTAAATTAATAAATATTAATAATATACTAAATAATGTAATTTCACTAAAATATTTGGATGTAATTGATGTATGTCCTGGTGAAAATGTAAAAACAATTGATAAAATAAGATTAACAAATTTATTTAAAAAAGAAATAATTAAAATAAATAATATAATTTCAAAATTTATAATTGAATATAACATTAAAAAAATTATATTATGTATTGAGTATCAACCAACATATAACTACCTTAGTGTATCAATTTTTCATCAATTAAAATATGAATATTCAAATAACGATTTATATGAAATTAGTATTATGTACCCACATGTAAAGAATACAATTTTCTTTCATCCATTATTAAAACATAATAACTGTATTGCTACATCTAATAGTGGGTATTTAGCTAATAAAAAACATACAAAGTTAAATATGTTATATTTTATTAATAATTTTAATTTACAAAATAAAATTATACATATTAAGAAAAAAAATTTAGATGATTTAGCAGATTCTATTTTTCAAGCCATTGCTTATATCAAATATATAAAAAATAAATAATTATTTTTTTTTTACAATAATTATAAATTATATAATTATATTATATATAATTTATAATTGATTTTTTTCTTTTTTATTATGATTTTTACAAATAATAAAAATTCTTGTGATTTTCAATTTGTCTTTAAAGTAAAAGAAAATAATGATGCTATTAAAAAAAAGGTTTTAAAATGGTTTTTATCAAAAATGGATACCATTGTAGAACATAATTTTGATTTTAATATTTTAATTAATAATAATTCTGATATAATAACTAATAATATTGTTATATTATTACATGTAAAAAATACACATACGTTACATATAAATAATTTTATTTATTTATTTGATAATTCTTATCAAATCCTTCCAGAAATAACAAACATTAGTATACACGGTATAACTACTGACGCTATGAAAAAAGAGTGGTGGAATTATATTAATGGTTATTCCGGATTTTTATATACTATTATGTATATAAAAGATATAAATCATTATTGGAAAGAAGTTATAGAAAAATCTAATACATTTCAATGGGATAATTATCCTCCAATTTTATGAATTTAATTTATTTACATTAACTAATTTTTCTTTATACTCTTTTATTGATAAATTTCCACCATAATGTAATAATTTATATTTATTTGGTGATGGTATAATATCGTTTATTACCTTTTTATAAAATTGTTTATATAAATATTTGAGATATTTATCGTATTCCCATTCTTTATCTTCTGGTATATTTTTGCTATTATTTATATATGCTTTTGCACAACCAAATGAACAAAAATTTCCCATAACCCCCAACTCTTTTCCTTCATTAGTTTTAGTTATAGAATTGGGTATAAAGATTGGTTGATTTTTAAAACTTAAATCGCAAAACCAACATTTGACATTTGTTGATATCTTCCAATTTTCCAAAATAGTAAACCTATCTGGTATTTTATCATATATAATACGTTTCTTGTTTAATACATTTTCTTCTTCATGAATATTACTTAACATTTTAAATTTAAATTGTTCCTCAATATCAATATAATCATCATTATATATACCTTCTAAGAAAAGTAAAAATTGTTCTTCAAAATCCATTAATAATTTAGTTTGTACTTTATTAATATAACTTTATATATGTATATATTATAACTTTATATATGTATATATTTAAATTATAATTCATCCATTTGTTTAACTTATAATTAATTAAATATTTTTATATTTTTTTCATATATATATAGATTATTTAAATAAAATTTTTATTAAAATATATTTAAAAAAACCTAATGTATAATAGTAATCCTTTATCATCATTTAGACATGATTCATATGTCCCAGAATTTGATTCTATGCCATTATATAATGCTTTCAACATAGATAATATGAAAGAAAAATTATCAAATTCTAATAATACCGACACTGCTAAATTTGCATCAATTAATGGTCAATATTCTTTGAATAACTTAAATGTTGCTAATAATGAAGAATATATCAAAAGATTAGAAAAATTAGAAAATATGACATCAAACAATGATATGGATGATGTAGAATTATTTCATAATAATAATGCTTCACATTATGACACTAATTATATAAATTATCTAATTAGTAATAAAAAACAACAACAACAATCATATGCCCAATTGTATGATAAATATATGTATATATTTTTAATAATTATTCTATTTATTATTACTTTATTTCAAAAAAATAGAATACAAAATTTACAAGATATGTTAATGTATCCACGAAATGGTATATTAGATGTAAAATCTACTTCTGGTTTAGTATAAGAATATTATTTACTTATATATTGAATTGCAGCTATCATATGATATAATAATTCTTTAGTTGACACAGAGTGACAATCATCTAAATCATTATTTTTTTGTATAGAAACTGCTTCTGGTATAATTTCTTTTAATTCTTGTGCAATTACCCCGGTATATTTAATTTTCATTTTTTCTGTTTTGTAAGTATAATCTTTTAATTTAATTTTCATTATTTTATTATATGAATCTTCTATATTAGTTAACTTTATAACATCTTTTAATCTTTCATCTGATGTTTCGTATGATCTTGTTTTTATATATAATACACCTTCAGATGTTAATGATAACGCATTGTTAATTTTACCATTATTCATTAAATTAATATTTAAAATTCCATTTTCTTTTTTATCTGTAACATTATTTCCAATAACTGTTATAGATCCAAAAGTTTTATTAGAATTAATATTATTTTTTAAATCAAAATTTATACCAACACCTAGATTGTTTTCTGCTGGTATTTTTGGGTTATTTAATAATGTCAATGGATATAATGTATTATTTAATGTATTAGAACCTACCAATATTGTTGTAGTAATTGGTTGTATGGATAATATACCATTGTTATATATCTTTAAATCAGCATAGTTATTTTTTTTATCTGATAATCTTAAACAATTTCCATTATCTTCTTTAATTTCTAATTTTGCTTCAGTTGTTGTCATATTTAATCCTATATTTTTTATTTTATCTAAAACTTCATTTGTAATATTATCAGTTGATATCCCAGTTGTATTTGTATTTTCTTTAATAACAACTGGATTTTCAATAATTGTATTAGGTAATTCATAATTATCATTTTGTACAGGTGTTACAATTGTATTTATTTTCTTACTATATGAGAAATCTATTGGTTTTGGTCTAGTATTTACATTCGACATTTTAATTTTAATTTAAAAAAAAGGATTAGTATACTATATATATATTATAAATTTTAAATAAACTAAAAAAGAAAATTATCAATGACTAGTTTGACTAACGAAGATATTAATTTTGTATTCTCATTATATACTTTATACGCTTCTCGCGGTAGTTTCCAATTAGAAGAATATGGTGGAGTATTTACTGTGTATAGTAAACTTAAAACTTATCTAATCGAAGTAAAAACGCATGAAGGTAAGGAATCAGCCAATGAAGTAAAATTAGAATTAAGTTTAAATGATTTACAATTTACATTAAATGTACTTAAAGTTTGTTCTCAACGTACTGCTACTAGTGTTGATGATATGGAAAACCTTGTTGGTTTTTATAATAAGCTAAAGGCAATTATTTCTGAAAATTCAGATAGTTCAAAAACTTTGCCTGCAATTGAAGAAGAAGAAAAAATTGAAGAAATTTCTACTTAATTTAATAAAAAAAATAAATTATTTTTTTTAAAACCTTAATGAATTTAATTTATCATCCATTCGTTGTATTTCTTGATGATTAATAACAATTTCCCATGAAATTTTTAATTTTGCACTTTCATTATTTGCTCTTAATTTAACATTAAAATTTTTTTCTTCTAATTCGGTTATAATGTTATAATAAATTTTTTGTTGTATATCTTTATTTTTTAGAAAATTACATGATAAATGATTAAAATGTATTGGTAAATCTACATAAATTTCAACTTTGTCTATTCTTAATGCATCTTCTATTTTATTATTTATCTCACGTAATAAATTTTTAATTTCATCATCTATTGCTGCTATTATAGGCAAATTCTGTCTACATTCGTTTGCTGTCCTATACATTTTTTACAATTTAAATATATTATATTATAATATAATATAATATAATATATTTAAAATTAAATTAAATAGGGTAATATAATTTACAACTTTCGTTTTCCAATAATATAAAATTAATTGCAATAGATGAAATAATTAAATTACACGGAAAAGTTCCAGATATTAATTCACTACCATAACTTAAATTAAATAATTTAGTTCTAGATAAATTTAAATATCCATGTGGTTGATATTGTAAACCATCGTTTAAATGAAAATTGATTAAATATGAATCTGTGTCACTTGGTGACATATTGTTAGATTTTCCATATTTATATGGTATGTATGCATTGAAAAATGTAGAAGAAATAGATTCGTAAATAGATGCTTCTTCACAACCTAGACATAAATTGGTTAATATTTTTTCTTTTTGATAAAATGAAGCATCAACTATACCAGGTATATCTGCTCCATAAATAATGGGATATCTAATATTAGTTAATGTTAATTTATTATTTAAATACCACGTGTCCATACTATTGGCTCCTGATAAATTTTCCAATGGTCTTACGGCTACATAAAATAATTCGGTTGGCCAATTAAAATCATTTACAGGTACGTCGAAAAATGAATTATTAATTATTTGTTCTTTGTGTTTATGTACTCGTATTAATGAAAATCCAACTCTATTTATAAAAATTTCCATTATTTCCGGTTCTATAAATAAATGTCTAATATATAAGGCACTTTCTTCTATTTTTGGTGGAACATATAATAATCCAGTATCTCCTGCGATATTATCACATGCTGTAATTTCATCTTTTTTACCAAAGTTAACTTCAATATAACTTTGTAATGATATATGTTTAGTTGACATGGCATGTTTTGGATCAGTAAACCAAAATAATAATGGTATAAACATTTCTAATGGTGGTTGTGTTTTTTTTAATGTTTGTGGTCCATTCTTAATAAATTTTACTTCTCTAAATTCTTGCACATCTGGATCAGATGTTAAATGTGCCTCAATTGGTATCTCTTGTCCTACACATTTTTTCCAACCAATCTGTTTATCTAACGGTAAACCATATTGATAATAAAAATTATAATCTTCTGTATAATATCTATCTATTATATCACCATTTAATATTATTTTTACTTGATTGACTATTCTATGTCCAGGAAACTCACAATATCTTACTTTATTAACTGGATTAATCGCAGAAAATTCTGTTAATTTTAGATATAATACCATGTCACTAAAGAAATCTCCATATTTTGGTATCTTAAATGAACAAACTCCACCCAATTGTGGTTTAATACTTACTATGTTTTTACTATATTCTGATCCTATAGATACAAATGGTTTATATGTTGACTTTAAGAAAAAATCATGAGTTAATTCTATATCAGATATTGTTGGAGATGTATTGGTCTTTTTTAATATATCTATCTGTTGTTTTATTAATTGAATTTTTTTGTTATTAATATTAGATAATTTTGGATCAATATTTATTTCTTCCTTTAGTTGATTAAATTTATCATAAAGTAAATTTAAATTATCATTAACTTTTTTTATTTTTTCCGCTTTTATTAATTCTAATCTTTGACATAATTTAGTATGAGCTATTAATAATTTATCTGGTGTACCATTATTAGTTATCAACTCAAATGTACCACGAGTAGTCATTTTTTTTAATAGTAAAAATTTAGTTATATAGATAAAAACTAATTAATATATTATAATAATTATTTTATATTTATAATTAAATTGTTTTAAAAAAAAATATATAAAAAATATTTATATTTATATAATATCACCAAATGGAGCAGAAAAAAATATTATATTGTATAATAATAATACTTATAATGTTTATAGTATTCATTTTATATATTATACAACCATCGTCTAATTGGAATGATTGTAACATAAATGAATATTATTATAAAATATTATTATCTAATGTTATTAATAAAGTTAAAACCGGGGATTTAATTTTATTTAGTGACAATATTAAAGTACCTAGTAATAGCATTTTGGGTAATAATAAATTTTCACATATGGGTTTTATTATTATAATTGATAATGTACCATATGTTTATGAAATGATACAATCTGGCAATTACCGTGTTCACCATAAAATGAAACCTTTTACTAAAGATATACAACTAACTAAAATGGAAGATAGAATAAAATATTATGCTGGTAATATGTATATTGTATCATTAAAAAAACCGTTAAATGATATACAACTAGAGAAATTAAATATATTTATGCAAAATGACTATAATTATAAATTCATTAGTATGAATAATTATATATTATCTATATTTACTAAAAAAACAATACATAATGAACGTTTTTGTCATGAATTTGTTGCAGATTTATTATATAGTATAGATATTACTAAAACACCATTTAAACAAAATAAATTAAATCTTACAAATAATATAGTGAATACTTTTAATAATACATTATATTCATATCCTATTCATGTTATCCCAGATGAATTATTAATTAATAACGATATTCAAAATACTCCATGTCTTAACTATTGCAAATAATTTATATTAATTTTAATCTTTTGTTTGGTGAACTACCATTTATATATTTAGTTTTTGTTTCTTCTTTATCTATTATATTAAATTTAGATTCATGTTCTTCTTTTGTATACCAATTATGTACATTTAATTCAAATATATAGTCTATATTATTAGGGTGTATATATCTTATAAATCCATCATTATATTGAATTTTATTAAATTTTAATTTATTAAATTTTAATTCGTATTTATCAAAAAAATTTTTACTACTTATTCTCTCATCATATACTTTACTATAAAGTAAGTATAAGTGTGCTCTTCCACCACTACGATCTATATTTTCTTCATAATTATTATTATTTTTTTTATTTTTATACATACTAATATAATTATTATACTATGGGTAATATTAATATTACAAAAATGTTTTATAATTATTTTTTTAAACCAAAAGATATTATTATTAAAACAATAAACGTTAAAAAAATAAATAAAATTATAGATACAAACTGTATTTCTGTATTTATTGACATAGATTATGATAACGATTATATTATTAATAATATAAAAAGTATTGACGATATAAATGTATACTACCTTTCCATATTATGTAATAATAATAAACAACATAATTTATCATTTTATCAAGATGGTATTTTAAATATACAACAAAATATTTATTTCTTTACTTTAATTATTAAGTTATTAACATACGTTAAAGAATTAGATAATAATAAACAATATATATTTACACACAATTATATTACCTTTAATAATAATAAAATAAATTTTAATATTGAACTATTTTGTAAACATATAATATATAATAAAAATATCATATTCTCTATAGAAATACATCAAATTGGATTTTATTTACATAATTTATTAAAAAATATGTATAATGATAGTTATAATATTATTAATTTAGATAAACTTGATAATATTTCAATGATAAATATTAATTATATTGTTAATAATCTAATTATAAATATTTATAATATTATTTTATACAACTATTTAAATTTTTATTATATTAATTATTATAGAGAAGTAAAACTAGAATATATAAATATTAATAATAATAAATTTGAAATAGAATGTAATAGAATTATTCAATTAAATAATATTAAATGTAATGTTTGTGATAATATTAGTTATTTTAATTATAGTTATAATATCTTACCTAATTTTTGTATAGATCATAAAACTAATAATATGAAGTTTTTAAATTTAGATTTAATTAATATCAACCATTTTATTACTGATTTACCTTTATTAAATCAATCTAAATTTTTAAATGATAAACTTATACAAAAAATAAATTTATCAGATATTAATGATTCAAATCTTTGTATTATATGTAGCACAAATTATAAAAATATTATAACTTTTCCATGTATGCATTTACTTATATGTGATATTTGTGAAAATAACAGTAGGTCAAAAAGTTGTATTGTATGTAACACAAAAAAAACTAATATTTTTAAATTATACTTATAATATTGTCTTCTCACCAATAATATCTACAATGTCGTATAAAATACTGTCCATATTATTCGTTGAAGTTGATTTTGATAATTCTTCCAAACTAATTAAACTTTCAGTTGATTTTGAAGTATCAGGTCTTTGTAATAATGGCTCTTCTACTTTAATAATATATCTACTTACATAATAAGTCTTATGTGTATTATTCCAACCAATAAAAATTTTATTCGTTAATCCAAAATGTTCCATCATTGTTTTATTATCTGTTATTAATACTAATGAAGTATTGTTAATATCTTGTATATATGTATAAAACTTTTCTTTATCTTTGAAAAATAATTGCTTTATAAAATAGTATATACTATTTTCATCTTGAGTTCTTGGTAAACAATAATTTAAATATTTTTCAAATTGTTTTAAACTTTCATCAGTAATGTTATTTAATATATCCAATTCTACTATTTTGTTATAATTCTTTTGGATTTTATTTTGAAAATTTGTCATAATTTATTTTAACTATTCTTATTTATTTTTTTTATATTGATTATTAAAATTATATATATATATATTAATTTTAAACTTTAAATAATATTAATATATTAATTTTAAACTTTAAATAATATTAATAATATAAATATGGATTTTCAGGAAAAATTTATTGATAATGTTTTAACTAATTCTCAATTTAAAATTAATAAATATAAATCCAATGAATATTATAATAATATTAACAAAATAATTATCAATTATTGTAAAAATAATAATGTAGTCGTTAATAATTGTACGGATATAGATAATAATATATATAATCTATATAGTATAAAACCTAGTAAAATTTCTAATGATTTATGTAATATATTATATAATGTCGATAAATATGTAAGTTTATCAACATATGTTTATAATATGGTTTTTACAATAAGAATAAATAATGAATGTTTAATTAATATTCATTTATTATTTATTTATAATAATAATCAAGTTTTAACAAATATTGATTTTATTAATAAAGATAATCTATTATTTTTACCACCTTTTGTAAATTTAATTTATATTTATCAACAATTATATAATCCAAATATGATTTATATATATGATAATGATAATGATATGTTTATTAATCAACAAGTTAATTTAAATAATGTTCTTACAGATTATAACGATATAAAAACAGAAAAAAAGAATTACGATTCAATTAAATCAAAAATTATTAAACAATTTATTAATAAATTAGATAATACTAATATTGAACATATTAAACTAGATTATTATTATCTATTAAATTTACAAAATATTATGAATGATAAAGAGAGTGAAATAGATTATAATAACGAATTTAATATAATAATTTCACAATTGTCTAATTTAGAAGTTATTAAAAATATTTTACATAATTTATATGAAAAAACTTGCCCTGATATGAAAAAAAATACAAATTTAATTCATATACAAAAGAATAATACTTATATTTTACACGATTTTAGATTACAACATTTTAAAATTTATTTAATAAATTATAATAAAAAATATAAGAATTATAACAAAATATTATTACTAAATATTTACAATTCTCTAGATTATGAATTAATACCTATACATAAAACATTAAAAATTACTCATAATTTCGTTATATATAGATTTATATTTATAAATATTCTAAATATTATTTTATATGAAAAATCTAATAAATTTAAAATTAATTATTATATTGATATTATTAAAAATATTGAAAAATTATTAAAAAATAATGATAAAATTAAAAATATAGATTTTAAATTTAATGGAACTTATAAAAATGAAAACTTTGATAGAATATTATATAATAAAAAATTTAAAGTATATCCTTATAGACCATTAATATATTTAAAAACAAATGATAGTCTACGAGAAATTAATTAATTTAATATTATAATATAAAAAATTATTATATATATATATAATAATATTAATATATAAAAATTACTAATGTCTTTTTCTACATTAACTGCTGCAATTGATGCTAATCCAGATGAAAATTGGGATTATGAAGGTTCATTATCAAATAGTTCAAATATAACTTTAGCTTTTGTTAAATCTCACCCAACTAAACCATGGAGTATGTATAGTTTATCTCACAATAGTGCAATTCCAATTGCTGATATTATTACAGATATGTTTGATACAACTCCATTAGCTTGGAATATGGATAAAGTAAGTTGTAGAAGTGACGTAACTATGCAAATTGTATTAGATAATATCGGGCTTGATTGGAATTTTATAAATTTATCTAGAAATTCTGCAATTTCTATCGATGATGTCCGAAATAATATAGACCTTGCATGGGATTTTGTAATAGTAACTGCCAACAAAGGTGCAACATTGGATGATTTAACTAATCACCCAACAAAAGGGTGGTGTTATAAACAACTATGTTGTAAATATAATTAAAAAAATAATAATAATGAAAAATACAATAATAAATTTATTCTGTTACAATTTCACTTTTTTGTAAAAATTCATTTTTTAAATCTTTTAATTTAGTTAATGCGTGTGAATTCTTCTTAATAATAGTATTGTATAATAATGAAATCATTTTATTGTTTTTATCAATATCTGATTTTTTACTTTTAACATCTTTTTCATTTTTTAACTTTTCAATATCTTCAGCTGTGTATAAAATATCAATATATTTATTAATATCATCTTTTAATTCTTGTTTTAAAAATACCAATTCAGTTATTTTTTTTGTTTGTTTTGTCGATTGTTTAATAGTCTCGTTAAATTCCATATTACCAAATAAATCTAATTTTGTCTCAATCTTATTACCAATCTCTGTCATTAATGAATTTTCCATAATAATTATATCTTTGATCTCCTCCTTAAATTTAATATTCTCCTTTTCTAATTTTGTGATCCTTTTTGTTAATTCATCGATTTTATTCATTAATTTGTCAAACTGTGTATTGTCCATTATTATTATTTAAATTTGTTGTTATAAAAATGTATATATATTGTATATTATTATATATTTAAATTCAATTTTTTTATTTACATAAATTAATAATCATTTATTTTTCTATT
>Ga0255039_10000312_pt1 | contig 16124 bp, 13 predicted proteins | sample BC1_12_1_MG_FD_181713 | JGI IMG/M metagenome (GOLD analysis project Ga0255039, IMG submission 181713) | Seawater microbial communities from Strait of Georgia, British Columbia, Canada - BC1_12_1 | ecosystem: Environmental > Aquatic > Marine > Strait | place: Canada: British Columbia | collected... | reverse complement strand
CCCCTCCCGCCGAGCCCCTCAAAATAACCGCTGCCGGGCGGGGGTAAACCCCGCCCCTACATTTTCGATTTAACCCAAACCACCGCTTTCGTCATTCCGGAATTCGCCGAAGGCGGATATCCGGAATCCAGAAAAACAGAATGCTTAATGATGCCTGGATTCCCGCCTTCGCGGGAATGACAGACAAGAGACTTGCTTTGGGATTTAACCAGCAGCAACCTGAAATCCCACATCCCACATCTCAAATCCGAAATCCACAATCCGCAATCGAATTACTCCATCAGATCAACTTAACAAACAAACCTCTCAATCCTCGCCGGGATAACCTTTAAGGCCGGCATTCTCGCCTGAGGATCCAATGGCACAGCACTCATCAATGTATTCACATTGGGCTTGTCAAAGTGAATGGGGATGAAAAGGTATCCACTTGATACCTCTTCGGTAACAGCCAACTTTGTGGTTATAGTGCCGTAAGGGCTTGTCACTCGGACCTGATCGCCGTCGGCAAGGGCTGATTTCCCGGCATCGTCGGGGTGAATTTGTACAAATGATTCAGATACCACCTTCATGAGCCTTTTTGACCGCCTCGACATCTCCCCGGTATTGAAGTGAGCAAGCAAGCGTCCTGTGATAAGGACGTAAGGATACTCAGCCGTTGGTTCCATAAGGCTTTGGGGAAGACGAGCGGGAATAAATCTCGCCCGTCTGTCACTAAAAGCAAAGCCGTCGTCGTAAAGGGCTGGCGTACCAGGATGGGCTTCGTTGTAGCAAGGCCAGAAGATGCCTCCCATTTCCTTCAACCTGCTGTAGGTCACACCGCTAAAAATAGGTGCCGCCTGCCGAACTTCTTCCCAAATTGCCTCAGTTGAACGGTAATCCCAGTTATGTCCCATGGCGTTCGCCATCTGCTGAATGATCTTCCAGTCCTCTCTCGCCCCTCCCGGTGGTTTGAGACCATCAGAAGTGTGTTGGATCCGTCTAGCCGCGTTTGTATATGTTCCCTCCTTCTCACCAACCACGGCGGCGGGCAGAACTATATGCGCATGCTTTGCCGTCTCGGTTAGAAAGATGTCTTGCACTATAAGAAGTTCCAGCCGCTGCATCATCCAGGAGACAAAACTCGACTGGGGCTCTGACATGACAGGATTTTCCCCCACTACGTATAAAGCTCGGATTTTACCGGAGGCTATCTCGTGAATCATCTCTGGGGCAGCCAGCCCAGGTTTGGCCGATATCTCTCTGTCCCATATTGCTCCCAGATGAAGCCGTGCCGCCTCATCATCAACCGGCATGTGCCCCGGCAATAGATTCGGCAGCGCTCCCAGGTCACACGCACCTTGAACATTATTCTGGCCGCGCAAGGGTGCCACACCGCATCCGGCCTTGCCAATGTTGCCGGTGAGCAGGGCCAGATCAATGAGGGCAGAAACGTTGTCGGTACCGTGGGCATGTTGCGTTAGTCCCATTCCCCAGATGAAAATAGTCTTCCTGCCGCGGATCAGCTCAGCCGCCTTGTTTAAATCCGCACGCTTCACCCCGGCCCTTTTGCAGGCATCTTTTACGTTAACTTCCTCCAGGTATTTCAACGTTGCATCAAAGCCGATGGTGCGAGATCTACAGAAATCCTCATCATGCCAGCCTTTGGAATAGATGATTTTACCCAGGGCGTTGATCCAGAAAATATCGGTGCCGGGTCTTGCCTTGAGGTGAACTGTGGCATGCTTGGCTAAATCGGTGGTCCTTGGATCTACCAGAATGAGGTTAATTTCACCCTTTTTGGCCCTCTTTCTCAGTCTTTGCCAGATTATCGGGTGGGTGGCACTCGTATGAGCCCCAACCAGGACTACGGTTTCGGTAGCCATGCCGTCCCGGTAAAAGGTGCTCACCGCTCCGAAGCCTAGCTGTTTCTTGAGGGCTACCTCGGAGGGGCCGTGGCACAAGCGGGCGCAGTTGTCTATGTTGTTGTTACCGATTACAACGCGCTGGAATTTCTGAGTGAGATAGATTTCCTCGTTGAGAATCTTGCTGCTCGAAAGCATTCCCACTCGGCTCCGTCCGTACTTTTTGATGACCTTTTTCAACTCTCTGGCGGCTCGACCGATAGCCTCGTCCCAGGTAGCTTTCACCAGCTTGCCCCCCTTGCGAACAAGGGGGTGTGTGAGCCGTTCGTTGCTGGTAACAAGTTCATGGATGGAGAAGCCTTTGACGCAAAGGTACTTGTCGTTCAATGTCTTGTTTCTGCCGGAAGCGCTGCTCTTGACCGGAATTCCCTTGTCGTCAAGTTCCAACTCCAGGTTGCAGCCCACCCCGCAATACGGACATATGATGGGGATAGAGTCTGACATCAAAAATCCCTCCTAAACACGACCACGCCGCCACCTATCTTACGTGGGTAACATAGCTGGATTAATGGAGCATTGCAAAATATCAAATCCCAAGCACCAAATCTCAGGGTTTCAGGTGTCAGGTAAAAAAACTGAAACCTTAGTCTTTGTTATTTGGAATTTATATTCCTCCGGGACTCCAAACTAACTTAACCCTTTTGCCTCCAATAATTCGCGAGTCTGCTGGGCAATCTCAAGTTCTTCGTTTGTGGGAATCACAAACAAGGCGACCGAACTCTCGGGCTTACTAATTCGCAGCGGCCCGTTGTGTTCTTGTTTGTTTTTTTCCGGATCGAGTACAATTCCAAGCCGCTCTAATTTCTCGCAACACCTTTCCCGGATCTCGATATCGTGTTCGCCAATGCCAGCAGTGAAGACGAGACCGTCCAGATGACCCAATATGGCAGAATAGTTCCCGATGTATTTTTTTATTCGATATACGAACATATCCAGGGCCAACTGTGCCCGCCTGTCTCCTTCTGTTGCCTTCTTGTGAATGTCCCGCATGTCATTAAGGCCGCAAATCCCCTTAAGTCCACTTTCATGGGTTAGAACATGATCCAATTCCTCTATGGTCATATCCTTGTGCTTGGCCAGGTAGACTATAATTCCAGGATCGATATTGCCGGAGCGTGTTCCCATAATGATCCCCGCCACAGGAGTCATCCCCATGGAAGTGTCAACGCTCCTGCCCCTTTCAATGGCGCAGGTGCTGGCACCGCTGCCTAGATGTATGGTCATCAGGTTCAATTCATCCAGGGGCCTACCCATGAGTTTGGCCGCCTCTTTGGCCACATATTTGTGCGAGGTGCCGTGAAAGCCGTAACGTCGAACCCCCAGTTCTTCGTAGTACTCGTACGGCAGTGAGTAATGAAAGGCGTGAGGAGCCATGGTCTGATGAAAGGCCGTGTCAAAGACTGCCACCTGCTGTGCCTGAGGCATAAGAGTCTGAGCAACCCGAATGCCCATCAAATTGGCGGGATTGTGCAGCGGCGCCAAAGGAATAGTTTCCTCAATGGCCTTGATGACCTCATCGGTGATCAAGGTGGGTTCATGAAATCTTTCTCCTCCATGAACCACACGGTGGCCAACTGCGAGGATTTCAGCAGCGTCCTCTATGACTCCATATTTTTTGTCGGTAAGCAGGCTTACGATCGTATTCATGCCTGTTTTATGATCTGGAATAGGTTCTTTTTTGACGATCGTTAATTCTTCTTCCGTGTCGGGAAACTTGTTGTGGGTGAGCTTCCCCTCGGGCTCACCAATACGCTCGGCAAGGCCCGAGACCATGACTAACTCGTCCTCCATGTCAAATAATTGATACTTGATGGAGGAGCTCCCACAATTGATGACCAGGATTTTCATTTTTGTTTCCCTCTCCATTTACCTCTCAACATCCCACATCCCAAATCCGCAATCCAAAATCTGTCAGAGCAACCTCCCGGTTGCGATACAAGGGAATCATTACATCCTACTATCGCAAGCAAAGCTTGCTCCTACAGGAGTTCTTATAGTAAGTGCTGTTAATTTTTTCCTTGTGCCCTACGCCTTGTGCCTTGCGCCTTTCATCAATCTGCAATCTACAATCTCAAATCTAAATTCTACTTCGCCTCCTGGGCCTGAATGGCGGTGATGGCCACGGTGTTCACAATGTCCGTTACCGTGCAACCCCGGCTCAGATCGTTCACCGGTTTGTTCAGCCCTTGCAACACCGGTCCCACAGCGACCGCATTGGCGGAACGTTGAACCGCCTTGTAAGTATTGTTGCCGGTATTAAGGTCGGGGAAGATGAAAACGGTGGCGTGCCCAGCAACTTCGCTTTCGGGAAGCTTGGTTTTTGCAACGCTTACATCCACCGCTGCATCGTACTGGATCGGCCCTTCGATTTTTAGATCTGGACGACGCTCCCTGGCAATGGCAGTTGCCTGTCGCACCGACTCCACTGCCTCCCCTTTGCCAGATTCCCCTGTGGAGTAGGAAAGCATGGCGATCCTAGGTTCGATCCCGAACATACTTGCTGTTTCCGCTGAACTAATGGCGATATCAGCCAGTTGCTCCGAATTAGGGTTAGGATTCACCGCGCAATCCCCATACGCTAGCACCCTGTCTGCGAGGCACATGAGAAAAACACTGGAAACGATAGAACAACCAGGTTTGGTTTTAATGATCTCGAAGCTTGGCCGAATCGTCTGAGCAGTAGTGTGAACCGCACCGGATACCATACCATCTGCTTTGCCCTGGTACACCATCATGGTGCCGAAGTAGCTGACATCGGTTATGGCATCGGCCGCCATCTCCTCGGAGATCCCTTTGTACTTGCGCATCTCATAATACGTTTTGGCGAAAGCCGCGAGCCATTCGGATTGAACCGGATTGACGATGTTTACTCCCTCTAGATTGAGCCCCAGTGAAGCAGTCTTCTGTTGAATCTCTTTCTCCTCTCCCAGCAAGGTTAGGTCACAAACCTTACGGCGGAGAAGTACCTCACTGGCCCTTAGAATGCGCTCCTCGTCACCTTCCGGCAGGACGATGTGCTGGCGCTTTGATTTGGCCCGCTCAATGAGCTGATACTCAAACATGATCGGAGTAACCCTAACAGAGCGAACCCCAGTGATGCGATTTCCGAGCTCCTCCAAATCTACTCTGGATTCGAAGAGGCCCAGTGCCGCTGCGATTTTGCGCTCGTTATCAGGTGTGATAACAGCCGGCACCGCACTTACATTCATAGCAGTGGTATAGGTATCAGTATCGACTGAAATTATCGGCGTGGGCGACATCTTTGCACCTTCAATTAGCCGCTGCACCTGGGGTTCCGGAGTCAGCCCACCTGTCAGAAGAATTCCTGCTATGTTTGGGTAGGTTTCTGAAAAAGCTGTGGCTACACTTCCTAGGATCACATCGGAACGATCGCCCGGCGTGATGACCAGGGCACCGTCTACGACATAATCCAGAAAATTCGGCAAATTCATCGCCGCAACCTTAAAATCGTGGACTTCACGATTCAATTCATTCGACTCGCCCTGAAGGATTTTGGCATTGAGAGCCCTGGCGATTTCACCGACTGTCGGCTTTCCGAGGATTGGTTCTTCCGGCAGTACGTAGAGGGGTTCACCTTCGCGTTGCAAGCCTCTTATCTGCTCGACAAGGGAGTCAACTTTGTCTACTGCAGCTCTATTCACTGCTGTCGCCGCAAGAGTGCACCCATGCCCCCTAAAAGACTCCCGGGCCACACGCACAGCATCCACCACTTCAGCCGGGGACTTGCCAAACCCATTCACCACCGCCAGGATCGGCGCCCCCAGATTGTTCGCCACATCAGCGTTGAAGTCGAACTCGAAGGCTGAGGAGACACCGGTAAAATCCGTCCCTTCACACAGAACAAAAGGGCATTGACTTTCCAGCCCTTTATATTTGCTGACAATGTTCTTCAGGAGTTCATTGTATTGCCCCCCAGCAATCATGTTTCGCGCTTCTTCGTGGGTGTATCCATAAGTGTCTTCGTATGACAATTCACGATTGTAACGGCTTAGAATGAGTTGAATGTTGTTATCGGGCTTGTCACTGGACTTAATGATGGGCCGGAAGAAACCGATATTCCTGATCCTTCTGGAAAGGGCTTCCATCACGCCGAGCACCAGGGCTATCTTACCGCTCTCCGGCTCCATTGATGCGATATATAGGTTGTTGGACATCTCGACATTGCCTCCTGCCCGTGCCGCCAAGTCAAGGGCTGATCCCGTGTTGATGTATTGGTCCTTTTGTTGTCAGGCTAATTTATTATCCCTGATCTAGCTCTTCAACAGCAGAAATATTGATACCTTTCTGGCTAACAAGCACTATTTAGTCATCGAGTTGTCCCTGTCCCAATTTCTTGCAGTAGGAGATAGAATAGTGGCCATCGCCTTTTTGCGGTAGATTCCGGATCGATATTCTATCGGGACAACTCGGTTTTGTTTGTTACAACCGTGTGAAATGTTAGGGATCTAAGCCAGTAGATAAGTCCTAATCTGTAACGCATCGTTATTCTACTCTGAATTATGGTATCCGACTTTATGTTTGTCAAGAATATGGGTATATTTCGATTGTTTTGCTAAGGCAAAAAGATTGCAGATTTAAGATTAAATATTGCGGATTGCAGAGTTTAGATTTAAGGTTGAGATTACTCGACGGTCAATTGAGGAGAATTTATGGACTACATCCAATGGCTGAGCGACTATTGCCCTGACAAAATAGTCGAAGCAAATAAAGCAATCTCACAAGTAAAAACCGGTAGCAGAATTTTCATCGGCACAGGCTCCGGGGAACCTCAACATCTGATCCGGACCATGGTCCAAAACAGTGAATTGGATGACATAACCATATATCAGATGCTCTCCCAAACTCTGGCCGACTATGTTGACGATGAATCTTTCCTGCGGAGGTTTTCCCTGAAGCTCTTTTTTATCAGTCTCGCCATGCGTAAAGCCGCCTTTGAGGGCAAAATTGATTACATCCCAGCTTACCTTTCTCAGGTTCCGAGGCTTTTTTACAGAAGGCGAATCGGTCTTGATGTGGCCCTCGTACAGGTGAGTCCGCCCGACAGATTTGGGAACTGTAGCCTGGGTATCTCTGTGGATATCACCCGAGCAGGAACGGACAATGCGCAGTTGGTCATCGCCCAGGTCAACCCCATGATGCCCAGGACCTCGGGTGACAGCTTTGTTCATGTGGATGAAATCGACTATCTGGTGTTACATGAAGAACCTCTGGTGGTATCTCTTCCTACGCTAACTGAAACCGAGGTGGCCCGAAGAATCGGCCGTTACGTTTCGCAGCTCGTGGATAACGGGGCCACGCTTCACCTCGGCTTCGGGCAATTGCCTTACTCCATTTTGAAATATCTAGACGAAAAGCAGAACCTGGGAGTACATACTCATCTGATCAGCGATGGCTTTCTGCCTCTTTTTGAAAAGAAAGTAATAACCAACAAGAAGAAGACATTTCTTCCTGGGCGCGTGGTTGCCTCTCTTTGTATGGGATCGGAAAAGATCTATAACTACGTGAATGACAATCCCATGTTCTATTTCCGCTCCTCGGAATTTGTGAACGACCCCACCGTCATCGCCCAAAACGATAACCTGGTCTCAATTAGTTCAGCCTTGGAGGTGGACCTGACAGGCCAGGTGTGTTCCGATTCCATGGGATATCAATTTTATAGCGGTCTTGGAGACCAGGTGGACTTTCTGCGCGGCAGCACCATGTCCAAAGGAGGTTTTTCCATCATTGTGCTGCCCTCTACAACTCAAGACGGTAAAAAATCTCGCATTGTGCCCCACTTGTCGGAAGGGGCAGGAGTGGCCACCACCAGGGGTGATGTGAATTTCGTGGTAACAGAGTACGGTATCGCGGAACTTCAGGGAAAAAGCATATATCAGAGGGTGGTGGAACTGGCCCAGATAGCTCATCCCAAATTTCGTGAAGATCTCATCGAGGCGGCAAAGGAGCGCCACTATATCTTTGCCGATCAGTTGCCTCCCCAACCGGAAGATCTCCTTTTTCTGGACGGCTACAAAAACACGATGGTAATGAAGAATGGTCAAGCCATCGAGTTTCGCCCCCTTCTTGTATCGGATGAGCTGGCCTCAAGGAATTTTTACTATTCTCTTACTCAGCAATCCATCTATTACAGGTTCTTCCACACCAGGAAGATATTTTCCCATGAAGATCTGCAAAAGCATTTGGCCACACTGGATTACAGGAAAAACATGACCATGATCGGTCTGGTGCGAAACAGAGGAAACATGGACGTGGTAGCCACGGGATCATATGGAAGGGTAGACGAGAACACGGCCGAGGTGGCCTTCGTCGTACGCGAGGCTTATCAGGGCATGAGAATAGCCTCCTATCTTCTTGAAAGTCTTGAGAAAATTGCCAGGGAAAATCACTACAAAGCATTTTCCGCCTACGTTTTGCGAGAAAATGCGGCAATGATTCACGTTTTCAAAAAGAGATATCCCAACCTGAAAACATCCAGGGAAGGGGGCGATATAGAGATTCACATGGACTTCGATGATGTGACAAATTCTTAAACAACTATTCACAAGACAGAGGGGCGCCCTTCAATGAGCGAAATTGAGTTATTGAAGGGCGTCTCCGCATTTGACGGCGATTTTAGATTGCAGAATGCAGATTGTAGATTTAATTTAAGAGCTCAGAACTCTGTGGCAAGGAATGCATGCAGCCTCAATCTGAAATCATAAATAATATTGCCCGAGGTTTTTTTCCAAAACAATAGTTGTGAGAAAGGGTTGGTAGGTTATAATAACTTGCCGTGGAAGACGCTCGGCCCCGTAGATCTCCGAATACACCGCATCCGGGCTAGGCTAACAGACAAGGGGAAGATTATGGCTAACATCTTTCGTGCCGCCAGGGAATCAATGGCAGAGAAGCTGAAACGACATCGCAATAAACCTTTCCTTGAAGCTATGATGGCGGCTACGGCTCTCTTAGCTCTTGCGGACGAAGAGATCGTGCTCTCGGAACGGCTAGCACTCGACTTCATTTTGGAAAACGTCAACGAACTTAAGTTGTTCGATGTACACCAGGCGGTCAATTTGTTCCGAGACTACGGCAAAGCAATCAAAGAGGATTATGGGACCGCAAAAGAAAAGGTGCTGAGAGCTGTTGCCAAGTTTTCCGGCGATGAGGAGAAAGCCTCACTGCTCGTTCGTGCCTGTATCCTGATTGCCAAAGCAGACGGCGATTTCAATGAGCCGGAACAAAAGGTGATTGATGAGTTGTGCCAAGTTTTATGCCTGGAATCTTCGGCAGTTTGTCACTTTGAGCCGGAGGAGTAGGGCATAGGGCATAGAGCATGGAGCATGGGGAACTAATTTCGAATTTGGGATTTGTCCTGCGGACTCCCACCCTTCGGGCGGGTTCCCATTTTTGGATTGAAAATAAGAAATACAATTCGAAAATGGTATTAGAATTCCGCATTCCCATATCCAAAATCGAGGTACTGCAATAATCCCTTTACACCAACTTTGCTCAGTAAAAGTTGAACTTCCTTATGACCTGAGTTAATTTAAAGTGCTCCTACACATTTCTGAACTAACCTGAAGAGGTGATAGCCGTGAGAAGGATTCTGAAGTTAAGTATGGTTTTGTTGGCGGCCCTGGTTTATCTGAGCAGTCCTACTTCAGGGCTGTCAGAAGCAGTGAAAAAGAGCATCTACGACCCGGGGAAACTGAAGCCCATAGACAGCGTTTTGAAGGTAAAGGTTGGCGAAATAGCCCCCGATTTCGTTCTCCAGTCGGTTTCTGGTGAGAAGATTGCTCTGCACCAATTCCATGGAAAGAAGAATGTCGTAATCTCATTTGTTCCTGCAGCCTGGACCCCTGTATGCTCGGAGCAATGGCCGGGCTACAATATCGTAAAAGATGTTTTTTCTGAGACCGACGCAGTACTGCTAGGCATCACGGTGGACAACATCCCCACTCTCCATGCCTGGACAAACCAGATTGGAAACGTGTGGTTCCATGTGCTATCAGATTTCTGGCCACATGGCGCCGTGGCAAAGACATACGGTGTGCTGCGTTCTGATGGCGTTACTGAGCGGGCTCTTTTCATTGTCGATAAAGAAGGGTTCTTACGATTCATTTCGGTGACGGATATCAACAAGAAACCTGATCCGTCAGTCTGCGCCCTGGAACTGCGGAAACTCAAGAAGAAGTGATCACCGAATATTAGATTTTAGATTGAAGAGTGCAGATTGATGAAAGGCGCAAGGCACAGGGCGTAGGGCACAAGGAAGAAATTAACAGCACTCACTATAACAACTCCTGTAGGAGCAAGCTTTGCTTGCGATAGGAGGATGTAATGATGACCTTTTATCGCAACCGGGAGGTTGCTCCAACATGAATCGATTTAAACTTTGTGGAGATTTTCATTTTTTGAGTTTCTGAATTTTTGAATGCCGCATTCCGAAATCCGAAATCCCCAATCCCAGTGGGCGGTCATAAAGCCCGCCCCTACATTTCAGAATTGCTCACACGCTAGATCATACAAGAAAGTCATGCGCGTTCATTAACGAGGCTATGTATAATTATTAAAGATAGGGATACAAAAATGAAGAGATTCTCCGTACCGTTGATTGTAGCATTGCTTATGGTTTTACCAAATATTCTTTGGGCTGCTTCTCTTTACAATAGTGACGCCGTTCCGTATGCATGTCGAATAAAGTCACGAATGGGGTTAAATGAAGAGAAAGTTTATCCCGAGTCCACTGTGTATTTTGATTGTACATACGGATGTGAAATAATACTTCTCAAGACTGGCCAGACAATTACATTGGAATCTGATGCCGATGTCGTCATCGATGATGGGATTTTGAGGTTAAGATAGTTTTAAACGTGTACGGATGATTCTGAGGTTATCTTCATGAAGAGTTGCGTGAATCCGGGCGAGCAACTTGTCGTTGCGCTCTACGTTCGTAACATGAAAAAATCCAGTGAGTTTTACCAAAGCTACGGATTCGAGGTAGTACGAGACGAGGGGACGTTCATGGAACTGAGGTGGGAAGACGCCCGGTTATTTTTATCAGCAGTGCCGGATACCCCGCCGCCTCCAACGACGCCGATAGGCAATATGCGAGTCATGGTGCCCGATGTGGACGCATACTGGACTCTTGCCAATAAGATGGGAGCGAAAATATTAAGCCCGATCGAGGATCAGTATTATGGCTTGCGAGACTTTATCATTACCGGCCCTGACGGTTTGGCCCTCCGCTTTGCCTCTTGGTTAGAATAAAAACCCGCCATACCCTTATTCATATTTTATCTCGTAGGAGCAACCTCCTGGTTGCGATATGTCAGGCATTGTATCCTGTTATCGCAAGCAGAGCTTGCTCCTACAGAAACAGACTATGCCCAAAATCTATCGGTGGGAGGTGACCACCCTGAAATGTAAGGCCCGGGATAATCGCCCCCCTCTGCGCTGTTTACTGTGCTCCAGCTACTAATTCTTGCTACCGAACAACCCTTTGACCGTTTCATTGACAGTTTTTTCAACTGTTTTTTTGGTCTCCTCGTCTTCTATAGGGACCTGCGCAACGAGTGTCTTTAGCTCTTTGTTGAGAGTAGCGGTCACGGCAGGGGAAGCGATTTTACTGTAAAGTTCTGCGAATACTATATTAAAAACTTCTTCAGCTGTGGCGCCGCCACTCTTTTCTCCTACGTTCTTGAGGTGGATGTCCGGCAGGGACGCTGAAGCACTGAGGCTCGGGCCACCTTTCGTGGACATGGCCATATTGACGTTGCCATCTCTGACGATGAAGTTTTTGATCACGAGTTTTTTCCCTGCGCCATCTTTTGACGACTTTTCTGTCGAAGTCGAGGACTCTGAGGTGCGGGCGCTTTTTTTGACATTGTTTAAGATGGTCTTAAAATTGTCCGTTCTTCGCACCTTCTCATAGTTGATCTCCGGAGCCACCACCTCGATCCTGTCGATGATAATCGGGTTGCTGGTTATGGACTTTTCATCCACATCCACATAGATAGCCTTTACACTCATGGCCTGAGGTGAGTTGAATCCTTTGGGGTTGCCGAGATAAAAATCCTTGAGTTTGGCCTCACCCGCAAATAGGGAGATACCAACATCTTTTACTCGCACCTCTGTCTTGGTTATTTTCGGACCGTAGGTGTTGACCGCAGTTTTAATGATCGGGCCCAACCTCGATAGTCCTATGACCAAGGCAGCGACAACGATTAAAATCAAGGCACCGCCTATATACATCCATTTTTTCATGGTTTCGTCTCCTTCTTAGCGAACGGTAAGATTCATACTTGTTTTGCTTAACTATAATTACTAATTTTGATGAGGCAACTTTTCCCCAAAATAGAAATTCCAAATCACAAATCTCAAATATCAAACAAATAACAATGACCGAATTTCCAAATTCCAAACCTGTTTTGGTCATTGAGTATTGGAATTTGAGATTTGTTTGTAATTTGGTGCTTGAAATTTGATATTTTGTCATGCTCCATCACTCCAGCAGACTGCCGCAAGAGGAACGGGACCATTGAAGCCCCTCAGGGGGTCGCCCAAAGTTGGGTCCTATGGGCCCGGATTCTCTATTTTCAGTATTGACAATAAATCCTCAAGTATTACTCTTCCACAAAGATAATTGACTGTGGCATTTTGAGTCCGACTTGCATGAAACGCTGTTTTTGTAGTTTCAAAACCCACCAGCTATGCTGGTGGTGCAGTTAAGCTTTGCTAGTGGAGTAAATATGCTGCTCTGATTTTCGGGAAGATGAACGCGCAGCAAAATCCCCCTCGGTCCCCCTTTGCCAAAGGGGGAAGATGACATGTTGTATGTAAGATAGTCCCATTTGCTGCCCCCCTTTCGTAAAGGGGGGTTGGGGGGATTTCGTTCACGGGCACGGCTTTGGTTTTGCCACAAGGCGTGGAATTCTGCATCTCCCCCTACTTGACTCGCCATAGTCACGCCCAGGCGTGACGACGGCGGTTGGGGGCGCCACCCTTTCGGCTCGGCTCACAGAACAAAGACACACCGACGTCGGGGTGGACTCTTTACTAGTATCCAGGGGATAGAAGAATGAAAGGTCTATTCACGGCATTATTAACAATTCTCATAGTAACATCAGGTAGCAACAGTTTCTCTGAACAGAAAGAGTCGAGCATATCCGAAAAGTTGCCCACAGTAACCGAGTCGACTCTTTCTAGTAAACCAGAAAATGGCACTACTCAAAAAGATACCTTTTTGATCGATTTTTCCGATTATGGAGAAGGTTCTATTGAAGAATGGCTGGAAAAGAAAGGATTCGAGTTAAAAGAAGCAGCTAAGGATCGTAAGAAACTCGATCTAGATGTTGATGAGGGTGCTCTGTTTCTTGAAGCGAAAAAGCCCTTAATGGCTTTGCTAGTGAGAGAATCTGTGGATCCTGGCAAATATTCTAGAGTGAAGATTGAGTGGGGAGTTATTAAATATCCGAAAGGTGCCTCGTATGAAGGGCAGGTTAATAATGAGGCTTTACTCGTTCTGGTATTTTTTGGTGATGAGAAAATTTCTAGTGGCCACCTTGCGATACCGGACAGTCCTTATTTTATCGGTCTATTTCTCGGCAGGCATGACAAGTTAAACAAAGCTTACAAAGGAGACTATTATCACGAGGGGGGACGTTTTGTTTGTCTCGGTAATCCGAAACCAGGTGAAACGATAATTTCAGAATTTGACTTGGCGAATGCGTTTAAAAGGTACTTTCAAAAAGACGAAGTTCCCAACATATCTGCCGTCGCTCTCGAGATGGATACAACTTCCTCCGCTGATGACGGCAGGGCAGTGGCCTTCATCCATAGCATCGAATTTCTAGAATAATATGGATGTTAAACTTTTCCAATCCTACCGATTCTTTTTCTTTTCTCAACCTAGCCCGGATTCCTTACTACCAGAGTGGATACTCGGGTGAGGATAATAAAATGGCACTCAGAGTGATTGAAATGGTTCTCCCCGAGGACATCGGAAAGTACGCGTACGAATATTTGCGGGATCAGCAGGAGCACTCCCTCATGGGATTGTGGTATCACAATCTGGCCGAGGGAGAAATTCTGGTAAAAATGTTGGTCTCAGTTGGGGAAGCCGAAGCAGTTCTTGACTTGATCGCAAACAACTATGGTTCGGTTGATGGTTTCAGAGCTGTTTTGATACCCGTGGCAGCCTCCCTACCTCGACAGGAGCCTGTTGAGGAAAAACAAGATGATGAGGAAATTGCCGAGTCTGAGGCTGACAAAGAGCGGAAGCGGGAAAGAATTAGCCGTGAAGAACTCTATGTGAACATCGGGGATGCGGCCAGGCTTTCCAAAGCATACATTGCCATGGTCATTCTGTCGGCCATTGTTGCGACTCTGGGTGTGTTACACAACAATGTTGCCGTAGTTATTGGGGCGATGGTTATTGCACCCTTGCTGGGCCCCAATGCGGCTCTTTCCCTTGCCACCACTCTCGGCGACGGCGACCTGGCACGCACTGCCTTGAAAGCCGGTGGCGTGGGCATCACCCTGTCGGTGCTGTTGTCGGTTGTCATAGGCTTACTTTTACAGGTCGATCCAACAATCCACGAAATCGCCTCTAGGACACAAGTGGGGTTGAGCGATATCGCTATTGCCTTGGCAGCAGGGGGCGCAGGCGCTCTGGCTTTTACCAGCGGTGTTCCGGCGGTACTGGTTGGGGTAATGGTGGCCGTGGCCTTTCTCCCGCCTCTAGTTACGTCAGGGCTTCTGATAGGGTCAGGATTTTTCCATCTGGCTTGGGGCGCCCTGCTTCTTTTTATCACCAACCTCATATGCATCAATCTTTCTGGAGTGGTATTCTTCGTGTTCCAAGGTATTCGACCACGGATCTGGTGGGAAGCCGACAGGGCAAAAAAAGCAACACGCAACGCGATACTAATATGGATTGTGTTGCTGTGTGCACTCATCCTGGTGATCATGTTCTCGCAAAAAAGCTAAGTAACAACCTCCCCAGTATTCTCCATCTTACCTCCCCTACACCTGAACAGAATTTCAGCACAAGCAAGGGATGGGCTTCCATATGGGGGTGGAAACGAGGGACAGCAATTCAGTCTGCCGAACCTGGTATTTTTGAAACAATAATGTCGTCATAATAGCCCACAGCCTGATACCTGTTCTTATAATAGTATGATGTGTTGTCAGAATCCGTATGGATTCCTATCCCACCAACTCTCTGATTTGGATAAGTTCCAAATGCTTCTTTGAAGTCCTCAAGAATATTTCTTTCTTCTATCCTCCATTTATATAAATGTGAACCGCCGTTCTCGAGGACAAACATCTTTACAGTTTCGGTGTAAGGACTAGATATTATGTCCCCTTTCTTTTCGTGTACCCCATTACCCCACACGTAAAGAATCACATAATCAGGGGGATAGACGCCATAGAACAATTTGATAAAAGAGTGCTTGATTTTCTTCGTAAAAGAAGCCCTCTGTGGATCGTAGTCGAATATTATTCCCAGCGACACCGAGAAGTCGTTCCCCTTTTTCGTATAGGCGTTTCCTTTCTCTAAGATATTTTCTGCCTTCCACTTCCAGGCTATGTAGGGATACTCTCTTGGGTCAAACCCTGCAATTTTATAGATAACCGCAGCAGACCCATTACTTTCAGCCCTGATATAGACATTATTGCCATCTTCAACTGGGCTATATTGCGTTAAGGCTTTCGTCCCACGGAATCTCAGTAGATGCCATCCTTTGGGAAGAAAGAAGCCTTTATCTCCCTCTTCCGTTGCCATGGAAAAGCGGTCGATAATTAGTTTGTCTCCATCTTTTATAAGTCCTTCACTCTCTTTTCTATCAACTGTTAAGGTTTCTTTAAGATCGACCTTTTTTCCAGAAGAAGAGGTACTTACGAGGAGAAGCCAGAAGATCACAGAGGCGAGAATTATCATGGGTATGTGGAGAAATTTGGAAAACGTCTTCGAACTTTCCCATAAAGCTTTTCGCATTATTGCTATTCCTTTAGCCCGGATATTTCATGAATTACTTGCTGCGACCACGGATATGGTCGTCCTTCCAGGCGTCCTCGGTTGTCGGTCCCTGCGACGTACCGTTCAGGTACGCCTCGGAACCAACACCCTGCGGTTGCCCGGTGGCACGCCCATCTTTGCGGTCTCGCGACAGCAATTCATGAAATATCCGGGCTAGGATGGAACCCTTTAATTTG
>Ga0255039_10000309_pt1 | contig 16192 bp, 18 predicted proteins | sample BC1_12_1_MG_FD_181713 | JGI IMG/M metagenome (GOLD analysis project Ga0255039, IMG submission 181713) | Seawater microbial communities from Strait of Georgia, British Columbia, Canada - BC1_12_1 | ecosystem: Environmental > Aquatic > Marine > Strait | place: Canada: British Columbia | collected... | reverse complement strand
CCAGGTCGGTTTCAGCGCCGTCATCGGTGACAAAAACCTCACCATGCTGAAAAGGATTCATGGTGCCTGGATCGAAATTAATGTATGGGTCTAATTTCTGGAAGGTGACGGTAAGTCCCCTACTTTCAAGGAGAGCGCCAATTGATGCAGCGGCCAAACCCTTGCCCAGAGAAGAGAGAACTCCCCCGGTGATGAAAATAAATTTGGTCCGGGTAGTTGGCTTTGTTGAATCCATGGCGCACACTATAGCAATATGGCCATAATTCGCCAATGAAAAACACAACACCCTGAAAAATTTTTCAGTCATCAACGGGGTCTGAAAAAATCAATTGATTACGGGCGCAATATCTGTCGCCAAAACTTTCGAAATCTCACTTTGTTCCCTATCCGAAGTCTCACTTTGTTCCCTATCTGCAGATCGATAAAAATAAAGGATTTTTTCGAAAAACTTTGACTTCCTTATGAACCGTTTTTAAAGTGCCTTCTCCATAGGTAAAATAACGACAGCAAACTAATAATTTTGAGGATTATGGATTTTCTTAAACTGACCAATAAAAAAATAGTTGTGTTCGGCATGGCCAACCGAAAATCTGTTGCCTGCGCCATTGCAAAAGTTTTGCAGGAGGCAGGGGCGGAGGTAATCCATGTAGTAAGAAGTGATGTAAGAAAGGAAACTGCTGAAAAACTTTTTCCAGATGCCAGGGTTTTTGTCTGCGACGTGGAAAATGAGGAAAATATTGAACGGGTGAAAAAAGAAATTGCTGATTCCATCGATGGAAAAATTCACGGCATAGTTCACTCAATTGCCTTTGCAAATTATGCAGATGGCTTTAAACCTTTCCACGAGACAAACAAAAAAGATTTCCTCCAGGCAATTGATATTTCCTGTTTCTCGCTCCTTGCAATCTGCAAGCATTTCAAGGAACTTCTTGATGCCAACGCTTCGGTTGTGACAATTTCCATCTCCACAACCAGAATGGCAGCAGAGAATTATGGTTATATGGCTCCGATCAAGGCCGCCCTGGAGTCATCTTTATGTTTCCTGGCAAAGAGTTTCTCCGGTTTTTCCAACATCCGTTTCAACGCTGTCTGCCCAGGACTCTTAAAAACCTCTGCTTCAGCAGGCATTCCAGGTTACGTGGACAGCTATCTCTATGCAGAGAAACTGACATTACGCAAAAAAGGGCTGCAAACCACTGAAGTTGCCGATATAGCAGCATTCCTCCTATCAGAGCGATCTTCTGCCATCACCGCACAATCCATTATTGCCGATGGCGGCATGGGCATTAACTACTTTGATGCGGATATCATCGCCAAGGTCGTGGAATAATGAAATACCAGCATGTGCGCTTTCAAAGCTTCGGCTATGAACTGCCCCCGGAAGTTATCACCTCCGGAGACATTGAAGAAAGATTGGTACCTGTCTATGAGAAACTCAAACTCCCCCAGGGGCGCCTGGAACTCATGAGCGGCATTAAGGAGCGACGCCTCTGGCCCAAAGGCACCCGACCAAGTGATGGTGCTGTCCTGGCAGGGGAAAAAGCCATAGCTTCATCCGGTATTCCTCCGGGCGAACTGGATTGCCTGATATTCACATCTGTGTCACGGGACATGATGGAACCGGCCACAGCCTCCTTTGTCCATAACCAATTGGGCCTGCCGGATCGATGCCTTGTCTTTGACATCTCCAATGCCTGCCTTGGTTTTTTGGACGGCATGATCTTTCTCGCCAACATGATAGAGCTTGGGCAGGTAAAATGCGGGCTGCTGGTAGCTGGCGAAACAGCAGAAGACCTGCTGGAATCAACCATTCAAAACCTGCTTGCTGACACCTCCCTGACTCGCAAGACAATCAAATACTCTTTTGCCTCACTCACCATCGGCTCTGGAGCCGTTGCCCTGGTCATGACCCATGAAAAATACCGTAAAGGATCGCAAAAATTCATAGGGGGGGCCTATCGGGCAAATACCAGGCATAACGATCTTTGCCAGGGGGGGCAGAGTAACACCCCCAACTCCAGCCAAAGTTCAATTCTTATGGCAACCGATTCCGAGGAACTCATGAAGCAGGGCATTGAAACTGCCAGGTCAACCTGGGGTGATTTTCTTGCAGAACTTGGATGGCAGCCTGAAGAAATTGATGTGTTTTTCTGCCACCAGGTTGGTCAGGCCCATGCCCGCCTTCTCTTTGAAAATTTAGAGCTTGATCCAGTAAACAATTTTGAAACCCTCACCTTCCTGGGCAATACGGGCTCAGTTTCAGCACCCATTACCATGGCAATGGGTATTGAGCAGGGTGTTTTTCGCAAAGGACAACGCGCAGCCCTGCTTGGAATAGGCAGCGGTATTAACTGTCTTATGCTGGGGGTGGAGTGGTAGATAAAGGTTAAAGACTTTAAATACTGAGTGCTGAGTGCTGAGTGCTGAGTGCTGAGTGCTGAGTGCTGAGTAAAAAACATAACATCATGGCATTGATACCTGAAATAAAAAACAAGTTTTTACCAGCATAAATCTCCGATTTAACTAATATTTTTTTGGACAAGAACAACTTAAGACAATGAACACCGCTGAAGATTCAACGCACATAACAGATGAGCAGGGGCAGAGACTGGCCCAGGTGGCCCGCAGGACTATTGCAGCAAGACTCGGCACTCTTGATGAAATAAATAAAGTTGTCCCTGATCGTGATCTTGCTGATCCGGCTTTCCGGGAAAAACGCGGCACCTTTGTCACCCTGAAATTAAAGGGGCAACTGAGGGGCTGCATGGGCTGCCTTACCCCTTCTGAAACCATTCTGGAAGGCATCCAGCGCAATGCCATCAATGCTGCTTTTAATGACCCGCGTTTTCCAACACTTACCCCTGCTGAACTGGAACAGGCAGAGATCGAGGTAAGTATTCTGACTAAACCCCGGGAGTTGGATTATACAGGGTCCAATGAACTGCTGGAAAAGCTCAGGCCCAATATTGATGGTGTCATTATTAATAAAGGCCAGGCCCGTTCCACATTTCTCCCCCAGGTATGGGACCAGCTCCCCATGACACAGGACTTTCTTGCCCACCTCTGCAGAAAAGCAGGGCTTTCCCCCGACGAGTGGACCAGGGGTGAATTAGGTGTTTCCATTTATCAGGTCCAGTACTTCCATGAAAGCAGATGAAATAGAGTTAACACCTGAATTTGTCAGGCAGGTTGCAGACCTGTACCATGACATGGAGGCTGCTTACGACAGGACTGCAAAAGAGTTGGATTTTTCCTGTTCCGGATGCCCTGATAACTGCTGCGACAGTTTTTTTCTGCACCATACCTATACTGAATGGGCCTATCTCTGGCATGGCCTCAAGGCGCTCGATGACAACCTGCTTAGTGCAATTATTGAAAAAGCATCTGATTATATAATTGAAAGTGAAGCCTCTCTTGCAAAGGGAGAACGACCCATAATAATGTGCCCCCTCAACTCAGAAGAACGCTGTGCTCTTTATCTTTACAGAATGATGATTTGCAGGCTGCATGGAGTACCTGCAGCCTTCACAAAGCCTGACGGCCAACAGCTTCATTTCCCCGGCTGCTTCAGATGCCAGGAGCATAATTCAACAACAAACTCCCTGGCGCCTCTGGATCGCACCCGATTCTTTCAAAGGCTGGTAAATCTGGAAATAGAACTGCTCGGAGAAAAAAGACCCACTGCTCCCAGAGTAAAATTGACCATCGCACAGATGATTATGAAGGGGCCCCCCATACTCCCCTGAATTATACAACTCAAGTTTAATGGTCTTGCAAAAAATCTCAAAAAAGTGTCATTTCGAACGAAGTGAGAAATCTTGAAGCGTCATAATATTCTGAAACTTATTAGATTTCTCACTTCGTTCGAGGTCAGCGAGTTTACGAGACTCCGCATGACATCCAGGCTGATCCAAACTTTTTACGAATTCATTGAAATTTATACTGATAATAAAATTGAGCGTGAACTCCTGCTATGAAAAAGACTGAAGACCAACGGCTTCGTGAAGCTATCCTGGAAGTTATCAAGAGCCAGATAAAAGAGAACGATCCGCCGGAAACTAAGCAGACTCTTGACAGGCTTCTAAGGGAGGGCTTTCCGAAGGAAGAAGCACTCAAGCTTATTGGATATGTAGTTGCCTCGGAAGTTTTTACTGTTTTAAAAGAAAACCGGAATTATGATCACGCGAAATATATTTCCGCCTTAAACGCTTTGCCAAAACTTCCCTGGGAAAAAGAGAGCTGAGGTGTTGCTGCCATTGCTGCATCTTATTCTGCATGTCGTTATTCCGGGCATCACTGCCCGGTTGGCATATCGAAAAATCTGGCTGAATGCCTGGTTGATTATGATGCTCACCATGATAGTCGACCTTGATCACCTGCTGGCATCTCCGATGTATGACCCTGATCGCTGCGGTATTAATTTTCACCCTTTCCACACCTACCCGGCAATTGGGGCTTACTTCCTGCTCCTGTTCGTACCCAAATTAAGAATTATTGGCGTGGGGCTCTTGATCCATATGGGACTTGATTTTATAGATTGCATAGTGTGAAGACATGAAACTTTCATTAAAAACACATGCAGGCAGACCTGATATGCCTGTTGTTCTCCTTATTCATGGCCTTGGCATGAATAATTATTTCTGGGTTGATCCGAAAAAATGCTCTGTATTGGGTGGATTGGCACCTTTGACAATTTTTCTAACTGATGCAGCAAACAAATCTAATAATTCCATATCATTTGGCTCAGTAGATCCTGCTATCCAGGGACTCTGGAATTATTTGAAGAGTGGCGGATTTTCACTTGCCTCCTGGACCCAAAGCCAACCTCTTGGACCGATTCAAATAGCAATCAATGAACTCAAAACCGCTCTTAAAACAGTAAGAAATAAATGGCCGGACAAGCCTGTTTATCTGGTTGGACACAGCCGGGGCGGACTCATTGCCCGGCATTTTTTACTGGATGAACCTGCTACCGATATTGAAGGCATTATTACCATCTGCAGCCCCCATTCGGGAACCGCCATGGCAAAATTTTCCCATTATCTGAAACCTGCTGGTGCATTACTGGAAAAAATCATTCCCGGTAAATCCAAAGTCATGCTGACCAAAGCCCTTAGCCGCCTTTCAGAATTTCTCCAAAGTCCTGCAATTGAAGAACTTACACCCGATTCAGATTTTATGGATTTACTAAAAAAACCGCTCCCGGAGCAATTGAGAAAACTTTCCTTTGGCGGCACCAGCCCTGCACTGTTCCAGCTCAGTGTCCGTCTCCCTGCTGGTAACTATAAAATTATCAAATTCCCTGACATGCTTTCCGGAGCGATACCTTCAGGACATCTTCCCAGGGAATTGGCTCCGGGACTTGGTGATGCCCTTGTTTCGGCAGCAAGCGCAAAACTCCCAGGCAGTAAACACTACGATTTCCCTGTCAACCATGTCAGGTCAGCCTATGATCATAATATCCATAAAATTATTCTTGATTTTCTGACCTAAAAAACCCCATGCTGGTGGAGGATATTAAAGCCGATTCCCAGAAGCACCAGACCACCTGCTATCTCTGCCCGGACCCCGATCTTTGAAGCGGCCCCCAGCAGACAGCCGAGCTTTAAGCCAATGACTGTCAGCAGGATGGCGACCAGTCCTATTATAGCTGCAGGCATCCAGATGGATACATTAAGCATGGAAAAACTCAAACCCACTGCCAGGGAATCAATGCTTGTGGCAACTGAAAGCATGATGAGGGTGTAGCCTTTTGTGGGATCAACCTTCTGCGCCTCTTCATCACGCCCGGCTATGGCATCCTTTATCATCTTGGCAGCCACCAGGGCAAGAAGCCCAAAGGCCAGCCAGTGATCCATACTCTCCAGAACGGTTCTGACTGTCAACCCTGCAGCCCAGCCGATAATATTCATCAGGGCCTGAAAGAGGCCGAAATGAAATGCCAGTCTGAAGGTTTGCCGCCCGCTTACCTGGCAAAGACTGACACCTGATGCGAGGGCAACGGCAAAGGCATCAACTGCCAGCGCCAGTGCAATGAGTATAATGGTCAGTAAATCCATTCGGTACTTATATACCAGAGCAATACAGCCGACAAGTCATATTCTGGGGTATGCGGGGTGAGGAGTGAGGGGTTTGCATTTGGTGCCCCATGGCGCCTCAACATGCTATTGTCATCTCGAAGGGCCGTCAGGCCAGAGAGGTCTCTAAGATTTCTCACATCCGTTCGAAATGACATGCTCGGGGATTCCATCACAAATCCGAAATCACAATTCTAAAATCCTTCCACCTTTACCCTAATCTTCTTCTGCTATCTTATAACTGCCAACTCACTCCTCGCCCCTCGCTTTAAGGTTGATTATAGATGTAATAGGTCTTAATATTCTTTAGCATGAAATAATGGTGGTATTTTTCCAAAACTAAACAGCCCCGCTTGATGGCGGTTTATTTTTTTGAGCAAATCGCTCTTGGGAGCAAAACACACATGTCAATTGAACAGGCGAAAGAAGTACTAAAAATTGAGGCGGAGGGCATACTCGCCTTACTGGACCAGATTGGTCCTGATTTTGATAAAGCCATTAACCTGATAATGGCGTGTCCAAGCAGGGTTATCCTGGCCGGTATTGGAAAATCCGGATTAATAGGTCAAAAAATTGCAGCAACTTTAAACAGTACGGGCACCGCTTCTTTTTTTCTGCATCCTGTTGAGGCGATGCATGGAGACCTGGGCATTGTTGATCCCAGAGATGTGGTTCTGGCCATTTCATACAGCGGTGAAACAGCAGAGTTGAACCTGCTGCTTAACAGTCTGAAAAACAGGAATGTTTCAATAATAGCAATGACTGGCGGCTCTGAATCGACCATGGCCAATCTTGCTGATGCTGTTTTAAATGTTGCAGTACCGACAGAAGCATGCCCTCTGGGACTGGCACCAACAGCCAGCACCACTGCCGCTCTGGCAATGGGTGATGCCCTCGCAGTTGTTTTACTTAAGCGTAAAAAATTTAAAGAAAGTGATTTCCGCAAAAACCATCCAGGCGGCAGCCTTGGTGAACGGCTGAAAGTCAGTGTATCAGAAGTAATGATCACCGGTGAACACATTCCCATGACACAGAAAGACACATCTTTGCGTCAGGCAGTATCTATCTTAAATGCTAAAAACATTGGTGCTGTCCTGATAATTGATGAACAGCAGCGGGTGGCAGGGATTATCACCGATGGTGATATCAGGCGTATGGTGGCAAAAGATTTAGATCTTGACACCCAGCTTGTGGCAAACCATATGACCCCAGCCCCCAAAACCATATCAAAGGAACTCCTGGCAGCCGATGCCTTGAGCATTATGCAGGAATACGAAATTACCATTTTACCGATAACTGATGACCAGGGACTCTTAATCGGCATCCTGCATCTTCACAACCTGATCGGCAAGGGAGAATTCCGTTTTATGGTATAATCGGCCATGGAACATTATTAATCTTTATTGCAATAGGACAATACAATGTGCCAAATGAACGTTTTACTGGAACATGACGGAGAGCAGGAAAAAATAATGGATAATGTTGCCCGTCTGGAGGTAACCGGTGAAGGAATTTTGATCAGCGCCCTCTTTGAAGAACCGAAGCTGGTAAAATCAGCATGGATAAAAATTATTGACGTTCAAGGTGGCACAATAACTCTCAATAACAAAGTCTAGAACCATGACTGAAAAACATTATTCTGATCTTGAAAAATTACAAGTGCTCCTGACCCACTGGTTGCAGCACAATGAGAGCCATGGCTCAGAATATTTGAAATGGGCGGAAGTGGCCAGGGAAGGTGGCCATGCAATAACAGCTGAATTGATCGAGCAGGCGGTTGAGCACCTGAAAAAGGCAGATGAATCTCTTGAAAAGGCCTTAGAATCTGTTGGAGGTCCGAGCCAGGAACATCATCACCACCATCACGATTAATTAACATTGCTCTTTCCTTTCCACTCGAAGGTCCGTAAAGCATGGAACGGATCCTTACTCGCTGATGCAATCCTGCCATTCACTTTTAAGATCCAGTAGTTTTGGGGTTCAGAAAGTATCTTTTGCTGCAGATCTCTAGAAATACCGTGGGAATCTTCTTCAAGATTGTAAAAGCGACTGTCTATCCCTATAAAACCATCCAGAAGATGGGCAATGGTGTGGAATATTTTTGAGACATATCCCTTCTCCACCCCCTGAATATCTTCAAGAGAATCAAAGCCCTCATCCTTTAAATTTCTCAGCAATTCCCCTACTGCCTGATGATTGGCTGCAAGTCCCTCCTGGAGTCTTGTTGAAAATTCCTTATCATCTCCATTTACAGACTCATTTTCCAATATCAGAACCTCTTCATAACGGATGAGCATAGTCCTGTCAAAAAAATGCTTGGCCCGCTTACGGCAGGATTCAAAGTCAGAACCTGCGAGAAGGATATCATGGGATATTTCCAGGTTTTCCATACTTTCCTCCTGCTGCTGAAAATTTTCTATTCCTGGAAAATGGACAACTGCAGAATATCAAGAAAGCAATTCACATGATATTCTGCGGGCAACTCTGGATTTTTAAAAGAAATAAGGCGCATGTTGACTCCGGCTGTATGCTCACGGTCGACCATGCTGTCTCCTATGTAAACTGCTTCATCTGCTGAGAGTTGAAAGTGGCTGAGAATTTTTTCTAATGCCTCGATATGGGGCTTGGGCTTCTCCACATCAAGGGAGGTGACCACAAGGTCAAAATAGGAACCCAGGTCATGCATTTTCATAACAGCACCCATGGTCGTACTTCTATTGGTGCTGATGGCAGTATAAAATTTCGGCTTCAATAAGCTTAGGAACTCCTTCAGGTCCGATTCGATGGCCATATATTCTAAATACGGCGTATAATCGACCGATATCCTGTATTGATTAACCTCTTCAATTTCCCGGGAGTAATCCCCAAAAATATGATTTACAGAATCTATGACATTATGGGAGTGGACATAATCTTCCTCCTGCTCATTCATAAGCGGGTGGCCGAACTTTTCCAGCAGATGGTTGTAATATTTCCTGTTCGAGTCTTTCGAGTCAAACATGACGCCGTCACAGTCAAATACAACAAGTTTTAATTGAGCCATATTTCTTGACATATAAGGAATTCAATCTACTTTCTTGCAGAACCGATTTTTACAAAATCTTCTGCTACGCTGTCAGCTCCCTTGGTCTCTCTTTCCAAACGTTCAAAGAAAACTTCCATGAAGTCATGACGTTCTTCTGCAAGACGTCTTCCCTCCGGGGTCAGCATTCGGTCCTTTATTTTTGACATCTTGAACTTGAATTCCCGGTAAGCGGTATCTTCCCTGGAGTAGGGCTTGCAGTCGAGAATATCAACATCATCACTGTCATTATGGAGCTTGGCACCCGTCTGGCCGGCAAATAAAAATGCCCTGCCAATTCCCACGGCGCCAATGGAATCGAGCTTATCCGCATCATAGAGGATCTTTGCCTCCAGTGTCCTGGGGATCTTATCGCCGCGATACCTGTGCGTCTCAACGCAATGGGCAATTTCATCAATGAAAGATGGATTAAGATGGAGCTTTGTCAGGATATCTCTGGCAAGTTCTGCACCCTTTTCTGCATGACAGATCTTCCCCTGTTCCCTCGTCTCATACCTCCTCCCAATATCATGCAGCAGGGCGGCTCCACTCAACACATCGAGCTTTGCCCCCATAAGCCGGCCTATATGCAGTACAGTCTTATGGACACGCTCTGTATGATCAGGCCCGTGGCAGCCACCCATACCATCATGGTAAGGATCTGCCAACTGTCGGAGTTTTTCGGTAAGTTCAACTCCCAGTGGATAGTCGCCTTCTTTAAAACCGTTTTTACTCATATATTTCTGTAAACAGAATTCTTTTCAGCCAGCGAATGCCGAAACGAAGCAGACTGAGGTCATCAGAAAGAATAGAACATATTTCCTCTTCAGTCAGCATACACTTGTCCTGAAAACCCGGGGAAGATACTAGCTTACGGAATTCATCCAGCTTGAATAGTGCCAGCAAAAAGTTATCGCTTTGCTCCCGGCTAAGGCGTATTCCTTTGTGAACCCGTTCGTGCTGCAGCAGAGTCAAAACTTCATCATTTATTGCATTGTACTCCAGCAGCCCCTGGTTCTCGAACCACTGGGCAACAGTATGGTTTTGGCCCTCTGCAAATCCCCTGCAATGATCCTCACGAACCAGGACATAAAGCTCCTGTTTTTTGCCATTCCTGTCAAGGGTGGTACCCCGGCCTACGGGGTAAGCTCTGCAGGCCCCCGGCCTGCTGTTGTATACTTTGCAGCCGTTTTCAGAAATAAACGGACAGCTTGCCCTGCCGTCATCCACCATGCCCAGGTACAGAACCGGGAAAATATCATTTTCATCCTGCTCAACTACCACGTAACGGTCAATAAACTCCTCCGAGCTCATCTGCAGTTCCTTCCGCAGGCACAGGACATCATAAGGAGTAAGAGCTAAATCGAGCTCCCTGCAGCATTCAGTATAACAGACCACATCGGGATGACACCCGAAGGAAAAACCTTTCAGGCCACAAAGTCGTGTTACATTATCGGGAAATTGCATGTTAAATTCAGATTTCAAACTTGAAAACGGGCCTGGAGCAGACCACATTTCATTACTCAAAAAATTATTTTGGGCACCAAAAAGTTGTCAGTCCTGATGTAATTATTGCTTCTTCCACACACTAAGCAGGGGACTCGCAACAAACACCGAGGAATAGGTTCCCACCAGGAGTCCAATCAGCAGAGCCAGGGAGAAATCATGAATAACCGTTCCTCCCAGGATGAAAAGGGCAGTCAGGACCAGGGCCGTGGTGAGCGAGGTGACGATTGTACGGCTTAACACCTCGTTAATACTTAAATTTATTATATCAGAAAATCCCTGTACTTTCGAAGTACCGTGCTCCGCCTTCTGCATATTTTCACGTATCCTGTCAAACACGACAACAGAGTCATTCAGGGAATAACCGGCCAGGGTCAAAAGTGCTGTTACGATCAACAGGGTTATCTCGACATTCATCAACCAGCAGACTCCCAGAACCACGAGCACATCATGGAATGTAGCTATTGCCGCTGCAATCCCGAAACTTAAATTGAAGCGTATGGCAAGATAGAGTATTACCCCAAAAAGAGAAATTGCTATTGCCTGTAAAGCCTTGTTGCGCAGCACTTCACTTATTGAAGAACCAATTGCTTCCTGGCTTTCCATGGAAAAACTTTTTTCCGACAGATTCTCATTAAAAATAACGGAGACCTGTTCATCAAGATTTACAGCCTTTTCCGTTGATTTCTTCAACCTGATAATAAGCCTGTTTTCATTCTCTACCTGCTGCAGACTCACACCCTCAAGACCGTTTGCCTCCAGAACTTTACGAACCTCCTGCAGGGAAAATGGTTGATCGGCTTTGTACTGAATGAGGGTGCCACCTGTAAAATCAACGCCAAGATTGGCCTTGCCCCTGGCAATCTGCACAAAGGCAATGAGCCCGATGAGCACAAATACTGCTGAAATTGAGAACATGATTTTTTTCAACCCCATGTAATCAAATTTTGGCGTCTTGATAAACTGAAAAAAGTTGAGTGGCTTAAGCAAGCGCTTATTGTGCAGGACATCATACACCAGTCTGGTTCCGAAAAGGGTTGATACCAGGTTAAAAATAATACCAAGGGAAAGGGTAACGGCAAAACCCTTGATCGGGCCGGTACCGAAGAGAAAAAGGGCCAGGGATGTAATAAGGGTGGTTACCTGGGAGTCAACGATTGTCCAGAATGCCTTATCATACCCACCCTCGACCCCTGACTTAACAGATTTGCCAATGGCAAATTCCTCACGCATACGCTCAAAAATCAGAACATTCGCATCAACAGCCATACCGATGGACAGGATGATACCGGCAATGCCCGGCAGGGTAAGAGTGGCACCAAGTGCAGCCAACCCGCCAAAAAGCAGGAATATATTGAGTACAAGCCCAAAATTTGCGATAACACCAGACAGCCTGTAGTAGAACATCATAAAGACCAGGACCAGGACCATACCAAGCAGACCTGCCATGAGACCCTTATCAATGGAATCCTTGCCCAGGCTGGCACCGACCGTAAGGTTCTGGATGATTTCCACCGGCGCCGGCAAAGCACCCACACGCAGAACAATGGCGAGATCGGTGGCCTCTTCATAGGTGAAGCTACCACTGATCTGGGCGGAGCCGCCCAGAATCTTCTCCCGAATGACAGGAGCTGAACGGACTACCTCATCCAGGATAATGGCAAACCTTTTACCCACATTTTTTTCTGTAACCTGGCCAAATATTCTTCCACCCCTGCCGGTGAGATCAAGGCCGACATATGGTTCATTAAATTGCCCCCCTACTCTGACCTGGGCATTCTTGACCATCTCGCCGGTCATCATGACCTGGCTTTGTATCAAAAGCGGTGTTTTTGTTTCCACCCCGGTCTGTGGATCAACATTTCTCTCAAAGTAGATCTCTGATCCCTGTGGCAGTTGATTCTGTAAAGCCAGATTTAATTTTTTCCGGCTTTCTCCCGTCTGCCACTTGCCGCTATTCTGGGCCTGACTGATAAGCTGCCATGGATCCAGAACTGCTTCTTCATCAAGCAGCTTAAACTCCAACTGCGCAGTTTGACCGATAAGGCTTAAAGCACGTTTGGGATCCTTGACACCGGGCAGCTGCACGACGATCTCGTCGACTCCCTGCCGGATGATAACCGGCTCTGCAACTCCAAACTGATCAATCCTGTTTCTGATAATCTCCAGGGATTGAGCCACCGCATTTTTCTTTATGAAATCAACTTCTTCGCTGGTGAGACTTAGAAAAATACGCGGAAAAGATCCCTCTTCAGCCTGGATATCAATATCAAGATTAGGAAAATCTTCAGCAACCAACTCCTTTACAGTCTCCAGGACACCTGTGTTCGGTAGTGTAAATATGACTTTACTGGGATCCCCGGAATTGGTACGCACTGCAGTGATCTTTTTCTCGCCCAGCCCTTCCTTGAGATCACTGGCAGCAAGATCAAGAGTGTTTTCAATGGCCTTTTCAAGATCAACCTTGAGTATGAGGTGCATGCCGCCCTGCAGATCAAGTCCCAGATTTAATCCTTCCGGTGCTATATATGTGCTCATCCACTTTGGTGCGTCTTTGTAAAGAGACGGGGTCAAGATGGCCCCGGCCACAACAAACATGAATACCAAGAGTGCTATTTTCCACTTAAGCGTTTTGTTCATCCAGAAAGCTCCTTCATTTTTACAGAAACAACTATTTTAATCCGTTATTCAGCTACAAATTAATTTCCAAGGTAAGGAAGCCGACTGAACTCTGACCTTGCCCCGAAATAATGCTTCATGCAGAATATATGTAATTACTGAAATTTCCTGCTCTCCGCGGGAGAGAAATAGGCGATTATACCTTAGATGCCAAAAGTGTCAATTTGCTTTTGCATATTCCTGAATCCGTGAGCAAAAGGAATGACAGCCAAAGACCTCTATCTGCTACTGCCTGTTTATGGTTGCTGCCATACATCCGGCACCAAAACCATTATCAATATTTACTACGGCAACGCCAGGTGCACAACTGTTGAGCATACCTAACAGGGCTGCAATTCCTCCAAAAGATGCACCATAACCCACACTGGTAGGAACTGCGATAACCGGTTTATCTACAAGTCCTGCAACCACTGTCGGCAAAGCCCCCTCCATGCCTGCAACAACAATTAAAACAGCTGCCTGGCTTAATACTTCCCTTCGGGACAATACGCGATGAATTCCAGCCACACCTACATCATAAAGCTTTTCCACGGGATGGCCCAGGTAGTGGGCTGTAAAATATGCCTCTTCTGCAACTGGCATATCTGATGTTCCTGCCGATATAACAAGAATTGTTCCCCTGCAGTCATGCTCTACTTTTTTGTCAGTATTTCCTATCAGCATCCTGGCAGTTTCATGATAGGTCAACCCTCCAACCCCCTCACGGATCTTTTCTGCCTTCCCTGGGCTCACCCTGGTAGACATAACCACGGTCGGTTTATCGAGCATCGCTTTTATGATCGCCACAATCTGCTCAGCGCTTTTATCCTCACCATATACTACTTCAGGAAATCCGGTCCGCAGCACCCGCTGATGATCGAGACAGGCAAAATCCATGGTTTCAGCAGGCCAATGTTTCAATTGTTGCATAGCCTCTGCAATATCACAGGTACCTTTCAGAACATTTTCAAGTAGCTCTCTTATGTGCTTTTCATCCATAATCCCGAATCCGTGAAGAAAAATTAATTAAAGCTACATGAGTACCGTACTTTCAAAACAGTTTTCTGCAGGAAAGATATACTCGACATTCAAGGTTGTTGCATTCCAGCAGTAAGTTTCCTACAATATTAAAAATTCTGGAATCAACCTGATTTCTTCAAAACCTATAAACATTATTTAGAAAACCTCAACTAAATGCTTTAAAATAATCAATACCATGAAGAATAACCATGCCATGCACATGGCTGCACGGCTCGCATTTATCACCTCTCTTGCTCTGCTTCTGGCCAAATTCGGGGCCTATTACCTCACTGATTCCAAGGCGGTATTTTCCGATGCCATTGAATCGATCATAAACGTGGTGACCGCCGCCTTTCTAATGCTTTCCATTTCTGTCAGCAGTAAACCGGTGGACGAAGACCATCCCTATGGCCACGGCAAGATAGAATCATTTTCAGCAGGACTTGAAGGCGGCCTTATTATATTAGCGGCAATAATGATTCTTGTTGAATCAATCCCTGTTTTTTTTGCACCGCAGCCTCCCAGAAACCTGGGGCTTGGTCTTTATATTTTAGGTGGAGCCGGAGCAGTTAACCTGGTGGTCGGCGGTTACCTGATGCGTGCAGGGCGCACGTATAAATCCGAAGCCATAAGTGCTGATGGGCGCCATCTCCTGACTGACTTCTACACCAGCGCCGGCGTCATTATCGGCCTGCTGCTCTACCGTCTTACCGGTTTTCCCTGGCTTGATCCTCTCGTTGCCTGCCTGGTGGCGCTCAATATTCTTATCCCCGGCATTTCGCTTCTGGCCAAGTCCTTTAAAAATCTAATGGATGAGGCTGACCCGGAACTTCTTGAGCGAATAGTTTTGGCCCTCAATACAATCAAAAAGCCGGGCTGGCTCTACCCGCACAAGTTGCGCGCCCTGCGCTCCGGAAGATACCACCATGTAGATCTGCACATATCCCTCCCCCATTACTGGACTTTAACCCAGGTACACGAGGCTGAGCAGGAAATAACCCAGGCTCTGCTGGATGCACTGGGCGAGGAAGGTGACATCATGATCCATGTAGATCCATGCGAACCACCCTATTGCCCGATCTGCAACGTTGACAAATGTTCTGCAAGAAAGGCTGATTTTAACAGTGCCCCCAACTGGTCTGTCAAAGAGGTTATCTCTGCCAGAGCAGTGAATAACAATCCATTAAACTTACGCTGAAACGAATATCATGCCTGCATCCTCTATCCAGCATCGTCCTGCCAAAACCTGGAATAAAATAATTATCGAGGCGGACTCGCGCATGACAGAAGCTGTTGCCGCTTACCTGGCAGACCTTTCAGGTAGCGGAGTTGAGATATCATCTTCAGAAGGGGATCTGATTAATGACATAGACAACCCCGCCGCCTTTGAAAAAATTACCACCTATATCTCAATAGACCCATCAGATTCAGAGAATGAGACCATTTCAAAAAAAATAAATGAACTAAAGCAGTTTCTTGCCAATCTACCCCTCATCTTTACCGAATGTCCTGCCCCAAAGTTCTTCACTGAGATGATAATGGAAGAGGATTGGGGAAAAGCATGGAAAAGTTTTTTCACCTCTTTTCAAATAACACCAAAACTCACCATCAAGCCTTCATGGGAAAAAACAAAAAAACAGAGCCAGGAGGATAACGGAGAACATATTATTGAAATGGATCCGGGTCTCGCTTTTGGCACTGGCCACCACGCAAGCACCCAAATGGCCCTTTTGCTCCTTGAAGGACTTTACCAGAGCAGGACAATGAAACTTGAAAAAGTCCTTGATGTGGGGACAGGTTCAGGAATTCTGGCCATGGGGTGCGGACTATTCGGAGCCATAAATGTCCTGGCAATCGATAATGACCCGGA
>Ga0255039_10000306_pt1 | contig 16257 bp, 16 predicted proteins | sample BC1_12_1_MG_FD_181713 | JGI IMG/M metagenome (GOLD analysis project Ga0255039, IMG submission 181713) | Seawater microbial communities from Strait of Georgia, British Columbia, Canada - BC1_12_1 | ecosystem: Environmental > Aquatic > Marine > Strait | place: Canada: British Columbia | collected... | reverse complement strand
ATTTATGAGATATTCGTGAGTGTCACCAATTTTTGAAAAATTGGGGTATTCTAGCGCATTTTAACATTTTAGTGACAGTCACCAATTAAGTGGGTACTAGTTGGTATTTTAGTGACAGTCACCAATTAAGTGGGTACTAGTTGGTATTTTAGTGACAGTCACCAATTGGCAAGTTGGTGCTTGATGGTGTTGGAGGCGTTGTTAAATTATGTGTTGGTTAGATTGTCGGTACCGGTACCGATAAAGATGCCGTTTGTCAAATACCGTAATTTGTTATTATTTGAATCCTTGGCATTCATTTAAGCATGATTTTCTTGCAACACTTCATGAATTTCTATACGATCCACTTGGTGAGTAATTTACAATCTAGTTTTATTAAGAGGTGTTGTAATGGATGTTATATTTTCTGCTAAACAAAAAGAAGCATTGTTGGGCGTTGCGCGTAAGGTCGCTAAAATGGCACTTGCCAAAGAAGCGATTAGTACATTTACCTCAGAAGATGATTTATTTAATGCTCAATTAGGGTGTTTTGTCTCTCTGCATAACAACGGGCAACTGCGTGGTTGTATTGGGCAATTTCAGCCAACAACCCCTTTGATTAATACCATTAGTCAAATGGCAGTAGCGGCAACTACAGATAGTCGATTTAATGGTAACCCGGTTACTTTTTTGGAAATGGAGATGATCGATATTGAAATTTCAGTGTTAAGTCCTATGGTACTCACTGAAAATCCTTTAGAGATGGAACTAGGCGTTCACGGTATATATATCATTTCTGGTAATCGCGGCGGTTGTTACTTGCCTCAGGTCGCCACCGATACAGGTTGGGATAAAGAAACGTTTTTGTCGTCATGTTGCGGTGATAAAGCGGGTTTATCGCCAGATGCATGGCGCACTGGTGATGCAGAGGTCTATTTATATACAGCGACAGTGTTTAGTGAATAAAAGTTTGTAGAACAAATTTTAAACACATTTGCAAATTTCTGGGATTTACGGTAAAATATAGCTTCATTTGTAGCGTTAATACTGCTTTAAGCGAATGCGTCCTAGCCAAATGGACTTTAGGGAGTGAAGAAATCATACCTTAGTTTGATATAGGCACCAAGTTTGGCCTAAAATAACCTTTTATGGAGTTGTTGATGAAATTTAGATTTCTGCAAATCGTCTGTTTATCTTTAGTTGCGATGACATTACTTACATCGGGATGTTCGTCATTTGGTAAAAAGAAAGGTAATAACGACATTGCGCCTGTAATGGATGCAAGGTTAGATACTATTTTACGAAAGAATCTTACTGCGACTGGTGGGGTGGCGTTGTGGCAAGGTGCGACTTGTTTAAAAGTTAATTCTATATCGACATTGGTTACAGGTGATTATGGAAAAATGTTAACCAATCAGTTGATTTCAGTCGGTATTAAAACGCCTTCAGAAATTTCAATCACTTCGGAATTAGCGCAGGGGGACTTAATTGAAGTATTGTCTCCGCTAGGGGAGTATTCAGCTTCTGACTTAGCGCTCGGTGAAGCAGGTCAACACGTTAAAAATGCGGCACAAAGATTATGTTTGGTTTCGCAGGCAATCACACAATCATCAGGTTTATTTAGCGAAAAATTACAAATTCGTTACATTGGCGAAGAGCGACGAGGTGGTCGTAAAAATCATAAAGTAGAAGTCATTCCAATGGTTGAGGATCTTGAAAATCCTGGGGTGATCTCTAAAGGTAGTGATAAGATTGTTTTGTGGATCAATGCAGAAACCTATTTTGTAAATAAGATTTGGTTCAAGTTTAAAGTCACAGGTGAAGATCGATATGACTATTTAGGTTGTAATCTTAGGAATTATGAAGAACAGCCTCACGGGTTTGTATTGCCGACGTACATCGGGCTTGTAAGTAGTGATAAACATCAGCAGTTTAGTGAACATGAAGCATATCGTATAGAAGCTCAAAATTATGAGGTGGTTATGAGGGATGCAACCGGCGAGTCAAAGTGACCTAAGTTGTTAAATCTACCAAAAAAAAATGATTCGTTTTTGAGTAAATGATGGAAAACCCTCAACAGCAATTAGTTCGAATATCTAAAGCAGCGTCAGGGGCTGGCGTCTCAACGCAGACCTTGCAATATTATTTGATGGTTGGTTTGCTTGAACCTACAGAGTACACCCCTAGCGGGCAGCAGTTATTTGACGATGAAGCGATCGAGCGCATCAAGCTTATTAAGCAGCTCAATACCACCGGTTACCCGTTAAGAGAAATCAGAGAAATCTTTCTGAAGCGCGACGGCGAAGCAACCCAAGATAACGATTCCTAAAATCCAAAATGCGTTATAGGTGTGTTAGAATATTTTTTTAATGGTAAAGAACTATTAATCATTGCGGGCAGGTGTTTTGTCGTAAACCGTTTTTCCTGTGTTGTTGATGCGGCCGAAGGTTAGTACGCCGGTGGGGCATTCTTGTACGCATGCTGAGCAACGTACACATTGTGGATCTATCATCGGTAAACCTTTGTTGGCAAAGTTCATAATGTCAATGCCTTGGTGGCAAACCGATGTGCAGACATTGCATGAAATGCATTTTTCTTTTTTAGCAAAGATTCGGTATTGGCTAAAACGGGCATAGATATGCATGAGTGCTGCCAACGGGCAAGCAAAGCGGCACCATACTCTGCCTGAAAACCAAAAATAACAACCGACACCAATAATGCCAGCAAACCAAATGTCAACAACAGGGTAATAGAAGCTGTTGGTGATGGCGTTGCCGACATTTGCAAACATGCTACCGATATTGGTTTTGGGGATGATCCAGCCAATGATACGAAGCGCAAATAAGATCATCGCTATCAATAAAAATATTTGACCAATGTAATTGAGTTTATTTGATATGGGGCCATGTGGCATTTTAGTGCGATGTTTATCACCTAGTGTTTCTGCTAATGCGCCACATGAGCAAATCCAACCACAGTAGGCGCCTTTACCCCACTTAAATACTAATAGCGGTATAATGACAAACGTTTGAATGCATCCTATAATTAGCCACCACATCATTGGTTGGCTGGTAAAGAAATTCCAAATAAACAAAGGCCATGCCAATACAAAACCAAAGCTACGCCAATATTCGCGACTGTGACCGCTACTGACGCTAGGGAATAGATTGTCTGCAATCGTCGCGCCTAATCCGCTATCAAAGTAGCCGTTGTGCCCAAGGTATGGCAATATAATGTAAGGAAGCAAAAATAAAGGGATTACCTGAAATCCCATCAACGTAAATGTTTGTTTGGTTACGTATGGGGTATTGCGTCGCTTGATTCTAGTGAATCCAAAACAGACAACACATAAACAATATGCAATAGAATAATAAAAGCCAGGCTCTGTTAAGGTGATGCTGAGTGTGCCTACTAAAGTCGATGGATCTTGGCCCATTTGTGCTATTGTGCCACCGAAACTTTGCAAGAGATCTGGCATATTAAATGGAAACCAGCCTCGATCTTTAAAAGCGGCGTTAACAACGGTGCTTCCTTTCCAATAGTACATGAAAATACAGAAAGAAAAGAATGTTATAAATGACATCAAAGTGGCAGGTCGCCAATCGCCATGTACTTTTATTTTTGATTTTCGAAAGAAATCCAAAGGCGCTTCTCTACCGAGCATGGTGAAGACGATATCGTTTTCGATAGATGTTTCTATTTTGTCTTTATCAATAGCCGTAATATGACTATCTGTAACGCGATTGAGTGTGGTATTAAATAAGACCCTAAGAGAGCCTGTATTATGTTTACCTGAAAGGTGTTTGCTCATGGCAGTGTTTACCCGCGCGCTTGTTGGTGTAAGCACACCGGTATCAGCGTCGGGTGATGTTTTGAGTAAGTTAACTTTAGCGATATTGTCGGGTTTGGGGCGATTGAAGGTATCGCCACGATAAATCATTGTAACATGTGCACCGCAAGTTGTCAGTGCGATGGCTGTTTCCAATGCTGAGTCACCACCGCCTACTACGGCAACTTTTTTATCGGCATGCTCTTTGGGGTCAAAAAGTCTATTGTATACTTTGTCGAGTGTTTCACCTTCGCAACCGAGTGTGCGGTGATTGCCACTTCTGCCGATGGCAATGATAATATGATTGGTAAATTGTTTTGTTTTACCATCGCATATTAGTTCAAAATATCCTCGGTGACGTTTTATATGCTTAACGTGGCATTTTGTAATATTGACACCACTATTGTTTAGGTATTTGTTAAGTTCGTCTACCAACGTTTCTTTTATTTGAGCAGTAAACTGTATGTCGCCATCGGGTTTCATTTCTTTCGGGTAGGTGTAAATGGGTTTACCTTTAGGGAAATTGACGATAGTTGAAAACGGTTCAGTCGCTTCGTAAATAGCGTATGATAATCCCTGTTTCTTGGCGGTCATCGCGCTTGCAAGCCCTGAAACACCAGCGCCTATGATAGCAACATCTAAAATATCTGAACGGGTACTTTTTGTAAACCGTTTGCCATTCATAATTGCCGTGATTGCACGCGTGCCACTTTGTGCAGAAAATTTTAGCAACGGTACACCAGCTAAATCACCAACGATAAAAATGCCAGGTATATTTGTTTCACCGTGCTGGGCAATGACAGGTAATTTTTCAACCTTCCCTGCAGGCCATTGCATGTGCAAATTTTTGATGGCGTCAATGATCATGATTTTATATTTAATGAAAATTTGAAAGTTGGGTTATACCATAATTACGAGCAATGATTGCTTCGGTTTGTTGTGCTTGTGCTCTGGAAATAACGACAGTAGGGTTGTTGCCCTCAAACTCATAAATGTCGTATGGACTATCGGGAATACTTGTCTTAGCTGATTCAATATCTGATAACGTGGTAATTGCCGTACCGTTAACTGATTTGAGCACTAAAAATCTTAAGTTTTGATATCCTTGATTGCTTGGCGCAGGAAGCACGTAGCTAAGGATGATCAGTTCTTTTCGCTCGTCTGTAGGGTTAAATGCCATGGTACGATTATAATTGGCTAGAAGTACAGATGTTTTACTCTCCCAGTCTGCCCCCCAGATGCGAAGGTATTGTCGGGTAATTTGTTGGAACATAAATCCGCCGGTAATAAGAAATTGTGGTTGCTCATCGTATTGGTAGAATGGGATGGCCATATCTTTTACATTTATCGCATCACCGATGATATCAATATCAATCTGCTTTCCGGAGCGCCAAATCGTAAAAGTAAGTGTTGTGCCTACTGGTTGCTTGGCGATAAGATGTTCTAAAGAAAGAATGCCATAAAATGGATCTTCAAAGCGTCCTTGCGCATTTATAGCTGTATGATCTATTGCCAGTAAGACATCTTGTTCTTTAAGCTTAGTATGACCAGAACCCATAGCGTAAACATTTTCAATATAGACCCCGTCTTGAATATTTGTAGGCATCTTGAGATATTGTCGCATTGTAGGGTCAAGCAAAGGCGAATAGCTAAATCCTTTTGCGCTAAAGCCGCGGTAGGGGGTTGTTTTTGTGCTGTTAAGAAATTGATTGATTACAGATGCAGGAATCAGCCTACTTGAATTATCGATACCGCTAGAGGCAATGCCTATTGCTTTGCCATTTATCGCATAAAGTTGACTTGCACTCGTTTTTGTTGAGGTGTTGGTAATGATGTAAGACAATAGTTTTGTGTGTGATAGTGCGGTTTTGTCGACCCTGGCATGATCCAAAAATCCACGTCCTGAATAAACTTGATCTTTTGTGGATAACCAGCAAAAGTCAACTTGCGCGTTCTTTTTATATATGCCCTCAAATTTTACAGGTAATAATGGTTTGTTTAATGCCTTTGGGTCAATGGTCAATAAACAAAGATTGATATCGTAATCTATGATTGCGATAGTTGCATTAATGTATTCATTTTGTTTATATGCTTTAATCTTTATATAAGCGCTATCTGTAAGTTGCTTGGCTGTGGTTAGTATTTGGTTGTCACTGATGGCTACACCGCTGAATGTGCTTGTATCTAGGTCGTAATATCGCCAAGGTCGATATTGGTCGCGGCTATTATGTGTGCTTTCGATAGAAACCAATGATGAGGCGTATTGTTTGGTAATATCTGATTGCCCCAAACCATTTGTTTGCATGAGCGTAATAGCAAGTAAAAGCAAAGTGAGTGACCGTGCCGATTTTTGCAAGTAAGTTGTAAGTGAGTATTTATGGCGCATTTTATAATCCTCTCTTGGGAGTAATACGTTTATCATGGGGTACTTTATATTTTTCCATAATTTGCGCATGGCTTTCTTTTGCTTTTTTGGCGTTGATAATAAGCGGCTTGGAGTTACCTACAAATCGGATTTCGGTATAGCCATCAAGATCATTTTCTGTACTTGTTTTGATGTCGGCTAAAGAAAGAATTTCTTTACCGTTTATAGATTCAACAACTTGGTTTTTAAACTTCTCGGCATAAATATTGACACTGTCTGTTAAGATAGAAGATATTACGATATAAGATTCTCGTGCTTTGTTTGTGTTGATTTCCTCAGCATGTTGGTATGTGAACTTTAGGCCGTGTGGTAAACTTGTATACCAATTGTTACCCCATGTTTCCAATAGATTTCTGTTGATAGTGACAAAGGTTAAGCCGCCATAGATGACATAGTCTGGTGGAATGTCATAAGTTCGTGACCCTTCTATTAATGGGCGATTAAGAGCAATGGTTGCATTGTAACTGTTTTTTTGTCCATCTCGGTAGTATGTAATATTAATAGAATCACCAATTTGTTTCATTTCTATTGTTTCAGATAACATTAATCTCAAACCATGAATATGAATCATACCGTCGTTATCGAGATCGTGACCATCTATATTAGTGATGACATCATTGCGTTGTAAAATGCCATCTACAGATGAACCAAGCTGTGTAGAGATAACAACGACACCGCTTTCATTTTCGGGTACATTTAAAAATGCTTTATATGATTTGTTATGTAAGCCAGGGAAAAACCCAAAGCCTAATGACCCAAAGGCATGGTAGTAGCCATCTTCAATGTCTTCAAGAAAATGATTAATAACAGTTGTTGGAATCATGAAGCCGATGTTATCTGCTTGTGTAAGGCCTTGGAATGCGACCCCAACAACTTTACCATCTTGAATGACCGGTCCGCCTGAATTGCCTGGATTGATTGCGGCATCGGTTTGAACTACCAAATGCACATCGCCTACTGGGTGGGAATATGTGGAAACTTGAATGCGAGAAATGACACCCTCTGTTACAGAGATATGTTGCCCGCCTACAGGAAATCCAAATGTATTTACTGTGGTATTAGCTTTTGGCAAAGATCCCATTTGTAGTGGGGTAATGCCAAAGAAAAATTCGGGTGCATCTACGGTTAAAATTGCAAGATCGCAATCGTGGGCGACAAATGAAACCGATGCAGGATATCGTTTGGCTTGATTTTGTCTTTTAACTTCTACATATCGAACATCACTAATATTATGCGCATTGGTCAAAATTCTGTTGCCAGAAATAACAAAACCGGTTCCGGTCCCTTTTTGCGGTGCGGATTGCTTCCAAGGTGTCGTGTAATTATAGCTTTGTTTGGTTGCTTGCACCATGATTACGGCATCTTTGATATTTGCGATTTGTTCAGATGGTGATGGCGGTATTAACAATTGTCCCATACAAAAATTTGAGGCAATTAGCGGTAGTATCAGGCCAAGGAATCGAGATATGATGAAATGATTATTCATGTGTAACGCCTATCGTATTGGGATATATTTGCGGTAATATTTTATATATTTTTGCCATGTATAGCGCTTTTCTGTTGAGTATCACGGTAAAAATCGGATAATTTAGGTATTAAGTATAACGTTTATCAATTACCCTGCAAGGGTAATTGAATGAATCAATAAGCAAGATGAAAAACTCGGAAAAATAAAGTTGAAATTTACCCAATCTATATTCTTGAAACAGCTAAAACTAATGCGCCCTTATGTACATAACGCCATTAAACGTGAGGCTGAATATAAAATTGGATTTTACGCTTTTATTTTGAATCAAGTCGTAGCTGTCTCAATTTGGGTCGTTTTTTGGCGTGTCATTACCGGTAGTATTGGTGATTTTGGTGCAGCATGGGATTTTCCTCACTTGATGGTTTTGGCAGGGTTTGTCGGTATTAGCAATGGTTTGTGGTTTATTTTTTCATATATTTGGCGTGTCCCTGGAGAAATATTATCGGGTAATCTTAATACGCATTTAATCAAACCGGTCCATCCATTAGCCCATTTAATTTGCAAGAGATTAAATTTGCGTGCGATACCCCGAATTATCATGGGGATTATTATTGTGGGTTTTTCGGTGATTCATTTCGACCTCAAATATACGTTGATCTCTATAGTGCTTTCTGGCGTGATTAGTTTTCTAAGTTTTATCGCTGTATATTTACCTTTGGTTATTTTGAGTATTTCTGCTTTTTGGCTTGGCAGGGCAGATTTTTTGAGGAATTTATTTGTTGAATTATTTGTGTTTCAAAACTACCCATTAACAGAATTTCCGAATATTTTTAAATATGTTTTTATCGTGTTTTTACCGCTTGCTTTTGCAGGTACTTATCCGGCATTGGTTTTGACACAAGGATATTCTACTGGTGAAGGCGTCATGCTTATTGCAATTTTACTGGTTCTGATTACATTTCAAATCTTATTATTTAATTTTTTATGGTCGAAAGGACTTAAGCGGTACGAGAGTTATGGCGGTTAGATTGTTTAAAAATAAATATTCAATAATATTTTTGACTCAGATCAAAAACTTATTGGCGTATCGCATGAATATTATGCTCAAGCTTGTGCGTCCCTTATTGATGACAGGTGCGGTCGCTGCGTTATGGCATGTATTATTTCGTATTAAAGGTGACAATAATATCGGCGGCTTTACTTATGAATCATTTATTATATATTTGTTGACGGTACGATTTATTGCTGTTTTTTCACCAGGTGGCGCATCGATACAAGAAATGAATGAAGAAATTCGTACAGGTAATATCACGATGCGTTTAGTGCGACCGATGCATTATATGTTGTGGTTATTTTTAAGGAATTTGCCCGTTCCCCTTACCAGTGGCGTTCTTGGTCTTTCGATGGTTGCATTGTTGGCATATTTTCTAGGTGCAGACTTGCCGACGGGATATCGAAGTGTGTTGTTTTTCTTTTCCGTATTCGCAACGGTGCTGATTCAATATGCATTTTATCAAGGTATCGGTATTCTCAGTTTTTGGATTTATGAAATTAATTCTATAGAGCGGCTATATAAGTCTTCCAGTACATTGCTTTCAGGTGAGTTTGTACCTTTGGCATTATTTGGCACGGGTAGTTTGTTTTTGCAGTTTACGCCGTTTGCAGCATTGGCACATATACCTGGTACAATATTCACCAACAATATTGTTTCTTTGGAAGTGGCAACATGGCAAGTGGTTTCACAATATGTATGGGCCATTATTATGTGGGGTGGTTTGATTAAACTTTACAGTATGGGTCTGAAAAAATTTGAAGCGCAAGGTGGGTAATGTCTCAACCGATTATACAACTTAATAACGTAACAAAAACATTTAAGGTACCTCTTAAAGGACAAGGGCTTATAAAGAGTTTGTTTATTCGTAAACATAAACCTGTCGATGTGATTAATGATATTTCTTTTAGTGTAAATGAAGGGGAGTTCATAGGTTACATAGGCCCTAATGGGGCTGGGAAAAGCACGACTATAAAATTGTTGACAGGTATTTTGTACCCCACATCTGGCGATGTTTCAGTTTTGGGGTATAATCCTTACGAAGATCGATATAATTATACATACCATATTGGTGTCGTGTTTGGTCAACGCAGTTTGCTGGAATTTGATATACCAGTAATTGATTCATTCTTGTTGTATAAATCAATTTATGAGCTTGAAGACGATAAGTATCAAGCAAGGTTGGATAGATTTACCAAGGCGTTGGATCTAAAGGATTTGTATCATATTCCGGTGAGAAAACTATCATTGGGGCAACGGATGCGGTGTGAAATTGCAGCATCATTATTACACGAACCCCGTGTTATATTTTTAGATGAGCCAACCATTGGTTTAGATGCATTGGCTAAGCAAGAAATACGACACTTTCTTAAAGAAGTAAATACACAAGAGCAAGTAACCATCATGCTTACGACACATGATATGGATGATATTGAAACGCTTTGTGAACGTATTATTTTTATTAATGAAGGCACCATTATATATGATGGCAAACTTGATCAATTAAAGCAAAAATATGCAACTGGTAAAGATATTGAAATTAGTTTTAAATCACAGATCGATATACCAGAAAAATTATTGCCTTTACTTAAAGATGTAAATGAAAAAACGTTAACATACACTTTTGCTGTTTCATATTCTCAGGCGGTAGAAATCTTATCAAAACTCCTCGCATTAGGAAATGCAACTGATGTCTCCATTCACGAACCAGATCTAGAAGAAGTCGTGAAATTGATCTATCAGTATGGATATAATGAGTAATTTGAATAATATGCGAATCAATCAAGCTACCGTAGTATATATAGATAGTATCAAATAAAGCTTGATTCTTAACCCCAATTGGGTACCATTTATCTAGATATTTTAATAATTTTATACTGATAGTAGTAGATATGGCAAAGAAAAGTAAAAATAAAGCTGTCCCGAAGAAGCCTGATTTTAGTCCGACGATTAAAAACAAGAAGGCGCGGTTTAATTTCAATATTTTAGAGAAGTTTGAAGCGGGCATTAAATTGGTTGGCACCGAAGTGAAAAGTATTCGCAAAGGGCAGGCAAATTTAGAAGAAGCGTTTGCCAGATTTGATGATGGCGAACTCTTTCTATACGGTTGTAATATTAATAAATATGAGTTTGGTAATATGCGTAACCATGAACCGTTGCGCACACGTAAGTTGTTGTTGCATCGGAGAGAGCTCCTTAAAATTGAGCAGAAAGTAAAACAGCAAGGTATTACGATAGTACCGACACGTTTTTATTTTTTGAGGGGCATGATTAAAGTAGAAATAGCGACTGCTACTGGCAAGTCGCTCCATGATAAACGTGATAAATTACGAGATAGACAAATCAAAATGGATGTCGCTAGAGAAATGAAGCGTTACTAATTTTAGCGAAAAAATCAAGGAGGCATGGTGAGTAAAACAGTTTTAGTCCCTATCGCAAACGGCACCGAAGAAATGGAAGCCGTGTGCATTATCAATATTTTACGGAGAGCCGGCGCGCAAGTTACAGTTGCTTCTGTTGCCGGCGCGTTAGCCATTGAAGCATCGCAAAAAATGAAAATTGAAGCTGATTGTTTAATCGAAGCGTGCGTAACGACAAAATATGATATGATTGTTTTACCTGGTGGTATGCCTGGTGCGACAAATTTATCGGTATCTGAACCTTTATTTGCTTTGTTAACTGCGCATGTTGCCGCTGGCAAATTGTATGGTGCCATTTGTGCTTCACCCGCGATAGTGCTTGAAAAACATGGTTTATTAGAGGGTAAAACGGCGACTTGTTATCCCGCATTCCAAGATCAATTAAGTAATGTACAACCTGATAAAGCGGTCGTCGTTGATGGTAATTGCATTACCAGTCAGGGGCCAGCAACAGTCATGCCCTTTGCGCTAGCTTGTGTGGCAGCATTATATGGTGAAGGTAAATCAACTGAAGTTGCAGCAGCAATGCTACTGGTTTGATTTTAGACCTTATTTTGTAGTTGATTGTTTTACAGTTGGTTCAATTTTTTTGGCGGGGATTGTTTTTGGGGTTGGCAGTGGTATCTTTTTGGTAAACTGTTTCAAAAATATGATTTGTTGCGCCTGTTTACCGGTCTTAGGGTAATCTGCAAACATTTGATTTAGTTGTATTAATTGTTCTAAATTGTTATCGATGTTGGATAAGTCAATAGGGTCTGTGGCGAAACTTTGTTCAACGATCATCTGTGCAAGATTTATTTTAATTAAATTAATAGACTTAACTTCGTTTTTTGGCAGACTTTTCTCAACATGGTATATGAGATTAGTAAAGATTTTTAATTGTGTTAAGAGTGCAGTTAATGATGGAGGCTGCTTTGGTTTTAATCTTTCTTTGACAATTAACCATCTTGATAATATTGGCTTGGCTTGTTTAAGATCATTTAAAATGATATTGATTGGTTCATCTAATTTTATATTGGTATTAAGATGATCTATTGCAAAAACAATTATTAAATTGGCAAGCTCGTCTTTTCGTTTGTCTGATGGTGGGTAATGGAATTGTGATATTAAAGTGTTGTATTCAATGGCAGGTAACGTTTTAATTTCTTGCAATTTGTTTTGTGCAATTTTTTTATTTATTATTGTAAGTATGCGTTTAAATAGGGGGACTAAGGCGTTTTGGTTGTCTTGAATAATTACCGACTTAATTTCTTTAGTCCATTTATATATTTTTTCAATTGTTAGTGGTTCAGCAATATTACAAAAGGTGTTTGTAAGTTTGCCTCGTGCATCTTCATGGTCTTCTATTTGTAGCCGTTTGAAAATAATATCAAGATAAATGTCCGAACCATATTTTTCAATGGTATTCATTACAGCGTATCGCACAGAGGTGTCAGGGTCATTGAGCAATGGCATTTCCCTGTTAAGGAATATGGGTAAAGCGTTCGCTTGATATTTAAGCGATATGGTTATGGCTGCTTCACGTCGTACTTGTGGAGAAATATCATCTAATGCTTCTATGAGTAGCTCGCGAAAATAATCGTCTTGTAATGCGTCATATGTTTTTGTGACAGTAATTTTTCGCATCGCATTTATTAATGCTTTTCTTAGGTCTGCTTCTCCGTTGGCGTCGTGATAACATTGAGATAAATGTACAACAATAGGTTTAATTAGTATTGCGGTATTCGCTTTATCTGCTTGCTCACAAATACGCCCAATGGACAATGCGCTTTGGATTTTGATATGGATGTTTTTAGAATTAAGTAATTGGTCTGTGAAATTTAATGCTGGCAAATAAGCCAGCGTGCCAAGTAATTTAAGTTGTTCAATCTGTATGGCAGGTACTTGTTCTATTTTAAGTTGCTTTAAGATGTCAGGAGCGAATGTGTATGCTGCGCCTGTGAGTTGGTCAAGAATTGTTGCTGCGATTAATCTATTGGTGGGGTCGTTACTGCTAATATAACCGGCGACCATCGTTGCAATAGGCAGTGCTAAATCTCCTGTTTGAACGCCAGATATCCCACTCCATTGAAAAGTATTCTGTAGCGCCCAGTTTTGAATGACGACATCTTTCCCTTCGAGCGCTGTAGCAATGGTTTTAAATTTTACTTTAGGATCTGTAATTTTATTAAATGCCTTTGTCTTTGCTTCAAGAAAACGTTTTTGCCAAAATTGTATCGATTCATTTTTAATAGCCAATAGTGTATTAAGTGCGATATTGGCGACATGCTTATCTTTATGGTGAGATAAAGACTCAATTGCTTTGAGAATGGGGGGGGTGACATTGATGTTTTCTAATTGGGTCAAAAATTTACAAAATCCAATTTTTGCTTGTAAATGGCCACGCGTATTTAGTACTTTGATAATGACAGCGTCGTTTATTGGATTACTAATTATTTCATTTGTTGTTTGATAATATTTAGCGGGATCACTGTAATACTGCTTTAAGCGGGTTATTGCATCTGAAAATAAGATACTTTTCTTTATTTCTGCTGAATCTGTTTGGGTATTTTTAATAGCCTTGGCATCCACCGATGTGTGAAGCAGCGGGATAGCAGTAAAAAATATTAAGCATATAAATATGGAAGAATCTTTTTTCACGCTGTTTTCCTACAGTGGAGTGGTAATATTTATAGATAGTGCGTAATGGCAATTATCGGTGTTATGGTATAAAACAAGTTTTTTCAACATGATCTAGATATGTATTATCGAATCTTATAGTCGTTAAACGGTATCTTTTCTATGTTTTATCTCAATAATAGTAATATAGCGATCAAGTGGGCAGCCACTATTATTGCGCCACGCCATTTTCAATCAATCGTTGCCCGTTTGATTATAATCGCTTATTATAGTTATTGTTATGAAAAATCTCTATTGCGATCGGCGATAAAAAAACAAAATTGCAAAATTGCAATTCGTGTCGATTTAAGACAATAGGTTTACTGTTGAATAGGTTTTACACCGTATGAAAAAAACAATTAAAAGTGCCATTTGGATTATCATTGCAATTGGTGCTTTGGCATTCTTTTATAATATCATCAAAGATGAACCTGCATTTATTGATGCCTTTAAATCTATATCATGGTCGTGGGTGTACGCCGCTCTGGGTGTATATATTAGCGCACAAACATTATTGGCCAAAAGGTGGGTAATGTTGCTATCTGTCTATGGGCTTAATATTGGTATATTTCAGGCGATTAAGCTTACTTATTTAGGTCTCTTTTATAATAATTTTTTTCCAGGTGCAATTGGGGGAGATTTGCTTAAAGGGTGGTATATTCGCAAGCATTCCTCTGGCGCCAAGCAAGTAGAGGCGGTGATGAGTGTTGTTGTTGATCGTTTTGTTGGCTTGATTGGTATGATTTGGGTTGCGGGTATTGCTAGTTTGTTTGCAGGTAAAGATATCAAGGTGCCGCTGGTAATTGGTGGTGAACCTGTCGCATTTCAATTACGGTGGTTAGCGTGGGGTATCTTTGTAGCGATGATCGTGTTGGGCGTGATCTTTTTTAGCCATCGCATTCGTCGAATATTGAAAATTAGTTGGTTTCTTAATCGTTACTTAAAGGGGGATAAATTTCAACGTATTGATGAAGCGGTACAAATATATCGTCATCATCTAAAAATTGTTTTTGCCAGCATTGTAATGACAGCAGTAATACAGGGCTCATCTATTTTTGCGGTATGGTTACTGTCGCAGGCGCTAGGGTATGACAAGGTACATTTTGGTCAATGCTTAATTATAATGCCTGTCATTTGGGTGATTTCTGCGGTGATTCCTGTGCCTGGTGGATTAGGTGTTATTGAAGGATTGGGCACGCTATTATTTAGTTTGGTGATTGATCCTGTCAATCCAGGGAATACGACAGCGATCGCGCAAGGTGCGGCACTTGGTATTTCGCTTCGTGTGGTGATGTGTATATGTTCTTTACCAGGGGCGCTAGTGCCTGCATTAGGTGGTCATTTACCTAAGCGTTGTGATATGGCAGAGGCGACTTAAAATTTAATTTTTTATCATTAGAGATAATAATGTGTAGTTAGGAATTGTATTTAGTGTCTATTGAAGTGGTAGTAATGATTATCGGTGGTTATTTGTTAGGTGCGATTCCGTTTGGTTTACTCCTGGGATTGGCCAAAGGTATTGATGTGCGTAATGAAGGTAGCGGAAATATAGGAGCAACCAATACAGGGCGAGCGTTAGGAAAAAACTGGGGATATCTTTGCTTGGTGCTTGATGTATTTAAAGGGTTTATCCCCGTGATTGTAATGTGCCTTTTTGTGAAACAGCAAAAAGACTTTTCGGTATTTAATCAACAGATAGCGATGCTTGCCATGGCAGGTGCGGCAATTTTGGGGCATGTATTTTCTGTATTTATAAAGTTTAAAGGGGGTAAGGGCGTTGCAACAAGCTTGGGCGTATTGCTAGGTATTTGGCCTTATATGACCATTACGTCGGCGCTTGCTTTTGGGGTTTGGGGTATTGTGAAGTTTCGTTCGAAGTTGGTTTCTTTGGCTTCAATAATTGCTGCGATTTCTTTTCCGATTATATTTTTGGCTTTTGTTGTGGCGGTAGATTCATGGCATATGGCACAGTTGTGGCCATCATTTACGTTTAGTTGTTTTGTTTCATTTATGATCGTCTTTCGGCATCGCAGTAACATTGTTAGGTTATTAAATGGCACTGAGGATTAATTTGTCGTGAAAAAAAAGATCATATTTACTGGTCGCGTACAAGGGGTTGGCTTTCGGTGGACAGTGACACGCATCGCTAGCGGCTATGATGTAACTGGATATGTCAAAAACCGTTCAGATGGCACAGTAGAAGTTGTCGCTCAAGGCAATGGCAAAGCCGTCGATGCGTTTGTCGATGAAATAGCAGAAACAATGAAGAGATATATTAGCCGTGTCGACGTTCAACCGTACCTAAACGAAGAAATCTACCCAACCTTTACAGTTGCGCATTAACAAAATAATCTTTACCTAAGATAATTTATCGGTGATGAATGCTTTTGCTGCCGTTAGGGCTTCTGGAAGTTTGGTTGCGTCTTT
>Ga0255039_10000305_pt1 | contig 16293 bp, 25 predicted proteins | sample BC1_12_1_MG_FD_181713 | JGI IMG/M metagenome (GOLD analysis project Ga0255039, IMG submission 181713) | Seawater microbial communities from Strait of Georgia, British Columbia, Canada - BC1_12_1 | ecosystem: Environmental > Aquatic > Marine > Strait | place: Canada: British Columbia | collected... | reverse complement strand
AACAGTCTTTTTTCCACGAAAGTCGTCACGGAATACTGCGGCCAACTGGTAAACGGCAGCCGGGTCGGTGGGGAACTGATTTGCGCGGCGGCGGAACGGACCCTCCAGGAGATTGAAACCGGGCCGGTCGTGTACGACTGGGAGCATCTCGATCGGGTCGTCACGTGGATCGAAAATCTTCAGCTTCCCGACTACGAAAAATCCGTAAAGCTCGAACCGTTTCAGGTGTGGATTCTCTCACAGATCGAAGCGCGGAAACGGGCCGACGGTCTACCGGCGTCGAGCCTGGTGCTGATTGAATGCGCTCGAGGTGGAGCGAAAACCTATCTCGCCGGGATGCTTTTAGCGTTCCATCTGTACCATTCGACCACCCGGCAACAACTTGACCTCGGTTCAACGTCGGCATCGGGTGCCGGTCGAGACGCGGCGGAGATCATTCGAGAGTTCTCGATCCAGGTAGGGGAGCCGCTCGAGCCGCGATATGCGGTCGGCGGTTGCGCGGTTCGGAACACCGAGAACCGATCCGAGGTAAACGTGATACCACCAGACCCGGAAAAGTGGCACGGCCGACGGTCTCGAATTGCCTTCCTGGATGAAGCCTCGCACGTCCAGAAACCGGTGATGGTCCGAGCGATGACCGGCGCGGCGAAAAGGCCGGACGGACAGGTCATCTGTTTTACGACGCCGCACCATGATCGAGAAGTACCGTACTACTCAATTCGGGATCAGGTTGTCGGTGAACTTCTCGAGGGCCATTCGAAGGACCACGAGGTCGCACTTTGCTGGACCATAGACGACGAGGATCCGGTGGAGTTCTCCGAGGAGCTATGCGCGAAAGCGAACCCTGGTCTCGGGGTGACGATTCAGGTTGAGGACATCCGGCGAAACTTCGACTCAATGGTCACGCACGGGAACGGGGCGAGTCGCTCCGATTTCGTGCGCCAGCATTATGCCCGGTTCGACTCTCAGGTTTCTAGCTTGATCGACCTCCAGGACTGGGAGAGGTGCAAGGGGTCGCCGGTCCTACCGGCAGGTGAAACCGTCTACATGGGAATCGACCTCTCGAGGGGTGCGGCGGTTGACTCCAATCGGACCGACGTTTGTTCGGTGACGCTTGCGCGTACCGATCCGACGGGGGTCATACACGTCAAGGCTCGGCATTTCCTCCCGGAACATCGGCTCGAGTACTTCGGGCATCGGTCGAAATTGCCTCTTTTGGACTGGGTCGATCAGGGGCATATAATTTTGAGCCCCGGCAGAATCATCGATCCCGACCAAATCGAAGCCGAGATCCGAGCGGCCGTCGATGAGTTCACCATTCCGATGATTGGATACGATACTTGGACCTTCCCACGTGACCGGCTCCACAAACTCGAAACGGTAGATCGGTGGCCGTTCTATGGACGAGCGAAGGCCGAGCACGTCGTACCTGCGACCGAGGGACTGGTGGACAAGGTCCGCCAGGGAAAGATCCTCCACGACGGCGATCCGGTCCTCGAACGAGCGCTGAAGAACTGCCGAGTTCGAAACTATCAGGGCGGCCGGAGACCGGACAAGGATCCGAGCCGGTCGATGATTGATCCGCTGATGAGTCTGATCTATTGCCTCTCGGGCATGTTTGAGCAGGGCGGCGACCATCCATCGATATACGAATCTGACGACATCGCGTGTTGAAATCCTAAAAAATACGTATACAATCATTGACGAACCGCGACTCTAGAACTATGGGTTTATTCTCCAGGATCTCGAATCGTGCCAAATCGCCTACGCCTTCGTGGGCGTTGTTTCGTCCCCTCTCATCCTGGAACATCGGGAACACTCAGATCCTCGGCATCCCGTCGGTCGGTCGTTGCATCGACTTGATCGCGGGCGACGTGTCACGCGTTCCATCGTGCGTAGTGGGCCGCTACGAAAACGGATATATCGAGGTCGAGTCGAGGCTCACCGAACTCCTCGAGGGTTCACCGAACAATCTGATCTCGGGAACGAGCTACCTCCGAAAGATCGTCAACGACCTTTTGATTCACGGGAAGCATCTCGACGTAATCACGCGAGACGGACGCGGCAATATCCTAGAGATCACGCCTGCCGAGTTCGGGACGTGGGGTTACAACTGGGACGAAAAAGCCCAAACGCTCACTTATCAGGCGTTCGGCCAAACGTTCCTTCCCTCCGACGTTCTGCACTTCAGACGCGCCGAACGGCTCATGTTTCAGGGTGAAGGCGTTCTTGATCAGTTCCGAACCACGTTCGAAATGATCGCGGGCCAGTACACGGCAGCCAAAAAGATATTTGAGAGCGCACTTCCGAAGATCAAACTCGAGACCGACGAACCGATCAGCGCCGACGGGGTGGCTCGCCTTCAGGAATCATTCCGGGCGACTCACGGCGACGCGACTACCTGGTCAACGCCGGTGGTCGTTTCCGGTGGAATGAAGGTCGGAGAGATCACCACGCGGCTCGATCAGCAGCAACACGCGACCCTCCAGGAGTTCGGGGTGGCCGATGTTGCTCGAGCGTTCGGTGTTCCGGTCACGATGATCGACTCGAGTTCGTCACCAACGACCGAAGACATCTCGAGTTATCTCGAGGGATGTCTCCGACCCTTGCTCGACCTCATCGGGTCCGAGTTCGAATTCAAAACTCTCTCATCTGGTGAGCGCCTTAGATTTAAGACCGAGCAGCTCACTCGGGGGACCGCCTCAAACCAAGCGGCCGCCGCTCGCCAGCTTATCGACGCCGGAATCCAGACTCCGAACGAGGCTCGTCTCTCGCTCGGGATGTCAGCGCTGGACGCTCCGGGTATGGACGAGATCGTCATTTCGAAGAACTACGCGCAAATGTCATCGACTGCCGGCGACGACGCTGGCTCCGATGCTTCAGGGGGTGGCGATGATGCTTGAGATTCGATCGACATCGGTAGAGGTTCGCGGGAACGTCCTGGAGGGGATTGCCGTTCCGTTTAACGAGTACACGGAAATTCGTGAGGGCGGCGTGACCTTCCGAGAGAAGTTCAATCCCGGATCGATCACGGTCCCGGATCATGCGGTCCTACAGTTTTCGCACGACGGCGGCGGGGTTCCTCTCGCTCGAGCCGGCGCGGGAACCATCACGTTTGAAGATACGCCGGAAGGGTTGCGGTTCACTGCAAGCATTCCTGAAGGGCGTACCGACATCATCGAAGCCCTGGAGCGGGGCGATCTTGACGGGTCGGTATCAATTGGTTTTTACACGGTGCGAGATCGGAAGACTCCGGTTCGCAAAGGGAAGGTCGCATATCTCCGAGAGATCGAAGAGGCGACTATGGATCATTTGGCCGTTGTGGAGCGGCCAGCTTATGAAAATGCGAAAGCGGAGTTTTCGAAATGAATCTGATTGAAATGCGCGACAAGGAAGAACGACTGTTCAAGGAACTCGGGGCCGTTCTCGACGGTGCATCGGGTCGGAATCTGACTCCCGAAGAGTCTGAAAAAGTTGAGAAGATGAATAGCGAAGCGGACTCGCTTCAGGGCCAGATCCGTTCGGCCGCTGCCGTCGAATCCGCTGAGATGCGTCTCGGCTCGCCTCGTGGTTCTTGGAACATGACTGACACCAAGGTCGAAAACACTCCTGAAAAGGACTTTCGAGGGTTTGCGGCTGGTAACTACGGCCGCGAATTTAACGCGATGCCAGAAGCGAGAACGCTTCCAATCACTGGCGGCGGTATTCCGAACGCCGGACCTCTCGCGGATCTCGGTTTGTACAGCCAGTTCATTACCATCATGAACCGACTTGCCCCGATGCGAACCGTGTGTGCCGTCGATACATTCTCAACTTCGGACATCCGTTACCCGGCAGCAGCGACTCAAGTAAGTATCGGTGATAAGGTTGCCGAGGGTGGAGCGTTTGAAGACTTTGAACCAACGTTCACACAGTACACGCCAACGCCAAGAAAATTCGCGGTTCAGACGCAAGTCACTCAAGAGGCGGTTTCCGATTCGCTGTTTAGTCTTGAAGATATCTGTCTTCAGCAAATGGCCGAGGCGATCGCGGCGGCGCAGAATGCCTGTTTCATGATGGGAACGAACGCGGAATCTTCTGACGCAAGGTTGTTTTCAGACTTGACCACGCAGGGTGGCGAACTCAAGACTTTCGCAAACGCAAACGCGGTCACACTCAAGGGAATGGTCGAAGGTCTCGTCAGTCTCGCCGGTACAGGTTACTTTGGTAGGACTGGGGCTTTCGTGGTTTCTCCTGCGGTCATCGAAAGACTGATGGTCGATGATGACGACAACAACCGACCTCTTCTTCAGGCTCAGGCACAAAGTTCTTTCGCAGTCGAAAGCCCATTTCAGATTTTCGGACGTCCGGTCTATGTTGCATCTGAGGGCAACACTACCGCTAGCGGGAACTTCGTTGCGGCATATGTTTCTTCGAACTCTGCGAGAATTGCAGACGTTCAGGGAATCAACTTCCTTCGAGATCCCTATACCAAGAGCGCGACTGGTGAGATCAATCTTCTCGCCTCGATCCGCTCAGGCTTCGCGATCACCGAGCCTCGCGGCATCGTGACGTACAAGATGTCGTAATGGAACAACGCGGTTCAGTCTCTTCAGGGGGGAAACCCTCTGGAGGGCTTTTTTACTTGAAGGGATATCCGAATGCGAATCACGACACAAAGTCCGGTGACCTTCTCTCTCTCGGAAATGAAAGCTCATCTCAGAGTCGAGCATGATCTCGAGGATGACGTGATCGCCCGCTATCTTGACGCGGCCGTGATGTTCTATGAGAACGCTACCGGGTATTACCTTCGACAAACCACGTTTACGGCTCGGTTCACTGAGTCGCCGATTCAACTCGTCGTCCGCCCATGGTCAACCTCTTTCGTAGTTCAAGCGAAGACCGACGAAAACGCCGATATCACGATTACGCGGTACGAGGCTCCTGGCGAGGTCTCAGTGATCGAATGGGATTCGACCTCGGTCGGCGCGTTGAACCTCACATGGCAAGTCGGAGCGCCGAAGCGACCCGACATCCCTTCAATGGCCGCGCAGGCCGTTCGAGCGCTCGTCGCTGACATGTACGTGAATCGCCAGATGGAACAACCCGTTCAGCTTTATAAGTCAGGCATCGCCTCGGCAATGATGATGGGGGAGGCTCGGACGTCCCTATGATCCCGCAAGTTGGCCAACTCTCCGCGCCATTTATCGTCCAGACTCGGACGGTGACTCGAGATACATTCGAGCAACCAATCGAGTCGTGGTCAGACGTCGGCTACGTCTGGGCGAAAGTCGAGACTCGAGGCGGGTTCGGCAAGGGCGAGTTTGAGGACACTCTCCAGGGCATGGAACGCAAGGTAGCGGTCATCGACGGCAATCGAACCGACATCGTCTGGAGCGTCAAGGGTACGCGGCTCAAGAACGCGAACGGCGGACTCGACGCGGCGCAAATCTACAACGTAACCGAGATATCAGACGCGGGTCTTCATCATCACCGAATCGAGTTAACGCTTGAGGAGGTGACGAGATGAGCCGCGACATGAGAAACATAAGCGCTCGAGATCGAAACCGGATCAAGGCTCGCGCATATCAGGCGGCGGCGTCTTCGCTTGTTGGTAGTTTGGTTGGTCAAAAAGAAGTCGTCCGAAACTTCAAGAAAATGCCAGCGGAGGTTCAGGCGAAGATTACGCAAAACGCTATCAAGCCTCTGGTGAAGCTCTCAGTTCAAACATGGAAGCGCGGCATAAAAAACGCGAACGCTTCCGGAAGTTCGAATGCGTTTCGTCGAAGATACGGTGGGACATCTCTTAGAGCGGCTTTAGCGAAATCGGTCAAGGCTAAAAACCCCTCAGGCAAGGGGACGAAATCCCTTCGAGGGTATGCGGTCATGACTGGCGGCGTGAGCAGCCACGGTAAAAAAGGGAAAGCGACTTCGAGTGCCTCGCAAATGTGGTGGCTTGAAAAGGGGACTCGGCCGCATACTCTCGGTAAGGGATCAGAACTCGGACGCGAAGATGGTCCAAGAGGTCCGCAGCATGGCCGTAAGCATCCAGGTACTAAGCCGGTAACCGATGTTCGTTTCGCCTTGCGTCGTCTCAAGCCTCGAGCGCTCCGAATGTTCGAAACGGCCGTTCGGCTGGGCATGAGATCAGGCGGCGAGCGGATCACGGCGCAACAGTTTAAGAGGATGACTCGATGATCGTTGACTTGCTGGAATGGTTGAACGCTGGATCATTGCTGCCCGACCCTCGTGTTGTTGAGCCGTACCTCCGCGAAGATCTTGAACTACCGGCGATCGTGTACGAGATCCAATCTGAAGAGGTCGAGCGCGATCTACTGACGAAAGTGGGCACGCTCCGACTTTCGACGGTTTCTTTCCGGTGTCTCTCAAATACGTTTTCGGTTGCTGAATCGACGGCGGCGGCCGTCATGACTCGGCTGGGAACTTATACCGTGGTTGCTACTGGTGAAACCGCTACCGCGATTAAAGGTCTTTCGGTTCAATCTCTCGACCGTTCGTATTCTCTTCCTGTCGAATCATCAAACGAAATTTTGTACGAGGTCGATATCTCGGTCATCGTGTCCTGGAGTACTGTCTAATGCCCACAAGCTCATTCAATACCACTGTTACATACGGATCAAATTCATCAACTGAGGTCCGATCGGTTGACGTTTCTGGCGAGTCGCAGTCAATGGTTGATACCACCAAATTGAATACAACTGCAGCCACTCAGATTTCAGGCATCAAGCAGAACGCGACTATCACGGTCACGACTTTAGACAAGCCCGCATGGACTCTCGGTGGTGCGGGTGCGGAATTGTCGGTAGCTTTTGGTGGTGGGGCGGCTACGGACTACGGAACGTGTGTCTTGACCAGCGGGCCGAATGGGTCTGCGGCAATCGACGCGGCCGTCGAGTTTTCGTACACGTTCGAACAAGTTGACGCGGGGGCGGAATGATACCAAAAGACGTATCTATAGCGGGCGTCGATTACGTGGTCACGGCTCCAACGGGCCGCGACTATATGTCGTCGCTTGAAATGCAGGATTTCGATAAGGCTTGTTTTTTCATCCTTCAATGTGTGAAGGTGGACGGCCGAGCGGCTTTCTCGACCATCGAGGAGGTCCAGGCGGAACCACTGGCGCTCCTGCTCAAGCTCGAGGCGGTCGTGTCGAGCCTACTCGAGTACGACATACCGGACCCTACGTCGGCACTCTCGGAGCCTTCTGCCGGTCTCTAGGGGTGCCGATTGGTGAGGTGATGCGAGGGCCGGCGGCGGATTTGGTGTTCTGGATGGATTATTCGAAACGGCTTGAAGATGCGAAACAGGAGTTGGCAACATGGCAGGCAAATCAAGAAGTCTAGGTAGCCTCCTGGTGAACGTCGGCGCGGACACTCGAGCGCTCGAGACTGGTTTGAAATCGGCCACGTCGTCGGTGAATCAGTTCGGAACCAGGACGGCCGCGACTACGAAAAAGGCTCGATCAAATTTTAGCAACGTTGGCACGGGCGCAATGGGAATTGGGGCGACTCTTGCGGCACGAGCCGGTGCCGCTGGGATGGCGGCGCTCGCGCCAGTTCTGGGAATCGGTGCATTGATGGGCGGAGTAAATTCTTTAACTTCTCCAGCAAGTGATTCACCACGCAACATGATGCGAAAACTCCAGCTCGAACAACGAAAAATGCAGATTCGAATGATGGGCGGTTCTCGCGGAGACTTCATTTCTGATTTGAGTTTTTTCAGCAGTCCGGGGAACCTGTACGATATGGCGAAGCTTGGAGCGCTCGAGTATTTCACAAACACGGGAGGCGGTCCAAATACAATGGACCGACACTTGCAGGAGTTTTTGTCACCGGGAAATAGAATGTCTGATCCAATTCCGAAGGAATGGATGAAAGATCGGTCAATCAGATTCAACGGGGATTTAGGGGTCGTTCCATGACTTGGTCGATCAACGAAAAGCAGGGGTCTCGAAAGTTTTCTGTCACTGACGAGGGACCGTCGGCGGCAGTCATTAGCCTTGTATGTACCGCGTCGGTTGCTGCCGATGTCGTCGATAGCTTGTGGGATCAACTCAAAATCCTTTATCCTATTGGCAGGCCGTTACCGACTGGATCGGTTACGAATTCATTTCAGCCAAACGGCGAAAACAAGTGGTACGTTGATTCGTATTCAGGCGCTCGGCCAGCGGCCACAAACGCCGGAAACGCTCAATGCTATTACGTCGATGTAAATATTAGTTTTCTCGGTCCTGTTTCCGCGCTCACTGGCGTTTCGAATAACACTAGGCGAGACATCGAAGTAATGTTCACAGGCACTTCCCGAAAAGCTCAAACGTGGATTGACTGGGATTCTCTCGAAGGCTTGCCGAGTGAGTCCGATACCGATTGGAGCAACGTAAATCCGGCTAATTTGCGAATCACGGGAACACGTATCGACGTAAACGGCCGACCAATGCCGAAGTCGGTTCATCAACAACGCTTGACCGTGAACGTCTACGGGCCGTTTGATATTGACCTTGCATCAACTAAAGCGTACGCCCACCAGGGTAAACGTGGAGCGGCTGGAACTGTATTCGGCGTTTGGGATGGTCGGAAAGTTTTGTTCGATAGCTTGGAGATCGTTCAAGTCAAGCACGGTTTCCAACGAGCTACGTTCCGGTTTGTGTGCGACTGGTTTAACCATCTTGAGCAAGAATTGTGTACCGCCGGTGAGGGAAACCAGATGGTACCCTCGTCTGAAAATCCTACGACTATCACAAGAGCCGGCGCGGTCGATATCAAAGTGTTCCACGCCGAAGCGGTATGGCGTCAACCCTACGAACAAGGAACTTGGACGCTCGGTGATGTCATCGGAACCAATAGCGCGACATATGTTTCGGGGTTGTTCTCATGAATGCGTTCGATCCTCGAAATCCCGGCGCTGATTTTTTCAAACCTTCGTTTCACTTATTGCTGGTCAAGGATCAGACGGTCGTCGATCCTTATCGGTGGCGCTATGATCTCCAGCTTGTCGATTTTGATGATGCCGATCTCGAAGCCACTCCAGCCTATGAGGACCGAGGCGACGAGGTCGCCGGGTTTAATGTCCTCGAGTTTGACAATACGATCAGCAACGCCGGCGGATACGATCCGGACAATATCCCGGACGACTTCGAATTCAAGCCGATTTCGGGCTATGTCCTCGGCTATCCGGTCAACGCGAAAGTCGGCGGGACAGTAAAAAACGTTTTCCTTTTTAGCGCGGTCAATCCTATCGACGGGGTGTGTTCATGATTACGGTCGGCGGTTCTTCATTTACTCCAGGGTCACCGGAAACGCTCGCGGTCTCGGGACTCGATGCGACTCAGTCGACGGCCGTTTTTCGTTATGAAACGCTCGAGGTCACCGGGTCGCTTTCTGGCTCGGTGTGGTCGTTCGCGTTCACAGCCGACGATACCGGCGTGTTTGATCCGACTCCAAACCGATTCGATTGCCAAATCGTGTACGGCGATTCGACCATCACGCCGGTGGTTCTCCGAACCGGAGAACGTAAGAACGGCACCGAGCCGACGGTACCTCCTGGCACGACTCGAGTGTCCTCGGTGATCGCTGGAACGGGATTGTCTTCGTCCCCTAGCCCGATAACGTCGAAAGGTACGATCAATCTCGACGCGGCTTTGAGTCAATTGAATGACGTGGCGATTTCAGGCGCGACCAATTCTCAGGTTCTCAAATACACGTCCGGAACTTGGAGCAATCAGGACGAATCCGGTGGTGGCGGTGGATCGACTGCACTCGACGACCTCACCGATGTGACGATCACAAGCGCGGCGGCTGATGACTTTCTCAGCTACTCCGGTTCGGAATGGGTGAACCGGTCTATTCCGTTCATGCCGGAACCTGGATCCTCAAACCGTGTGCGCGTCGGTAAAGTCTGGAACCCTCTTATCTCGACGCCTGCCTTCGTCGATGTGTACCGTGAGTCGTTTTTTCAAGCGATCGGCGGCACAAATCCTGAAGGTGATATCACCGTGAAAAGTAGCGGAGTTGAGTTCTCTGTGGCCTGTGGTGGTTATTTACAGAAGGCGAACGGGATCAAGAGTTCTTTGCCCTCTGATTCGGTTGGTATCGCCGGCGGAATTCAAGTGAACACCGACGGCGAAATGATTCTCAGGCGCGGTCAGCAGGTTGACGACGCTGATTGTGGTTTCTTCGTCTTCATCGATTACGTAGAATCATGACGCGAGACCGATCAGATCGAGTATCACTTTCTGTTCGCGACTGGTTTGGAATCGTCGGTATCGCGTTCGGTATTTTTACCGCTTGCGGTGCGGGATATCTGCGGATCGATCGTTCGCTTTCCGAACTTTCGATCGGTCAATCGCATCAGGCACAAATCATCGACGGTTTAAACACAGATATTCAGCGCCTGGAAGCGCGGCTTATGGGGGTCAAATGAATTCGAAAGCATGGTTTTTTCTCGGTCTCGCGGCAGTGGTTGCGGGTTGTGTTTCACTGCTTCAGGGCTGCGACCTCGCGACGCTTGTGCGTGTCGATGTTCCGGAACCGGTCCAGGATGCTATCGGGGTTCCCGACTCAGTGAGCTACGCCGAAGCCGAGTCAGCTTGGAATGAATGGAAGCTCTTCGTTCAGATCAACTCGGATCGAATGGCGGCCGAGATCGAAGCCGGCCGCGAGCGGTTTGAGCTACTTCAGTCGGTCGCGAATACAGGGCTCGAGGCACTCAGCGAAAACGCGTCGTTGTTCCCTGGTGGTGGCTTGCTTGTCGGAGTGCTTGGAGGAGTGGGTGGATTGTTCATCCGTCGCCCTGGAGACAAGAAAAAAGCACAAGCGGAGCGGGTGCAAGCGTTCCAGCACGGCATGACAGCCGAGCATCAACGGCTCGAGGCGGTCGAAAAGGCGAAAAATGTTTCGTAAATGCTGCTGCGGTTCGAGTGGTTCGACTTGTTCAGACACGTGTTCATGTTCGACGGCTGTTCAGCAAATAAACATCCAGCTTGGTTTCGATCCTCAAGCGTGTTACTTTCAATCGGGAACACAAACAACGCACGCGCCTATCGGATGCTCAAGCGCTCTCGGGGGTATGGTCGCTGACGATGAATTTTATACCAGCTACCCTCAAACCCTCGGCAATTGTCGATGGGGCGATTCGTACGCGTTTCGAAAAGTAACAGCCAACGCCTATTATTGTTCTTCGACGTGTGGTGTCGCGTGTAATGAGAGTTCATGCTGTTGGAATCACCCTAACGGTGGTCCGTGTGGCTCTCTCGGAAGTGAATGTTTTAACGATTGCGATTGCAACAGTCAGTGTTGCGCTCAAACCTATCCGCCTGGTCCAGACCGAGATGATTGCAATCAGCGCTGTACCGACCAAATATGGACCGAGTATTGCGCCAGTGGTAACTGGAAAACAGTCACAGTGGGTAAAGGGCTTCTTTCGGATAAAATCGTAAAGCCTGCGAATCTGGAATATCGTTTCGCTATGCAACGAGCAGCCGGACCGAATCCGGTCACGTTCGGTGACAATCTGACCTGGTACGATTCGGGCAGTGCGAACGTAACATCGGGTTTTTATACGATGGAAGACGGCTCGAGGCTCAGATTCGGCAACTACCAATGCCCTAGCGGCGTCAGTTGTGTGAACTGGAATGTCTCGGGATCTTGTTACACATCGACGAGCGACGATTATTGGTTCGGGTACAAGAAAAAAACCGGAAAGTACTATGTTGAATTAAGTGGTTCGTATCCCGTCGAAGCGATCAGTAGTATCGACGAAGCACCCCAGAACGGTTCCGAAGAATGCTACGACACACAGCTTTCACCATTGCAGCAGTGGCATAACTTCGCTTTTAAGATTCTTTATGAAGGGACATCTGGCGGAAATACGATAGTTTTTAATCAGGTCAACTCGGTGACTGGGCCGTCTTCGACTAGCTCCATTCCCGAGTTCCCAGACTCTTCGTGTAAGTGTCCAGGGTTCATAGCTCAAGGCGAGGCGGTCAAGTGGTACAAAGTTGGAGGGGCGTATGCTTCAGGATTCACAGTCTGAAACCTACCGATATGAAATCGGTGAACGTCGGTCGAGGCCAACAATGCTCGGCGACAAGCTCGAGCGTGTGTTTCGCCTGGTGGGAATCAAACGTGCCGCGAAGCTCTACGAGGCGAAGACCGGCCGGTCGTGTGGGTGCGATAAGCGAAAAGAAGCGCTCAATCGCATTTGATTCGATGTAAGTGGTAAAATCCCGCGCTCGTTGTTAATATGAGTTAATGAGCAACAACGAGCAGGAATTCGCGTCTGTATTAATAGATGGTCTCTGGAGAGCCTGTCCGAGGCCCGGAATCCAGTGGGACTTGCGAGAAATGGGAATTTCTAGCGGGTTCGGATTAAGTGGCCAGGCTAACGCGATCAGACTTTCGGATCGTTCTAACGCTCTGAGGGCCGCTCGGTCGATGAAAACCAATGTTAACAATGATGAAACCGCTGAAGGTCCTATAATGGGTGTTCCGTTATTGGACTCATGCGCGAACGAGAGGAAACGTTCACGAATGAGTTTGGTATGTTTGATAAATTTCGGTGGGGATGAAATCGACATCCTCGAGGACGGCCGCACTCAGGCATCAATACCCGTGTTCATGTTGAACGCGGTTCGGGCTTGGAGTGCGCAAAATGATACGACCGTATACGACGGACTTACGCGATTGCTCGCGGCTGGTCTTGAGTCGAGCGGGCCGCAAGTCCACGACCATTGTTTGATGGTTGCTCTGGAATGCCGGGGTGACGAAGAATGATTTACACCGAATACCCGAAAGACGACATCGAAAACGTGCTGACGCTCGTTGACGCCATGGAGGGCGCTCTCAGAGACCTTGCCGAATGGAATCCGGCACTGATGACCTATGGAACCGACGCCCCCGAGGGCGTACGTGCGGCCGTAAGAAAGCTCGAGACAGCGCTCCAGGACGTGAAAAAGCGAACGGTGGTGATTTCATCATGAGAGATATCATCACAGCCGTTATCGCGGCGCACGACCCCGAAATCATGATCCGAGAGCCTGAATCGGTCGAACTCGCTTGCGCGAAAATGATCGACATGTGCGCCCGCCTGGAGGGGGATAGCTCACCAGTGCCGGCACGCCCCGAAGGCGCTACAGCATACGAGATCCGAGAACTCGAGCGCCCCTCCGAAAACCGGGTGAAGATCCTCACAAGCGCCGGCTGGGTTGCGGCCTGGGACGAAAACGGCGACCGCGCGGAAGAGGCATACGCCAAGGGCGCGAGGATCGCCGGCACCATCCAAACCGATAAGAAGAACCGCAAGAAAATCGTCGGCGTGGAGGTGGTGGCATGAGCGAAAGAATGCACGACCCAGCACCAGCGCCAGCACCCGCCTTGCGCCGGCTTGACAGCCGTGCTACTCTCTCCGCGCTAGCGCGGGCGGCCGAAGGCCTAGCACCGACGACTAGCGCGAGAGACGCGGAGCCGGCCGCCAGTCAAGCGCCGGCAGAGCAGGCGCAGGGGCAAGCGCCGGCAGCCGGCTACAGAAACCATCAAGCGGCTGAACGGTGGATGGAATCCGCCGAACGTCTATGCAATCTCGAACCGGACGACCTCGAGCATCGGGCCGTGCTGATTGAAAATCTGGCCGCGTATGGTTCCACGATTCTCAATCGGCAGATTTCCATGCACGAAGTGCGACGACCCGACCTCGGTGGGAAGCCCGGAACGAAAGAACATCGGAACCGATGGGAGAGGGCTTTCAAATGGCTGGATAATCAGCGCGGATCGGTCGAGCCGACTCCCTCAGATCATCTGCCGAGATTCAAGGCGTTCGGTCCTGGAGACGGGCCGGCGTATGCCGTGACCGAAGCGCAAGCGGCGCAGGCGCACGCAGCCGGCTGGAGGGTGATCGGTCCGGGTTACGGGTCGTCTGAGACAAGTGACGTGGGTCCGCTGCGAGTCGATGAAGAGGGCCGACGGTGGGAGATCCTTCCCGACGGAACCGAGATTCAGGTCTACACGTTGAACGAGCTAGGCGTGATGAATGGGAAGCAGATTTCCGATCATCTCGAAACGATTATGTCGTCCTTTCCGACGCCGGGCGAGATCCCCAAGAAGCAACGCAAGTCGGCGGGATATATACCGCCGTGGCTGCTGTCCAGTGCTTCTGGGGCTCTCTCGCTCGTGACGGCTATCGCGGCCGAGATCACTCGAGACGGTTCGGAATGGGGGCGTTTCTGATGACCGATAGCCTCGAGGAATTGTTCGGCCGTGTGCCGCCTTCCTCGAGGCGGATCGTTCGTGAGTTCGTCGAGCATATGGGGGCCGACTGCGTGGTGGTCATGTGGACGGTTACCGAGGCTTCGGTACCCCAAACGGCGCGGTTCTTCCGCTCATGGGGGAACACGCTCGCCATTCGGCGGATGATTGAAGACACCTATTTCGACATGGACGACGAAGGGGACGAGGAAGATGGTTCATCCGAAGAACAAGGGTAATCGGGGGGAATTTGAAGCCCTGGCGAGGCTCCAAGAGGCAGGGTTGCCGGCGACCCGAAACGGCTATCGAACTCAGTACGAGGGCGCGGCCGACTTGCTGCTCGAGAACGAGTTCGGTCGGATCGACTACGAGGTGAAACGAACCGAGATCGCACGCTTGCCGGCATGGCTCCGACAGGTGACGAAATCAGCCGCTCGAGAGGGGGGGATTCCTCGGATCCTCTGGCGGCCGTCACGTGGGGAATGGCTCTCAATCGGCTTGATGAAGCACGACATCGACCATGCTCGGATGCTTGTTCGGACTCTTGATGATCAGCGAAAGTGAGTGGGATATCGTGATCAATTTCGGTCGATACTGGGCATCGCGCTACCTACGAAAGTTCCCGAATTGGTCGTACGACGAAATCGTCAATGAGGTCATCATCGGATACGCGAATATCAAGCACCGATACGACGCTGAAAAAGGCTCTTTAAATACGTTCTTGAAGGCTTCGATCTGGGACCAAGTTTTTAGAAGCTACTGTCGGCAACGTGACATCGTGATCAGTCGACCAGGTCAACTTCGAGGAGGGCCGACGGTTCAACGCGTATATACGCCGATGACGACGCGCCTCTCAGAGAAGTACGACGTACCCATGAAAGAACACCAATCGGATCAGGTGCGTCTACCCGCTATCCCTATCGACTTCCATGAACTCGCTGGGTTGCTCGCTCGAGGTTTGACACAGAGGCAAGCGGGCCATGCGATGGGCCTATGCGAGTCAAGGATTTCACAACGTGTGAAGCAGCTACGAGCGGAGCTATCATGAATCATTACAAGATACCAGCGCCTTTTGTCGTTTCGTTTTCAGGAGGCGCAACTTCTGGGTTCATGCTTCGCCGAATCATGGACGCATACGGTGGTAAATTGCCAGAAGATAGCCGAGTAGTCTTCTCGAACACTGGCCTCGAGCATGAAAAGACGCTCGAGTTTGTACATGAGATTGAATCGAGGTGGTGTCCGGTTCATTGGATCGAGTACGACCCCGAAACCAAGTACAAGGTCGTCGATTACGAAACCGCTTCAAGAAAAGGCGAACCGTTTTCGGCATTGATTGAAAAGAAGAAATATCTACCGAATCCGGTTGCTCGAATATGTACGGTCAATCTCAAGATACTGGCTTCGGCCGCGTTCATCATGGACCAGGGTTTCGATGATTGGAACAACGCTATTGGTCTGAGATATGACGAGCCTCGGCGCGTTCATCGCATTAAGGGCGACCGTAAGGCCGAGACGGTTATATGTCCTATGTATCACGCAGGGCATACGCTCATAGATGTCGAATCCTGGTGGAACGAGCAGCCGTTTAGGCTTGGCATACCTCGCTGGATGGGGAATTGTGTGGGCTGCTATCTGAAGAGCCGAGGACGTATCGAAATGGTCGCTGAGCATGAGCCTGAACAACTCGATTGGTGGGCGAATGAGGAAGCGAAAATGGGCAAGACCTTTCGGAAAGACAGGTCATTCAAGGGCATTCAATTACAGGTCATGAACCAGGGCCGTCTATATGAGGACGACGGGACATCCATTCCGTGTCACTGTCATGACTAATCGAGGCGGACGATGGCACCGATGCAGCAAGGCGTATCGGTTGGCACATCCATACTGTGAAAGGTGCGGCCGGTTGGCCGAAGAGGTGCATCATGTCAATGGATGGAAAGACGAACGAACCCGATACGACTGGGGAAGCCTCATCGGATATTGCAAGGAATGCCACGCCTTCATCGAAGGCCGGCGACCCCCCCCGGATCGAGGCCGAGACCTCCAGCGCGGATAC
>Ga0255039_10000303_pt1 | contig 16299 bp, 19 predicted proteins | sample BC1_12_1_MG_FD_181713 | JGI IMG/M metagenome (GOLD analysis project Ga0255039, IMG submission 181713) | Seawater microbial communities from Strait of Georgia, British Columbia, Canada - BC1_12_1 | ecosystem: Environmental > Aquatic > Marine > Strait | place: Canada: British Columbia | collected... | reverse complement strand
ATGAAATAGGGTCAATGTTATTTTTTTAAATCTGAAATCTGAAATCTAAAATCTGCAATCGCTAAAGCTCCAATACTCCAATTTATTCAAGGGTAAAGCTCTCCTTGAACTTGGGAACCACCACATCCCATCCCAATCTCTGTTGGATTTCCTCTGCCAATGATGCCGAGGCCTCAGGTTCACCATGAACGAGAAAAGTTTTCTTGGGGGGTCGATTGAAGCCGATTAGCCAGGCCAAGATCTCATTGGAGTCTGCGTGGGCGGAGAAGCCGGATATATTTTCAACGTGGGCTCGAGTGGAGATATACTTTCCGTGGATCTTCACTGTATTCTCTCCGTCCAAGATCGTTCTTCCTCTGGTACCTTCTGCCTGGTAGCCAATAAACAACAGGGTGTCTTGGGTGCGAGGCAACCGATACTTCAAGTGATGCAGGATGCGGCCGCCGGTGGCCATGCCGCTGGCAGAAATGATAATGGCACGCTCATCTAGTTGGTTCAGTGCCTTTGATTGGTCTCGGTGTCTACAGAAATGAATCTGCTGCGGCTGAAGAATACGGGTTCCGTTCAGTTCCAGAACTTTGGCCGTCAGATCATAATACCCTTTTCTTTTTTCAAAAACAGTCGTTGTATTTATTGCCATGGGTGAATCTACATAGACAGGGAGTGAAGGTATCTCTTTCTGGCCTTCCAATTCCCTCAAGGCGTAGAGTATTTGTTGCGTGCGGCCAACGGCAAATGCAGGTATTACCAGCACTCCCCCTCTTTCCACGCTTGCATTGATTACGCGTGCCAGGTCTTTTTCAGGCGATTTATTGTCGTGCAGGCGGCCGCCGTAGGTTGATTCCAAAACAAGAAAGTCCACCTCGAAAGCCTGGACTGGATCTCGGAGGATGGGTCGCGCCGGCCTTCCAAGGTCGCCACTGAAGACGATCCTCTTCACCTTCCCTTCCTCCGTTGACTTCACGTCTACAAACGAAGAACCGAGGATGTGTCCTGCGTCTTTGAACTTAACCCGCAGTGTGTCAGTAATGAATATGTCCTCGCCGTAGTGATAAGGCTCAAACCGCGACAGCGTTGTCTCCGCATCCTCTACTGTGTACAGTGGCAGTGCGGGTCGGTGCTTGGAAAATCCCTTTTTGTTGGCCCAACGGGCGTCTTCTTCCTGCAGGTGGCCGCAGTCGCGCAACATGATGTCGCAAAGATCATAGGTGGCATGGGTGCAGTGGACCTCGCCCTTGAAACCCTCTTTGCAGAGACGGGGCAAATAGCCTGAATGGTCAATGTGAGCATGGGTGAGAAAAACCCGATCTATTTCAGCGGGAGGGATTGGGAAAGGTTCCCAATTTTTCAGCCGGTTTTTTTTCAACCCTTGGAAAAGGCCACAATCTATCAGCAGACTATTCCCGTCGACTTCCAAAAGAAATCGTGATCCTGTGACCGTACCTGTGGCACCAAAAAATGTCAGCTTCTCCATGTTAACTCCAGAAGTAGTAGGCAGTAGACACTAAGAACCATGAAGTTATCGGTTATTTGTTATTCGTTATACGAAAAGAAGATTCAGCGATCCGAAGCGTTTTGGTGGCTTAGCTTCTCCTTGAGAATATCCAATAACGTATAACGTATAACTGCCTCGTCTCGCTAGGTAATGTGCTAAGCTTTCAGATATCTGGTGTATTCCCTGTAGAACTGCTCGAGACCATCCTCTTCCCCCGCTAGCAGCCTTTTGAGCTTTTCGCAAATCAACAAGTCCGTTGGGAAGGCCATCTTTTCAGGTAACGCTTCAAGGGGAAAGAACTCAGCCTCACGGGCGTCAGAGCCCGGTTGGAGTTGCCCTGCAGTTAGCCCTCCCATAAACCAGACACCCACTGTCTGGTGCTCTGGATCATGGAAGTTCGAGTAGACGTCGAACACAGGCCCCAATTCAACATCCAGCCCTGTTTCCTCCTTCAATTCGCGGCGGGCGCAAAGCCGGATATCTTCATCCCACTCGACATGGCCGCAGGGAATGCACCACATACCATCATAGGAGCCGCGCCGCTTGACCAGGAGCAACCTGCCCTCTCGTAGTATAATGACCGCAACTCCAACGGTCGGGTTTTTGTACTGAATGAAACCACATTCCGGGCAAGAGGGACGGAGTCGCTCGCTTTGAGGGTTTAGCGTAAGGGATCCACCGCACAACGGGCAGTAGTGATAATCCATGAGAGACAAATCTCCGTTCGACAGTAATCAGGCTATCAAGCTCTTATTCCATGGCCCACATCAGGTAAACAGATAACCCTCCAGCACACTGGAGGGTTATTTTGGCCTTGTGAGTTCAACCCGATAATGGTGTTCAGCTTCTCATAAGTCAATAATCATGTCCGCCTCACTGCCGCAACTCTCGCAGGTGAAGGACTTCTTTTCCTGTTTCTCCACTCCTGCGGCCTTCTTCTCCGGATCTTCCACGGGCACAAGCTCGCAGGTCACAAGCATCTCGGCCTCATTGCCGCAGTTCTCACATGTGCAGGATTCCATCATCTGTCTCTTTTCAGTCATATCACTCTCCTTTGATAAATAAGGTGGGCCTCCAGCCCGGATATTTCATGAATAACTTGCTGCGACCACGGATATGGCCGTTCTTCCTGGCGTCCTCGGATGTCGGCTCCTGCGACGTACCGTACAGGTACGCCTCGAAACCAACACCCTGCGGTTGCCCGGTGGCACGCCCATCTTCGCGGTCTCGCGACAGCAATTCATGAAATATCCGGGCTAGAATCTGCCTAAATTATAGTATTTGGCCTGGGTGAAAGCAACGGGAAGATTTGAGATTGAAGATTGAAGATTGCAGATTGAGGATTTTTGTTGAGGATTAAGAAAACTAGAAGTTTCAAATCCAAAATCCGCAATCGTTGCGGTGGCTCGATGTGCATTTACTCTTGCATCTTTCCTTCCCTTTCCGTAAGCTACTTTGGGTATTTCACAATGCAGATTTCAGATTGAAATTCTTAGTTTTAAATCTTCTCTCGAGGGAAATTATTCAATCTGCAATCTGCAATCTAAAATCTGCATTCTGATACTACTGTGAGATTAACCCGGATGTTTCATGAATGGCCTGCTGCGACCGCGGATATGACAGTCCTTCCGGGCGTCCTCAGGTGTCGGACCCTGCGACGTACTGTTCAAGCACGCCTCGGGTCCAACCCCCTGCGGTTGCCCGGTGGCACGGACCTCTCCACGGTCTCGCCACAGCAATTCATGAAACATCCGGGTTAAGGGACTGGCACGATGGCCGATCCAGAACACTTGGCTAAACTCAGACAAGGAGTGAAGGCTTGGAACATCTGGAGGGAAGAGAACCCGAACACTATTCCTCACCTCAATGGGGCAGATCTTTCGAAGGTCAACCTGCAAGGGGCATTCCTTGCAACCGCCAATCTCGAGGAGGCCTCTTTCGAGAAAGCCGATCTGGAGAACGCAATCCTTTGGAGGGCCAACCTGCGTAAGTCGATTTTCTGGAGAGCCAATTTGGAGTCCGCTGATTTTCTCGAGGCCGACTTAAGCGGTGCGGAACTGGTTAGGGCCAACCTTAAACGTGCTTGTTTTTTGAGGGCTCACCTGGGACAGGTCTCTCTCGCCGGCGCGGATTTGGAAAGGGCTGATCTTTGGAAGGCCAACCTGGCGCGGGCGAACCTCTACAAGACTAACCTGGAAAAGGCAATTCTCTTGAGAACCGATCTGGAGGGGGCCAACCTTTCAGAGGCCAAACTGCTGGGGGCAGTGTTCTGGCGTGTTAGGCTGGTGGGAGCTTCAAACCTATCTGTTGGCCAGCTTTCCCAGGTCAAGACTCTTTATGGAGCTGCATTAGACGAGGAGATCAGAGCACAGATTGAGAGAGAATGCCCTCATATTCTGCAGAAACCGAAGAGGTGATAATTGGTTTCCGAGCAAGTTTGTTATATAAGAGATTAGTAGAAGGGACATAAACGTCACCAATGAGTCAGCTCGAGTTGATAGTCGGCCACACTGTGTGACCTCTATTAGGACAGTACATATACAGAACAATCAGCTGAATCGCGTCGGAGTTTGATATTTTAGGGGAACAAGCCTGGGCACAGGCGATACATTTTTGTTGTTATGTTAAACGGGGAGTTACAGATGAAAAAAGCGTCACGAGAGGGGAAAGTAACCATTCAGGCAGCCGCCAGAACTCTGGGGGTTTCCAGGGGGACCGTGGTCCATTTCCTGAACAATGGTAAATTAGCGCGCATCAAAGAAGGCTCGGCGGTTTTTGTTTTGATGGATGAGATTAAAACCCTGCTTGAAACCGAGAAAGAATCGGCTGTTATCAGTCCTGAGGTCAGACCTGCAGAGAGAGAAGCCTTTATTACTGTTGAAAGTAAGGTTGGTGACAGTGGTGAGACCACAGTAACCGTAGATAGAGAACATTATGAGGAACTCCTGACCAGACTGGGACAACTGGAAGTGGAGAAAGAAAACCTTCTCGTGTACAAGAACAATATGATCGAGACCAAAGGCGCCCTCAGCCATAAGGAGAGAGAATTTCAGCAGGCTAAAGCCAAATTGCACATGATGGAAGAGGAACTCAGGCGGCTCAAGAAAATGGGCTGGTGGAAAAGGGTTTTTGGGCGCAAGTGGAGGATGACCGGAGGATAACAGCGATGAAATACCCGGGCTAGGTGGCCATGATTGGATATGTTCTGGCGAGTATGTTTGAAATCAAACATTTCTATTGAACGATACCCTATCCGCAGTTTTTTCGAATCTTTAACCTCTTTTCGCCTTTGACGAACCTACTTCCGTCTATCTTCCGAGACTTTTTTCCCTACAACAACTAACTATATGATAATATGGAAAAAGCCAGAATTTTTCCCCCTCTGCCTTGTCTCTTCTCAGTTGTTGCCTTGAGTTTGGCACATATTCTGCTGTAGCAGCTGGAAATACAAGCAGGGTGAACTAATGACCGATGATTCTGGAACTCAAGGAGATAGACGGCAAAAAAAGGACAGGCGGGGCGATACAGATAGACGAACCGGGCCGGACAGGCGGAGTTCCACTGACAGACGGAGAAACGAGGATAGACGGGGGGGCTGGGGAAAGATAGAAGATCAAAGGCTGCTAGGAGCTCTCACTACGGCGACCACGGTGGCACATCTGTTCAGCCAACCCTTAACGATCATTATTGGCCACGTTGATTTACTTTTGTCCACTATTGAAGATAGCGTCACAAGAAACAAGCTAGAAATAATCAAAGAGCAATTACAGTCGTTAAGCATGACATTACAGGATCTTAGAAGCCTTCGCGAGTATAAGACAGTAGATTTCGATGGTCTCACCCTGCTGGATATCAGCCTGCGAAGGATGAGAAAGCTGGATTAATCCTCATAGTCCTATGGACACTGAGAAGAGATACAACTTTGACGGCTTCGTAAAAAGTCCATCTGTCCCGCCCCGGCGGGATTGCGTTTCATCTTTAGTCATTGCGGCGTACCTGTAAGTACGCCTCATTCCTAAAGATTCGCGCGCCTTGCATCTGGAGCTTTTTACTGTGCCGTCTCATTAATGACATTTTATGGGATTATCACCTTTGCCAAATGATAAGAAGATAGAGATATTACTATGGGACAAACATAGGACTGAAAGAGAACTAATCAAGGAAATGCTCACGAAGATAGGCTGCAATGTTGCAGCCGTTCGTGATGAACATGAGTGTCTCAGAAAATTTCGTGACAAAAAATATAATCTAGTAATTTTTGATCAAGGTCTGCCCGATCTTGATGTAAGAGGTTTCGTTGATGATCTCGGAGAGATAGATGAATTGACACCTGTAGCGATGATGGCAACGTTAGATGTTGAATTTTATGAGCAAAAGTATGGTGATTCCAATATTGATTTTCTCATAGTTAGACCTTTTGAATTGGTTCAGCTTCGGAACTTGGTAGAAGAAGCAATGAGGCTCTGCCAGAGGCTGAAAGGAAGGGCTTGAGCGGCGAGTCTGGGTGTAGACAGGCTGGGACCGAAACAACAGAGGAGGTAAGAAGATGGCTGGAAATGGTGGAGTTTATGACAGTGTGGAGAATATTTTAGCCAAGCTCCACGTACTCAGGGATTCTTGTACGGGTGTAATTCACAAGGAAGAGTCCAACCCCAATCTAATCTGGTTTCAAGGCGCGGAGGCCATGTTGAAGGAAGCAGTGGATGAGCTGCAAAAAGCACTTCGTGCTCTGGAGGAGGGTAGCGCATGAGCAACCAAGGTGAAGTTTATGACGGTGTGGAAAGCATTCTAGCCAAGCTCCACGTACTCAGGGACTCTTGTGCAGGTGTAATGCATAAGGAAGAGTCCAACACCAATTTAATTTGGTTTCAAGGCGCGGAGACTTTGTTGCAAGAAGCGGTGGATGAGCTGCAAAAAGCACTTCGTGCTCTGGAGGAGGGTAGCGCATGAGCAACCAGGGAGAGCTCTATGACAGCTTGGAAAGCATAGTAGCCAAGCTATACGTGCTGAGGGACTCTTGCACAGGAATAATGCACACTGAAAAGTCAAATCCCAATTTGATTTGGTTTCGGGGTGCAGAGACTTTGTTGCAGGAGGCAGTGGATAAGCTGCAAAAGGTACTGGGTGCTCTTGAGAGTGGTGAAGCAGCTGAGCCGCCTGCGGCTGAGGATACTGAAGAGGAAGGTCCTACCGAAACGGATGATGAGCAGGAAGAGAGCTCATCTGAAGAAGACGAATGAGGGAGCGATCACCGAGTATGGGGTGTGCTCTCTCGCTTCTTCCGCTAGTTTTGGAAGTTGGCAATACTCTATATAGCCGTTCCGGTCTTGTCCATGTGGTTCACGGCTAAGAGCCCAGCAAACCCTGTGGTCCTGCAACTATGGGAAGACATTTACAACTTCCGTAACTGCCAGGTTGCTTATCGGTAGAAGCCCTCCCCCTTCCAATTCATCTCGGCTCAGGAGTTCTTTCACCGGCGAGTAGATATTCGGGCTTACAAATCGTTCCTGATAAACTCCCAGCCGAATACCAAATTCCACCCGCTCCCGCTCCGAGGGAGACAGATTTTCAATCACTTTTTTGCTGGCCCAAATAGCCCCCCTTTTTGAAAATTCACTCAGTTTTATTGTTTCCATCAAGGTGTCACCCACCACAGTAAATTCGAATGCGAGCGCTGACGGTACTGTTCCCGCCCATTCATGGCCGCAGTGAACACCTATGTTCAGGCGCAAGGTATTGCTCCAGGCTTGCTTGTATTTCCATTTTCGGTCGAGATCGCCGATCATCCTCTGCAGAGAGTGACCACACGCCAATGCTCGGAAGAGGTAATCTTGCGGGGAGTCATCCGCAGCCAGAAAAAAGCCGACAACTCCTTCTTGAAACGAACGTGCCGGGGTGGCCCCATGCTTTATGAAGCATTGATGTGAGGTCAGGATTATCTGGTTTATCAAATCGAAGTATTCGGCTGGAGGTAAAGCTGTGCGTAAATGGAGATCAGATTCCAGCCGGGCCGCCAGAATGCATAGAGGTATATGGGATGGACCTTCTCGAGACAGCACGCTTCTGAAGAGTTCCACTGTGCCCATTAGCTGGTCCAGAATTCGGTCCAATTGCATATGAATTGGTACGTAAAGCAATAGAGTCCCCTCACGCAAAGCACTGGAAAAAAGCGTGCAGTGTCTGCTTTCACCATCGAAATGTTTGAGAACCAGGGTTTGATGATGAAACGGACGATCATCTAGGGGCTCGGCTCCACGCCATAGTAGCATTACCTCCTCTTCCGTGTGGTATTCCGTCCCGCGGTATATCTGGGCGAGAGCGTCTTCGCTGAGATCTCTTTTGGCCAGACGAATGTGTGGTGTGAGCATGTCTTCCCAGTTTGTAAAGCCACTCATTAGTCCCCTGATGCAGAAGGGAGCGAAAAAGTTGTTCTTTACCGCCGAAGTAGTTCCGCGAACTCGCCCTGTTGGGAGCAGGTCCTCGGCTGCATGATTTGAGCGGATGATTTCCCAACTCCTATTCACCAGAACGGCGGGAAAAGGAATCTGTTCGAGCCATTGGTAAGTCAAGTCAGGTTGCGGTTCAGGCGCAGCTGGCAAAACTTTTCTTTCTTCATCCATGAATTGCATGACAATCTGCGCCATTCGCATTCCTTCACTTTTGAGCTGGCGGATTCTATCTATTCTGTTCACGACCCACTCAGGGAAGTAGCCGATCTTGGTGGGGCCCCCAACCTCTTCAGGTTTGCGAACGGTGGGCGGGGGGATGAGGTTCAGCCCTATATAGTTATTGAGGGTAGCCCTGGATATTCCTGTCCGAGCCATGATTTCCTTACTGGAAATCTGCTTTGAGTCTGAAAACGAATTCAATTTTTTCCTTCCTGTCTGTGGGTCTCTCCAGGTTTACTTGCTGGCTTAATAGACAAGGGCTGGAGGAGCAGCAAAGCGGTCAAAACAGGTGATTCGTGAGATATCCTAGTTACCTCAATTTACCAGATTGAAGCCCCCTAGAGCAAGCGGTTGGGCTTGAGTAATCCTGAGCAAATTTTTCTCCATTTTTTTGCAGCTTTGACCTAAGTCAATGGAAATACCTCGTTACCTAGTTAAGCTTCTGGGCAAACAAGGGGGAAGAAGGTCTAGATAGTGTCCATCCGGAAACTCGTCAATGTCATTCTGAGTCCCGCCCTTGCGGGACGAAGAATCTCCCTCAATCTACGGAACTACGAGATTCTTCGTCGTTTCACTCCTCAGAATGACACTGGGTGGTTAGGTTTTTGGATGAACACTAGCTAGTTTCTATCCAATTAACTGTTCTGGTCAAAAGGGGGTTAATACAGCATGAAAAAAATAAGCATGTTTGAGGAAAACAGTTTTAAGGACGGCGGCTTGAGTCGTCTGCTCGTCCATGATTCTCCCTACTTCAAAATTCTGAACTTTAATTTTAAGGCCGGCCAGGAGTTGCCCATCCACTCTCATGATATTGAAGGCCAGTTGAGTATTGCCGTACTCGAGGGAAGCGGTGAATTCTTAGGTGAAAATGAAACAACCATACCAGCTCGGCCAGGAGATATTTTGATCTCAGAAATTAGTGAACCCCACGGCCTCAGGGCTGAAACCGACATGCGCGTCCTGGTCACCATTGCACCACCTATTTGAGGCATAGAATTTAAGATGGCCGCACAAGTTGCACTACTTGAACCTGTTGAAAAAACAGAGGAGAGGAAAAACGAGTACGGTTTTCCAAAACCGACTCTGCAAAAGGCAAAACCATACTCGTGGGGCCTGCGAAACAGCATCCAGTTAACCATATTTCTCGTCACCATTGGGATTGGAATCCATTTTTTCATTTATTTTCTGCAGGCCTCCGGTGATGGTGCTATCACCGTGTCGAGACCAGCGGGTGTTGAAGGCTTCCTTCCCATTGGGGCGCTTATGGGATGGAAACTGTTTGTGCTCAGTGGAATCTGGGATCCAGTACATCCCGCAGCCATGGTTATCCTCGGATTCGCAGGATTGATTTCCTTGACACTCAGAAAATCTTTCTGCGGTTGGTTTTGTCCAGTAGGAACCCTGTCGGAGTGGTTATGGAAATTGGGGAGAAAGGTTTTTGGCAGAAACTATAGGATTCCAGTTTGGCTGGATTTTCCTCTACGGAGCCTGAAATACTTGCTTCTGGGGTTTTTCGTTTGGACAATCTTTTCAATGAGTCGGCTTGCCATTTTAGCTTTTCTCCGGAGTCCTTATTACAAGATGTCCGATGTAAAAATGTTGTTTTTCTTCACCCAGATGTCCACTATCACATTTGTAGTTCTGGCCATTCTGGTTCTTGCCTCCCTGGTCTTCCGAAACTTCTGGTGCAGGTACTTGTGTCCGTACGGAGCGTTAACGGGATTGCTGGCTTTAATCAGTCCTACAAGAATTCAAAGGAATTCCGACACCTGTATAGAGTGTAAACTTTGTTCTGAAGTGTGTCCCTACCATCTGCCTGTGGACAGAAAGGACCGGATCATCAGTCCTGAATGCAATGGGTGTATGGATTGCACCCTGGTCTGTCCGGGGGGAAGAAATACGCTGGAACTAAAAACGATAGGGGTCAGGAAAAAATTTTGGTCCACAGCAAAACTGGGAATTGTAATTATCGTAGTGTACGTTGGCTTGGTGTATACAGCTACAATTGCGGGTCATTGGAAGAGTAGCGTTTCAGAGCAAGAATTTCGGATGAGACTGCAAGAGATAAATGCGCCACAGTATACGCATCCGAGGGGTTGAATTGATTAACAGGCATAAATACATATAATATTTACCAACGATCATGGAAGACATTGTGACCTCCACAACAGAGTTGGACAAGCATATGCTTGAACGATGGATAAAAGCCAACGAGCAATCTCTTATTAATCAATCCCGCAGTTTTTCCCTCCCCATCTTGAACCTCGACGATCGCTTTAGAGTCCCAATCATGGTTGAATATAATCTGAACAAGACTATTGATACGATTGAAGACTCCACAGGTTTGGAACCAGATGAAAAGATCTCTCTGATTACCACCTTTTGTAACTACTTGGAGCGAGATAGCTACTCGCCTGAAGTGCAAAAGCGTATGCTTGAGGTTACTCCAGAAGATGAGGCTTTCGTTTTCAATAACTACGAAGCCACCATAAGTCTTTACAACACCTTATCAAGCGAAGAGAAGAAGCTGGCACGGAGATGGACTGGCGAAATGGCCGAAGGAATGTGCACTTTCCTGAAAAAAACCATTAACACTCACAATGACCTAAATGAGTACTGCTACTATGTAGCCGGTACTGTGGGCCTCTACCTGACGAACCTCCTGAAGCTAAAGGGCAGCAATGTTTCAGACGAAATCTTCGAAAGACTTTCAGTTAATGCTGTATCTTTCGGATTATTTCAGCAGAAACTAAATATAATAAGAGATTTCGTAGAAGATAAGATTACCAAGAAAAGATCTTTCTGGCCCCAGAGCTATTTTGAAAAAGAGAAAGACAATGTGAAGATTTTGAATAAGATGTGTTTCGACGTTCTCAAGAACGATATACCTCGAGCAACTGAATACTTCAGACTTTTGCCACCTGGGAATGACTCATACGATTATTTTATTCGCTTCATACTCTGTTCAGGGATCGAGTACTGGAAGATTCTCAAGAGCGAAAGGTCGGTTTTTTCAAAAACTAAAGTAAAACTAGCCAGAATATTCATTCAGAATTTGTACGGTAATGTTTCCTCTCAGACTCCTGAGGAATTTCTGGACTATTGCCAACGATTCTACGAAGAAGAAGTCTCCTTCTGGTCCGAATCTTCCCTGGAGCCGAGCACTCCTTAGTAAGCTCTTCTCATTCTTTTATCCCTCCAAAAGAACCGCAATTCTCCCCTTTTTGACTCAGGTCAATGAACGTAGGTTCGGCGGACGATATAAGTATGATTACTGGTTCCCCTTGCTCTTTTTGAGCTTCCTGCTCCTCGAGGAGGAAAACTGAACCGAAAATGAGGTTAAACTATGGAGAGATATTTAAACAAAGGCATCAAAGAGGTCATTGATCAATTCCCTGTAGTGGAAAATATCCTCAATGAATACGAAATAGGCTGCGCTCCGTGTACTGTTGGCACCTGTCTCTTGAAGGATATTGTGGGAATACACAATCTTCCTGCGGACAAAGAGCAGGAGATGATGACGAGAATCGCCAAGACCATATATCCCGACAAAGAAATAGAGATCCCCAAGGTCGAAAGAGAGATTGAAGAAACAGTCGCCGAGTTGAAGTACTCCCCTCCAATGAAAAAGCTGGTTGATGAACATGTCTTGATAAAAAGGTGGCTCGCCCTAATTCCGGCCGTGGTCGAGAACCTCGATGTGGAGTCAGCACAAGGCAGGGAACTGATTTTAGATGGGGTGGAATTCATCCGTTACTACGCTGACAAATATCACCATGCCAAGGAGGAAGACGTTCTCTTCCAATATTTCGACGAGAACCTGGAGATCCTAAATGTTATGTACGAAGACCACAAGACGGGTAGAAATCATGTCAAGGCGATACTGGGGGCACTCGAGAGAAAAGACAAAACAACAGTTGCTGAACACCTGACTGCCTACGGAGAGCTCCTTAAAGATCATATTCGTAAGGAAGACGAGATCCTGTTGCCGTGGATGGACAGGAATTTATCTGACAGGCAGATTGGGGAGATTTTCGCCAAATTTAATGAGACAGATGAGCAGATAGGATATTCGCCTGCAAAATATGAGGCGTTCATTGATGGATTAGAGAAAAGGTTTAATCAGTAGGAGGTCAACGATATGCAAAAGTTTGAAGGGTGCCCAGGTTCTCGGATGTTCGAGTTTAAAGAAAGGGACGAGAATGATACTCAGGAAGCCACGGGGAAAATTGAATCCCAGCTAAGGCAATGGCCGATCCAACTACATCTTATTTCTCCTCTTGCCCCTTACTACCAGGGAGCGGACGTACTGCTTACTGCAGATTGTGTGGCTTATGCTCTTGGCGATTTTCACCGGCAATATATGCAGGGAAAATCCATAGCCATTGCCTGTCCCAAGCTCGATGAAGGTCAAGATATTTATGTGGAAAAAATAAAGGGCTGGTTTGCAGAGGCCAAGATCAACACCCTAACCGTGCTGATCATGCAGGTCCCCTGCTGCACGGGATTGATAAACTTGGTTCAGCAGGCATCCCTGGCTTCTGAGAGAAAGGTTCCTATAAAGCAGGTGGTGGTAGGCGTTCAGGGAGAGATCTTGCAAGAGGAGTGGGTTTAAGAAGGAGGTCAGCCATGTGTCAAAGTTACCGAAAGGCTTGTGCCTGCGGTCAGCAAACTTCAGAGATTTTCTTTGGAAAAATGATTTTAGATGAGAAATCCATTGTCCAAGTATATTGTCCAGAATGCAGTGGTGATATCGACACAGAGTCTAATAACAGGGTATGTGACAATGGATGGGTGCTGGAGCTGAACTTGGATGTGGTGCGGACTCGTGCAGCCTTGATGGAAATCTCTCCAGACAGAGTTACTGCTGACTGGGTTTTCGATGAGGGGTATGCTACCTGGGTGGGAATAACGCCGGACGACTTTCAGACCAGAGAGCGGGAGCGCTCTGAAGTTCAAAAGCTGGCCAAGACCGATCTCAAGGCATACATCCAGGCCATGAAAGAATGGGGCTTGAACCGGGAGAAACGTTTTATTTCTGAGGGCTGGCGGAAAGCTAAAGCAAAGGCTTGATCCAGCACGCCAATTAAGAAAAGGCTGGCGGAAAGGAGTGTCCGAGAAGGTCGGTAAGATCTCTGAGGATACGAAGGATTGGCAAATTCACAAGGTAAAAAGCCCGGCAGGGTCAAACCCTGCCGGGCTTTTTGTTAGCCTTCAAAACTATTCTACCAGGATTACTCCTGGCCTGCTTCAACCTCCAGTGCCTGACGATCGGCCATATCCATGAGCACGCGCTCACGCTCGCCCATAATGCCCAGAGCCTCTCGTTTCTTGTCAATGTGGTCGATCATCATTGCGGCCATTTCGTAAGGATCGGTGGCAAAACCCCACTTGCCCAGGCCCTGCTCTTCTAAGCCTTCGAAGAGCAACTTGTGAAACTTGGTCTCGGCTATGGATGGGAAAGTTACGCCAAAGATCGTGTAGATCCCGGAGGCCACGACATACTGACCAATGGCAAGTGCTTTCTCGCTGTAATACTCGGGGGCACAACCGGCCACCGGCAAATCGGCGATGCTATCACCTAGACCGCCGGTTCTTACCATCTCAGCACAAGCAATCAGGATCCGGCTGTTATCCACACAGGCACCCAGACCCAATACCGGAGGCATACCAACGGTCTCACAAACCTCCTGCAAACCATCTCCAGCCAGAACTGAGGCATCAGGCTTCATCAAGCCAGCCTTGGCCAGAGCTATTTGGGCACAGCCAGTTTGGACCACCAGGACATCATTTTTGATCAGTTCTTTTACCAGTTCAACATGCACGTAGTCCTGACGCACCCTGGGGTTGTTGCAGCCCACGACGCCGGCAACTCCCCGAATCCTACCGTTGATGATGTTGTCATTGAGCGGTACGTAAGAACCCCTGAAGGTCCCGCCCAGCATGTAGTTGATATACTCGTGGCTGAAGCCGTGAATCCCCAAAGATTGGTTCTGAGGAATAACTATCTTGGCCTCGCGGTTTTTGAACCTGGTGATGGCACTTTTCACTATCTTGTCTGTGCACTGGCGGGGTTTGTGCTCATTAAACTCGATGTGGTCAGCACCGGCAATCTTGGCCCTGGGGTTGGTGGTAAAAAATTTGGTGCCGTAACACTCCGCCAAAGGTGCCAGGGCCGGCATGATGCACTGCACATCCACCCCCATGGCATCCACCGCACCGGTGATCAAAACCGCCTCGGTGCTCATAAAATTGCCCGCATGGGGGATCCCGTGCCTGCTCAACACCTCGAGACCTGAGCAGCACATTCCCACAATATTAATTCCTTCGGCTCCAGCTGCCTCTGCCTCTTTCAACAATTTTGGATCATTTGCCGAAGAAATAATGGACTCGAACAGGTTGGGCTCGTGGCCGTGAATGATGACGTTAACCTGCTTCTCATCCAAAACACCCATGTCCACTCCGGCCAGTACCGGACTCGGCGTACCGAAAAGGATGTCACAGATCTCGGTGGCCACCATGGAACCACCCCAACCATCGGCAAGGGCTGTTCGGGAACACTGTTTCACCATGTTCTCGTAGTCCTGATCCACACCCATGTGGGTCCGGTGCATGATCTCCATGATCTCACGCATGGCGCCACGGGGAACGATTCCCAGCTCTCGCCACTTCTCCAGGGTCTTGGGCGGTACCCGTTTGGCAAAGGGAATCTCTCCTTCCACCTGAGTGTAGGTCCTCTCCAACTCCTGGTAAAGATCCGTGGCTACCTCTTTGAGCTCACGACCCGCGGTCTCGATGCCGATTGATTCCGCCACATCCATCAGCTTCTGCTCGTCTTTGATCTGGTAATCCGTGATCTTACCCTGCACCACCTCACGAAATACATCCAGCATGACCATGCCGTGGTCCGTGTGGGCAGCCATACCAGCAGCAATCATTCGAGCAAAGTTTCTCGAAGCAATGGTGTCGATGGAGGCACCGCAGACGCCTGTTTTGCCGTAAGGATCCTTGGACGATAACCGGCAAGGACCCATGGCGCAGTGCTTGCAGCAGGCAGAGTCCTTCCCAATGGGGCAGGCTTTCATGTCCGCCGCCCGGTGAAAAGCGGTCTCTACACCGTCTTCCGCTGCCTTACGCAGCATCTGCTGGGTTGATTTGCAAATGGTTACCTGCGCAATGGGCAGCTCCTTCTTCTTTTTCTCTTGTACCTCTTCTGCCATGTTGTTCTCCTTAGAAAATGTTGGTAAGTTTATTCCCTGGATTTGAGAGCCAAAGTTACGTAGATGTTCGGAAAGGTCAAATTCTTAAAAGCAGTAATCATACCAGAAACGGAAACTCTAAAATATACGTAATATTAGTGAGTTGCAGATAAGATGTAAACTTAACCTTGAGAAAAATATGCCGTTTTGGAATAACACTATTCCAATTTGGAGTGGTCTGCATGTAAACTATAAATATATGATTGCTTTGCTACTCTTGTTTTATTCTAAGATTTTACCCCAGCTTGACCTAAGTCAAAGCAGTTGTCGAGTCAACCGCTTACGGTTACGATATACAGAATAAGAGAGCACGAGAATTGGTGATTTTGATAGTTAAACTCATTAAAACGTAAGCAAAGGAGGAGGATGATGTTTTGTTACCAATGTGAGCAAACGGCCAAAGGCGAGGGATGCACCAAGATAGGTGTTTGTGGAAAGGAGCCGGAAGTTGCTGCCCTGCAGGATCTATTGGTATACAGTCTTATCGGCTTGTCCCAGTTTGCCGTGCAGGGGCGAAAGGTGGGTGTTAACGACAGGGATAATAATATCTTCACGGTTCAGGCCGCTTTTTCCACCCTGACCAATGTGGATTTCGACCCAGATCGGTTCGTGGCTCTGATCAATGAGGCCGTTGAAAAGCGAGAGCAGCTAAAGGAGAAAGTCAAGGCTGCAGGCGGCAACGTGGACATTCCTGAAGGGCCTGCCACTTTCAAGCCGGAATCCACTTTGGACGGATTGGTTCAGCAGGGTGAGGCTGTTGGCATCAACTCCTATCCTAGTGCCAATCCAGATATCCTTTCCCTCAAACACATCTTGTTGTTCGGCGTCAAAGGTGTCTGCGCCTATGCGGACCACGCCCAGATTCTCGGGCAGGAAG
>Ga0255039_10000301_pt1 | contig 16338 bp, 12 predicted proteins | sample BC1_12_1_MG_FD_181713 | JGI IMG/M metagenome (GOLD analysis project Ga0255039, IMG submission 181713) | Seawater microbial communities from Strait of Georgia, British Columbia, Canada - BC1_12_1 | ecosystem: Environmental > Aquatic > Marine > Strait | place: Canada: British Columbia | collected... | reverse complement strand
GGTACGTATCAAAATAAATCAAATAAAGGATTATTCTGTGGCAGATCATTTTGCAGACCGTATTACCGAAGCTATGCAAACCAAATGTACCCAAGCAATTATTGGTATTGACCCGGTATATAGCAAGCTTCCAAAGTCATTAATAAGCCAATCTCATTTAAATGACGGTTCTGACGTTGGCGCTGCTATTGATGCCATATTTGAATTTTCCACAAAGGTGATGAATATTGTGGCGCCACTGGTGCCTGCTGTAAAACTCAATTCTGCCTTTTTTGAACGCTATTTATGGGAAGGGGTAGAATGCTACTACTCACTTATCCAAGAAGCAAGCGCCTTAGGTCTTGAAGTCATTGGTGATGTAAAACGTGGTGATATTGGCTCAACTGCTGGCGCTTACGCTGCAGGTCATATTGCAAACTATGATTTTGTAGATTTAGATGACCTCAACGCACCTGATGCCATTACTATTAGTGGGTTTGCCGGCGCTGAAGGCATAATTCCTTTTGCAGACGCTGCTATCGATGATGGCAAGGCGGTCTTTGTTTGGGTACGCGCCAGTAATCCTTCTGCACAAGCGCTAAGTGATTTCACAAACAGTGATGGTAAAAAGTATTTTGAAGCCCTAGCTGAACAAGTTGCAACAATTGCGTGCGAACCTAAATATATCGGCGCCAGCGGTTACAGTAACATTGGCATGGTGATTGGTGGCACAACAGCTGCACAAACAGCATCCCTTCGCGAACAATACCCACATATTATGTTTTTAGTACCAGGTTACGGTTCTCAAGGCGCAACAGCTGCAGACTGTTTGGCATTTGCCAAACCTGAAGACGGTACAGGTTGCTTAATCAACGCTTCACGATCAATTATTTATGCGTTTGATAATCCAACATATCAGGAACAATTTGGAGACAACTGGGAAAAATGTATTGAGCAAGCATGTTTAGATATGAAAGCTGATATCGCAAACTGCTACGCATAATAATGATTCCGTTTATGGTACCCCATTCCATTAGGGATTACAAATATTGACGGCGGCATTTAAATAAACACCAATATGGTATTTATTTAATAAATTTATGGCGAGAAATTTAACGGGACAAAATGTATTGGTCATGGGGCTCGGCCACTTCGGTGGCGGTGCCGGTGTTAGCAGATACCTTACCCTTCAGGGCGCAAACGTAACAGTCACCGACATGGCAAGTCATGACACACTCGCAGCGACCATCAATTCTTTAGCCCAATATGATATCAATTACCACTTAGGTGGCCATCTCCAAAAAGATTTCATCGACAACAAACTCATCATCGTAAACCCCGCAGTCAAACCTTCAAGTCCTTGGCGAAAAATTGCCACAAAACATGGCAATGAACTTTCCAGCGAAATGAATCTATTTTTTGAAAGTTGCCCTTGCCCCATCATCGGGATAACTGGATCTAACGGTAAAAGTACCACAACCAGCATGCTCGCCCACATTCTCTTTTCTTGCAAAGAAAAATCGACGCAATACAATAACGTTTACGTCGGCGGCAACATTGGTCACAATATATTATTAGAATCACTTGATAAAATCACAAAAGATGATATATGCATAATTGAACTCAGTAGCTTTCAATTAAAATCACTTGGTGACATCAAAAAAAGCCCGCACATTTCTATCGTCACCAACATTACGCCCAACCACCTCGACTGGCATGAAACATTCGAAGACTACAAAGACAGCAAACAAAATATTTTACGGTATCAAACCGCGCAAGACCACGCAGTGCTCTGCCTCGAATGCCATACGCTAAAAGAATGGGCTGCACTCAGCAAAGGAAAACAACACTTTTACTGTAGCACCCCAAAAAATCAAATTAAACTCACTGTCCCTGGGCACCATAATCAAACAAACGCACACGGCGCCATCACTGCGGCTGAAATCATTGGCATTAACAGAAGCGACAGTATCTTAGCATTACAAAGCTATCAAGGATTGCCACACCGCCTAGAATTGGTAAAAAAAACAGGCGACATCACCTACTACAATGACTCTATCGCCACTACGCCAGAAAGTACCCTTTGCGCAATACTTAGTTTAAATAACACCAATATAACACTTATATTAGGCGGGCACGATAAAGGTATTTCATACGAAAAACTAATTAATTTAATCGCACGCTCTCAACAAGATCAATTCCATGTAAACAACATCGTTCTCATCGGGCAAGTGAAAGAATCGTTACTTGCGTTATTTACAAAAAAAGAAATGAAAAATTGCCAATGCTTGACTGCTGACACACTTGAAGGTGCCGTACATGTAGCCAAAGACCTCACAGCTTCAGGTGATACCGTCTTACTCTCCCCTGCATCAGCAAGCTACGACATGTTCAAAAATTTCGCAGACCGCGGCGACCAATTCAAACAACTCGTTATGGCTCTGTAACGGCCTCGTAGTGGCACAACCTTCATTGCACGCCACTTAATATTTACCGCATTTATGGTATTATAATTTAATCTTCAAGGAATGAATTTAACTTTTTCAGAAACGCTTCGCCGGTGTGATAGCCTGTAAATTGTGATACAAAAGTACCCTCTGTGTTCAACAAGTAAAAGGCGGGTATAACACCGCTGGTGTTAAGTTGCATTGCCAACGACTGTTGCACATCTGTATCTATCATGATTGATATAAACTTATCCTTGGTTAAGGCAACCACTTCGGCGTCATGGTAAGTTGTTTTTTTCATTTGATTGCATGGCGGACACCAGGTCGTTGTAAAACAAAGCAGAATTGCTTTACCTTCTGTTTTTGCTAACGCTAATCCCTGCTCATAATCTGTACCCCATGAAATCTTAGGCGTGTCGGGCTCCCTCAGTGGTATTTTTGCAAAATAATTCACCGTAACCATAACAGTTACAATAAAAATAATGAACACGAAGATGCCAACTCTAGATGTTTTTTCAGAATTCGCTTGTGGTGTTTCAGATTTTGATGGTGTTTGAGTGTTCATCAATATTGCTTGAATGTGTGATGCGCATTATGAAACAACACGGCGATTAACATTTCGTTTGACAGGCATTTCTATATTAGTATTTATTTTTGTACTACTTGATTTAGAAATCTTCGTTTTTTTTTCTACTTGGTTTATTTTCTCGTTGACCTCAACTTTACCAATGGTGCGTAGGCGTTGATAACGATCTTCTAGTAATGTATTCAACTTCACACGCTTTAATTTACGTAAAGCATTTACAATATAGTTTTCTAAAAGGTGTCCCATTTCGTGTGGATTACGATGTGCGCCACCTAACGGCTCAGGAACAATGTTGTCCATGACGTTTAGCTTGACCAAATCCTTACTCGTTAATCTTAATGCATTTGCTGCCGCTTCGGCCTTTGAACCATCTTTCCATAAAATGGCGGCACAACCTTCAGGGGAAATAACTGAATACCACGCATATTGTAACATTGCCAAAGAATCACCAACGCCAATACCAAGGGCACCGCCAGAACCACCTTCACCAACAACGATGCAAACAATTGGTACTTTTAAACGTGCCATTTCCATTAAATTAACAGCAATCGCTTCAGCTTGACCACGCTCTTCAGCACCAATACCGGGGTAAGCACCAGGGGTGTCGATAAAACAGACGATCGGCACGCCAAATTTTTCAGCCAATTTCATTTTATGCATCGCTTTGCGATATCCTTCTGGTTGTGCACAACCAAAATTACAAGCGACTTTCTCTTTGGTATCACGTCCCTTATTATGCCCAACAATCATCACTTTTTCGCGACCAATACGGGCAAAACCTGTAACCATTGCATGATCATCACCAAAACATCGATCGCCATGTAGCTCACGAAAATCTTTAGCAACCATTTGAATATAATCCATTAACAGTGGACGACGTGGGTGACGGGCGACCTGAACAGTTTCCCACGGAGAAAGATTTTTATAAATCTTTGCAGTTAACTTAGCAAGATTGGTACGCAACATACGGATTTCTGGACGATAGTTCACGCCCTTACTCTCTTGTAATATTTCCAACTCGACAATTTGAGATTCCAAATCAGCCAGTGGCCTTTCAAAGGCCAGGCAGCCCGCCCCATTAGGACCAGTCGCTACAGCTTCGGTAAATTCACCGCTCTGCTCAAAATTCATACGCTAATTTAACCTCAAAATAATGCCATTAATTTAATTGCATCAATATTATTTAAAACAAAACCCAGGCACTCGTTTTATATTACCAGGGTATGTCATTGCTTATCTTTATCAGCACTTTTCGCACTGGATCACATTACCACGCCCATTATGACTATGGTCTTTCTATAGCTTTATAAGCCCCATATTAGTCACTTGAACACGAAATTGCAAAGAAAAAAAATTGACACAAGGGCCCTATCTCGATACCTTTATTGTAAAGATATGACAAACCCTACAATCACCATAACTATATGAAATTTAAAGAATTAAACAGCGTCACCCTTATAGGACTAGGGCTACTTGGAGGCTCATTAGGCCTCTCGATTGCCCGTACGATGGGTAATGTTAAACGCATAGGCTATTCGCACAGAGAAACAACACGCAACAAAGCTATTTCTGCTGGCATCGTAGATCATACCTGTTCAAACCTCGCCGAAAGCGTAGCGAATTCTCAACTAATTATACTTTGTAGCCCTATAGGTACTTTTGAAGATATCCTTATAGAGATACAAGAAACATTGCAACCTGGTACAATCATTACTGATGTTGGCTCTACCAAGGCATTACCCACTAAATGGGCAAAAAAACATCTCCCTAAAAATGTCACTTTCATCGGGTCACACCCAATGGCTGGTTCAGAACAACGGGGGTCTGACTTTTCAAGGGCAGACCTTTTTGACCACGCCCCCTGCATCATTACCCCCAATAAAACATGCCCCAGTAAAGATATCATTTTTCTCCAGAAATTTTGGCGAGAAATCGGCATGCGCGTTTCTACAATGACACCACAACAGCATGATAAAGTGCTGGCACAAATAAGTCATATGCCACACGCACTCGCTGTAGCCTTAATTAATTCAACGCCACTCGACCAAGCCCTACTATGCGGCAAAGGGTTTTTGGACACATCACGTGTCGCATCTGGTGACGAAAGTGTATGGGGTGACATCTTCATGAGCAATGCCCGCAATACCGATCAAGCAATTACCCGCTTAATCAAAGAACTCATCCGATTACAAAAGGCACTTAAAAGCCCTAGTCATAAACAAATAAATAAATTGCTTAGCGAAGCAAAAAACAAACGTAACGATTTAGTTAATAAAAAAATACGCCGTAAGGAACTCCCACTCTAATGTATTCCCGAATCACACTTTTTCCCAACGAAGGTTTCCCAGACATTCACGCCAATGAAACTTTAGATACTATCAAACAGCTTGGCATTACCGCTGCGACAGCGATCAAGACGTCACGCATTTTCATGATCGAAAGCGACCTTGCAGATGACGCCCTGAAAAAAATTGCCAGAGAATTATTGGCAGACCCAATCAGTGAACAGTTTTCCCTTGGACACGAAAAGGCACAGTGCCAGAGCGATGAAACATTATTCGAGGTACACCTTAAACCTGGGGTTACTGACCCTGTAGCGACCAGTACTTTAATGGGTATTTCTGACATGAACTTAACGGCATCGAACATTCGCACTGCCCGCAGGTATCTTATTAGCGGCAACATCTCTGACTCAGATAAAGCGACTATCGCTAAACGCGTATTAGGAAACGATTGTATTGAACAAGTCCTTATCGGAAACGACATGGAAATGCCCAATCCAAACTTAAAACCATATCAGCTCGACCTAAAAACAATCGATATATGCACGCTTGATGACCATGCGCTAACAACGTTAAGTAAAACCCACGATCTCTTTTTGAACCTTAAAGAAATGCAAGAAATTCAAAAACATTATCAAACGCTCGATAGAGAACCAACTGACATTGAGCTTGAGACACTCGCGCAAACATGGAGCGAACACTGCGTACATAAAACACTCAAAAGTACTGTTGAATTTACTGATTACTCAGAAGACAAAAACGGTAAAACAACTATTATTGAAAATCTACTCAAAAGCACTATCGCCAAAGCAACATTCGACCTTGACAAATCATGGTGCATCTCAGTATTCGTCGACAACGCCGGCATCGTTGAATTCGATGAAAATTTTGGCATTACATTTAAAGCAGAAACACACAATCATCCTTCAGCTATCGAACCATATGGTGGTGCAGCAACTGGTATTGGTGGTTGTATACGCGACACCATGGGGACGGGGCTAGCAGCAAAACCGATTGCAAATACTGATGTCTTTTGTTTCGCTTCTCCTGACACCGCACTTGAAACATTACCATCTGGGGTATTACACCCTCGCCGCGTAATGAAGGGTGTTGTCGGTGGCGTGCGTGATTATGGTAATCGAATGGGTATCCCAACAGTAAATGGTGCTGTATTCTTTGACGATCGATACCTCGGTAACCCATTGGTTTTCTGTGGATCTATCGGCATCATTCCAAAAGATGCATGCTTTGGAGACCCTGAAGAAGGTAACCTTATCGTTGTACTTGGTGGGCGTACTGGCCGGGACGGTATTCATGGCGCTACATTTTCTAGTGGCTCAATGACCCATGAAACAGATACGATGTTTTCTCACGCCGTACAAATAGGTAATGCAATTACTGAAAAAAAGGTACTCGATACGCTACTGAAAGCACGTGATGAAAAGCTTTATATATCTTGCACCGATTGCGGCGCTGGAGGCTTAAGCTCTGCTGTTGGCGAAATGGGCGAAAAAATCGGTGCAATTGTGGAACTTGAAACGATTCCTGTTAAATACGAAGGCTTAAATTACGTTGAAGCATGGATCTCTGAAGCACAAGAGCGCATGGTCATCGCTGTTCCCCCCGAAAACATTGACCGCCTTATCCAAATTTTTACAGATGAAGATGTTGAAGCGACTGTTATTGGTAAATTTGGCAACGAAGGCAAACTAACACTTAATTACAACGGCACATGCGTCGGCGAACTTGATATGCACTTCATGCATGAGGGGCTACCAAAATATAATCGCAAGGCTGTATGGCGTACACCTGATTTATCAGAACCGGCACCTGTTGCAAAGCAAGACTATACAGATGATTTAAAAAACATTTTCAGTACCTACAACGTAGCCAGTAAAGAATGGATCATTCGTCAATATGACCATGAAGTACAAGGTGCATCGGTTATTAAACCTTTGGTTGGTGTCAAAAACGATGGACCAGGAGATGCTGCTGTTATTCGACCGCTACTAGAAAAAAACCAAGGCCTTGTCATTGGTTGCGGTTTATGTCCTCAATTTGGAGACATTGATCCATACCACATGGCTGCCTGCGCCATTGACGAAGCAATTCGTAACATCATCGCAGTTGGCGGCCGTGCTGATCGTGTTGCTATCTTAGATAATTTTTGCTGGGGCAACTGTAACGACGAGCAACGCATGGGCGCACTGGTCAAAACTTCACTTGCGTGCTACGACGCCGCAATGGCTTTTGGCTCGCCCTTTATCTCGGGCAAAGATTCATTAAACAATGAGTTCATCACCGATGAAGGCGTAAAGATCAATATACCAAATACACTTTTAATCACCGCGATGACGCTGGTTGATGACGTTGAAACATGCATCACCATGGACCTAAAGTCACCAGACAATGAACTTTGGATCGTCGGCATTACACATAACGAATTAGGTGCATCGCATTACTACCAAACGCTTGGTACACTTGGGGCCAACGTACCTAAAGTAAATTTAGAAACAGCGCCCTCAATTATGGCTAAAATGAGTAACGCCATTACTAAAGGCCTCGTAAGAAGCTGCCATGACCTCAGCGAAGGTGGGCTAGCGGTCGCGGCATCTGAAATGGCATTCGCTGGCGAACTTGGCGTGCAGGTAGACCTAAGTACCGTACCTGTTTCTAATGACGTTACAACTGATGAACAGATACTTTTTAGTGAATCAGCAAGTCGCTTTCTACTAGAAGTTACCCTTGATAACGTAGAAGCACTAACAGAGGCATTAAAAGGATTGACTGTTTCAAAAATTGGTGAAATTAACGACAGTGGTAAAGTTGTATTCACCAACAAAAATGGTCAAAATGTTATTTCTGCAACCAATGATGAATTAAAAGAAAGCTGGCAAGCGCCATTACGATGGTAAACGTCAAGAATACCCAACTGAATCAATAAACACCTTTACGCATAAAGAGAATAAAGAAATTACTATGGCAACAATAAAAGTACTTGTATTAAGAACAGCCGGAATCAATTGTGACGGGGAAACTGCGCATGCTTTTAATATAGCTGGCGCAACGAGCGAGACACATCATGTTAATGAACTCATTAAAAACCCAGCCCTTCTAAATGAATTTCAAATCCTAGCTTTACCTGGCGGTTTTAGCTATGGTGACGATATTGCATCTGGCAAAATCCTTGCCAATCAAATTCTGCATCACTTTTACGACACCATCATGCACTTCGTCTCTGCAGGTAAATTAGTCATAGGCATCTGTAATGGCTTTCAAGTGTTGGTCAAAACAGGGTTGCTACCTGGATGCGATATCAGCGGTGACAAACGCACGCAAGCTACCGTTACCCATAACGACTCTGGGAAATTTGAAGACCGATGGGTACATTTAAAACCATCCACTAATAAATGCGCATTCATAACACCAAATCAACAGCTATATTTACCCGTAGCACACGGAGAAGGTAAAGTATATTTAAGTGACGACGTTGCTAAAACGGTTGGCGAAAACCAGGTCGCATTTCGTTACGTCGACAGTGACGGTAATTTTGGTGATTACCCCATTAATCCAAATGGTGCGCCAGACCACATTGCAGGTTTGTGTGATCCGACGGGACAAATATTTGGCTTAATGCCCCACCCTGAACGATACATCCATAAAACCCATCATCCTAGATGGACGCGTAATGAAGGTAACGAAACACCAGATGGATTAACAATCTTTAATAACGCTGTTAACTATTTCGTTTAAACGTTGCATATTAGTACTATGTATTTACACAATACATAACGCAAAATACCCTGTGTGGTCGTAGGTATAAATTATGAATTTAGATCTTCCTGAAACATCGCCTAAAAAAGACGATAAAAAATCATCTAAAAAAAAATCGCCTCAAAAGTTTTGGGATATCCAACCCGACTGGCCTGCACGTGACGCCTTAGCAGAGGAACTAGGCTGCTCTAAAATTTTAGCACAGTTACTCTACAATCGGGGTATAGATAACAACAAACAAGCACAACGATTTTTGAATCCAGTGATGAATGACCTCTTTGACCCCAACGAACTCTCTGATGTCAACAAAGCGGCTGACCGTATAATTGCTGCCATAAATGATGGCGAAAAGATCACCATCTACGGCGACTACGATGTCGACGGCATCACAAGCGTTTCTATTTTATGGCATTGCCTAAAAATGCTTGGGCGTGAAGTAGAATTTTATGTGCCGCACCGTATCGACGAAGGATATGGCCTTAACAGTGATGCCATTAAGCAGCTTTCTGAAAATGGCACAAATCTCATTATCACCGTTGATTGTGGCATTACGGCATGTGACGTAGCAAACGTTATTAGCGACTACGGCATGACATTGATCATTACAGACCATCATACACCAACAGAGACACTACCTAAGGCGCATGCTGTCGTTCATCCTCTCGTTGGCACACCATATGCCAATGGTGATTTATGCGGTGCTGGCGTTGCATTTAAACTCGCTTGGGTATTAGGTCAAAAACTTTCAGGCAACACCAAAGTATCGCCAGAATTTAGAGAATTTTTACTATCCGCATTAAGTTTTTGTGCGCTAGGGACCATCGCTGATGTTGTACCTTTAAAAGATGAAAACCGCATATTGACTCGGTATGGTATGAAGTCACTAGCAGTTACACAAAATATTGGCGTTAAGGCATTACTCGATGCATCAGGTCTAACGGGCGAAAAAGTAAATGCCGAAGATATCGGCTTTAAACTTGCGCCCCGTTTAAATGCCGCTGGTCGAATGGGGCATGCCCGCCTGGCGATCGAACTATTTACTAAAAGCCCAGCACGACGTGCCATTGACATTGCAAAATACCTTGAAGATCAAAATAAAATGCGTCAAAAAGTGGAACGCGACATCACCAAACAAGCCAAAGAGCAAGTGCAACACCTGGGCATGAATGATGCCAATTATTTTGGCATCGCCATTGCTGGTGAATCATGGCATCCTGGTGTTATTGGAATTGTTGCCAGTAGAATCAAAGATGAATACCATCGCCCATCCATAGTTATGGCTATTCAAGATGGCAAGGCCGTTGGGTCATGCCGATCAATTTCAGGATTTAATATTACCGATGCACTCAATGCTTGTAGCGACCATTTAATTAAATTTGGTGGTCACGCGATGGCAGCAGGACTATCTATTGCACTTGACAAAATCGAATCTTTTCAAATAGCATTTAATAACTATTGTAAAGAAAACTTAACCACTGAAACCTTGGCCCCTGCAATCAAAATTGACACATGTATATCGGTGTCAGATTTAAACTTAGATCTCATCAAGGCAGTCAATCAACTGGCGCCCTTTGGCGCAGGTAATCCATCAGTAAAATTTGTTGCAAAGCGGTTAAAACTCGTTGGCACACCTCGCACCATGGGAAAACGAGGTGAACATCTTTCTATGCAAGTCGCAGACAGTGGCATTGATTCTCCTGAATTTGTAAAGGGTGGTATCATTCGAGCTATCGCATTTTCAAAAGCATCATGGGAAAAGAAACTCATTGACTGCAAAAGCTTTGACCTCGTATTTCAGCCTAAACTCAACACTTTTAACGGCAACACCACTGTTGAAATGCTAGCTATCGACGTTAAGTTTAACGCGTAATCCCACAAATTCAAAATAACAGATCTGTTGTAAGAATTTCCTCTTAAACGTTTTTCTATATTCTAACTATCTTAAATAAAGGATTACAGCTGATTGTACAATTTAATTTATATAGTTGTTTCACTGTAAGTGTGATACATACTACGTCCAGATTATTCTTTGGGTAAAGCAGAAGCTTGGAGGATAGTTGCTTTTGGATACGTTTTATAGTGCTTACGGATAGTGTTTGCTATTTTTTGTTTTATTTCATTTGTAACTTCACAGATGTCTTCTTCTGGGAAGAGTACTAAAATATTTTCAATCAATATATTTTGTGGCGCAGGCGTCGTTGAGATCCAACTTGCCAATAATTCACAGTCAATATATGCTGGTAACGAACCCAACACGCCAACATCGTTTTGATCATGTACTAGCAATCCAGCGGTTGTGCCTTTATCAAGTGTAATGACTTGATAAAAGTATAAGGTGTGGTAATCTAATTGCAAATTAAGTTGGTCATTGGTTGGCTTGGTTGCTTGCGTAATCGTTCTGGTTAAAATATCACAATAGCAGTTGATTATCGATCCGCCAAAACGTCTTGCCAGAGAAAGATCATTACTATTATTACCGCTAGCAAATGCCTCCAAATAAAAATGACTTACCCCTCTGTGACGCTTTAATGCCGGTATGTAAAAATAGTGATCTCCCTGTCTAATCGCTTCGTCAAAATATTGATTAGATGTTTCTTTTAAAGACGCTACGAATAAATCGGTCTCTTTTTGTATCTCTATTGATGGATTTAAATCTGCCATAATGCGCCAATAGCCTTGCCCATCTTTAAATGAAGTCCAACTAATATGAATATGAATAGAAGGCGCTATTGGATGATCTGGATGTATAATCGCTGACAATGCTGTTGCCGCAGCTAACTTTTTTTCTGGTAAATCTTCATATTGCACTTGAGATACGTTCACAGACGCTGTATTAAAAACAGTGTTTCGAGGTGCCTCAAATCTTACCCCACCGCCATGAATTCCACCATCACGCAACCATTCTACTGGAAGAAACTGATCGCTAAAACCACAAGATGAATTGAGTTCATTTAATTTTAAAACAAAATGATTTTGCAACTCGGCGACCAATGCCCATGCTTCAATTGAATCTAATGATGTAGAAGGTATTAATGACATATTTATTTCACTTAACTTAAGGGCAATAATGACACTATAAAAATATTTATATGATCATTACTTAAATGTAAACAACAAAACCTTTCGGTCTCTTAAGACCACTTCCCTTTGAAACGTGGTTCATACTGGGACAATTTTTCTAATAAATCATGAATGTCATCAGCAACCAATAACATATCTCGATGCCTTTGTTTTATAAATCCTTGACCGACACAATGATTAACAAAAGTCACTAAACCATCAAAATATTCACCAACATTAAGTATACCAATAGGCTTAGTATGAAAACCTAGCTGCCCCCAAGTGAGCACTTCAAACAATTCCTCAAATGTACCAAAGCCTCCAGGTAATGCAATAAAGGCATCGGCAAGATTAAACATTTTTTGTTTTCGGGCATGCATGTCTTTTTCAATATACAACTTTTCTAACCCTGAATGCCCCACTTCATTATTAATAGAATCTGGGATCACCCCAATCACATCCCCCCCCGCAGCAATACAACTATCAGCCAAAGCCCCCATTAAACCACATTCAGCACCACCATATATGATCGTAATATTTTTAGTGGCCAACATGGTACCTAAAGCGTTAGCCGCACATAAAAAACGTTCATCCTCACCGCTTTTAGATCCACAATAAATTGCAATACTTTTTATCGCCAACACCAAGATTCCTTAACTAAATGCATTTCCTAATAGAAACATTTAACAACAATATCATATAAACATCAAGTATATAGTTTAATCGTTATTGCTTAAACGAGATCACTTTCGCCCCCGTTGCCAATCGTCATGATGCACTTGACTTAAACTCATCCCACAGTTAGGACGCAGACAAAATGGTTTCTCTGTGATATTGAAGTGGTTAACTGCTTAAAATATTTAAGTGATTGTTGTATATAAGAAATGCAAGCCAAATTGATTCCCTAAGAGAATCATTGAATTGTATTCACAGTGCGGCGGGATATCCCTATGGCATAAAGCCTCTGGCTTCGGTTGCCTGGGCTACTCGAAGGACGCCGATATCCATGGCTGCTTCTCTTAAGGTAATTTCGTGAGATTGACTGTACAATAAAACTTCTTCAAACTTAGAGATCATTCTCTCTTCTAATCGGTGTCTAACATCTTCTAAAGTCCATTGTTCACGTTGTGTTTCCTGAGTATATTCAAGATACGATACAAAAACACCACCAGCATTACATAAGATATCAGGTATCACAAAGATGCCCCGTTCGTTTAAAATTTCGTCACCAGATGGTGTGGTTGGTGCATTTGCGCCCTCTGCTATTATTTTAGCTTTTATATGTGGGGCATTATCAACTGTAATTTGTGACTGAGTTGCTGCCGGAATTAGAATATCGCAATTTAATTCTAACACATCTGCATTGTCAATTGGATCACTACCAGGAAACCCTGTTAGACATTCGTTTTCATCTACATATTGTATCAATGCTTCTATATCCAAACCATCTTCACAATAAATGCCTCCAGAATAATCACCAACGGCAATCACTGTAGCGCCCTTATTGTACATAGCCAGTGCTGCGACTGATCCAACATTGCCAAACCCCTGTAAAACAACTGTTGCTTTCCTAATGTCAATGTTCAATTTTTCACAAGCAGCCAAGGTCGTATATGCAACCCCCTTACCAGTTGCTTCTCTTCGCCCAATAATGCCGCCGACAATCACAGGCTTACCCGTTACAAAACACCCTCTTGTGATGGCAAGTCCTTCTGAAAATGAAATACAATCACTAATATGCGCCATGTTTGATTCGGAGGTACCCATATCGGGTGCTGGTACATAAAGTTCAGGCCCGATATGCCGCAACATACGGCGGGTAAAAGCGCGCACGATAATTTCTTTATCCTGTGATGATAGTCCTCTAGGATCAATCTGAATTGCAGCCTTCCCTCCGCCAAAAGGGACGCCAATCAGCGCAGTTTTCCAAGACATTTCCATCGCTAAACCTGAAACATCATCAATATTGACATCAGCTGTCATACGAATACCCCCTTTAGCAGGGCCAATCATATCATTATGACGAACGATGAAGGCTGAAAAAGTATGATGCTCACCTTTGGTATCAAGGCAGTGTATACGCATTTCTATACGCTCTTTAGGGCCCAATAATTCACGGCTTAAATGATCTTTGAGCTGCAATCTGTGCGCAGATTTTTTAAAATTGTGAAGTGATGTTTGCCAAATCGATGTTGGCATGGTCTCGGTAGTTAACATATACAATTTCCTTATATCATTTTATCCACTAGTGCATTGGATGATGGATCCCTATTATATTATTCGGCACTTATGAGAGAGGAATCAACAATAAATATTTATTGAATTAGAGAAGTCGTTGTTTTGACATAGCGCGATGATTTCAGACAATACAATTACAAGTACTATTTTGGTCCGATAATTTTGGTCATATTGGTACGTTGTTGATCGGTGCCAAAACTACTCATTTCATCAGCATAAGTTGCAGCTACTAATTTACATGTAATGCGATAATAGATCAAAGTGGCGATATAAAAAATAGCGCTAACAAGAAAGCAAGCAGGAATAAGCAGTGTCAAAAATAACGTCGAGTTAAACAATATTGGCTTTTCAATATAAACGCCCAGCAAACATATTATAATAGTGCAAATTAAAAATAAACTTTGCATTTTCCAAGAAAACACAATTCGACTCTCTTCATTAACATAACGAGAATGATTATCATTGAGCTTATTTTTAACAACTTCATCATGCAGAGATTGAGACATTACCGTTCCTTCATTGACATGCAGATTGAAATTAATATTATTTACATGCTATTTTAGCGCCGAATAAGAGAAACACAACTGCTCATATTCAACCCTTACAGCCATATATCACACCATTTTAAATGGGGAAATTTTGCTATTTATTTTAAATATTTACCCATAAATTGACTTATTAATTTTGTAGCATATAATATTAATATTATCGGAATACAAAAGGGGAAAAAGGGAAATTTTATGGCTTCAGACTATAATAAGACGATATTTAAACATACAAAGTACAAAATTTTAAAAAGGTCTACTATGAGAGAAGCTTCTACTACACCAAACATCACTTCTTTGAATGCGCTTAAGGAGAATCTCAACAAGATTATTTTAGGCAAAAAAGAACAAATTGACTTACTGATTATAGCGCTATTGGCTAATGGTTCTATTCTACTTGAAGATGTGCCTGGCGTTGGTAAAACAACATTAGCAAAGGCTGCCGCGCAATCAATTTCTGCAATTTTTCGTCGCGTTCAATTTACGCCTGATTTATTACCTGCTGATATCATTGGTGCGTCTATATACAACCCAGTAAGTGGTGATTTTAAATTTCATAAAGGGCCAATCTTTTGTAATATATTGTTAGCGGATGAAATCAATCGTGCTTCTCCTCGCACACAATCAGCATTGCTCGAAGCAATGAGTGAAAAACAAGTCAGCGTTGATGGAGAATCCATATTGTTACAATCTCCATTTCTGGTTTTAGCGACTCAAAATCCTGTAGAATTTCAGGGCACTTACCCATTGCCAGAAGCACAACTCGATCGCTTTATGATGCAGATAAACTTAGGTTATCCTGAAGAATCTAGTGAAGTTGGTATTCTTCAGTCTCGTTTGCATGGTGATCCATTATTAGAAATTAAGACGCGCATTACTTGCCAAGAAATTCAAGAAATTCAAGCACAAGTTAAGTGTGTTGAAATGGACGAGTCAATTTCTCAATATATCATACAACTTTGCAATGCCACTAGAAACGACAGCAGAACAAAGCTTGGTGCAAGCCCACGTGGCGCATTAATGCTTGCTTGTGCAGCGCAAGCAAGAGCCTTCATGCAGGAAAGAACATACACATTACCAGATGATATCCAGGCATTGGCACAGGTTGTACTTAGCCATCGAATTATTCTCCACAGTAAAAGCCGTTTTTCTGGTGTGTTAAAATCTGATGTGATCGAAGATGCCATACATAACACCAAGGTGCCTATTTGAAGCAGACGCTCATTATTAGTTCATGCTTACGCGCCGTAGCGGCGATGCGATTTAAATTCACACTCAACGCCATATATCTTCTAACGGGTATAACAATAACTTTATTAATGGTTATTGACATCGAAAAAGCAATGCACCCTGTCACTGCAGCTATCTCTGTATTGATTCTTTTATTTTATTTTACAGGCATGCTCTTTTCACCAAAAGTAACCATA